>OOBB01000861.1_pt1 | contig 12593 bp, 8 predicted proteins | sample 1671661 | NCBI WGS metagenome assembly OOBB01 (sample SAMN06348179, study PRJEB24527) | human gut metagenome | biome: human gut; feature: ankylosing spondylitis patient; material: feces | host: Homo sapiens | place: China | collected 2015-10
TTATTCCAAAATTACGTTAAATCACGCTTGTGAATTTTCACTTGCGAAACTTTAGAATATAATAAACTGAAGAGCCAGGGAAAATTCCTGGTTATCTTCATTGATGAGTTTGGCAAGGTTTTGGAGCATGCTGCCAAGAATAATCCAGAGCGTGAACTTTACTTCATGCAGAAATTGGCTGAGTTTGTGAATGTGCCGTCCAGAAAAATACTTCTTCTGACAACGCTTCATCAGAATTTCAACGCTTACTCCCGTAAGCTGAATGAAGTACAGAAAGAAGAGTGGACGAAAGTAAAGGGACGTTTCCAGGAGTTGGTATTCGTAGAACCGATAGAGCAACTTCTCTATCTGGCTTCTACGCAGATTGATGCCAGTAGAACCATGCAAAATGATGATTTTGTGATTGATTCATTGGCTTCGTTGGCAAAGAAGACTGGCTTTGTTTCTCAAAACTTTTCTGAAGCAACTGCGCAGGCATTGGCTCCGCTGGAACCATTTGCTGCATACGTCATAACACAGGCCATTCAGAGATATGGACAGAATGAGCGTTCTTTGTTTTCGTTCTTGAATGCAAGGGGACGTAACTCTTTGTCTGAATATGAGGGGAAGATATATCAGCTTCAGTGCTGCTATGATTATATCTACTATAATTTCTACTCTTACTTGAAGGAGGCGAATGCAGACTCCATGCAATGGAGTTCGATGCAGGTTGCCATAGAGAGAGTGGAAGGTCAGCTATGGGATACCAAGACAGACCTTGTAGATGCTATCAAGCTAGTGAAAGCCATCGGATTACTGAATCTTTTCGGCAATGCTTCTTTCAAGATGAGCCGTGAAGATACTGCCCTGTATGCCAAGACTGCTTTGAATATAGATAACCCAACAGGGCTTTTAAAGAAGTTGGAGCAATTCAAGATTATCCGATATGCCAGCTATAAGTTCCGCTACATTCTTTTTGATGGCACAGATATCAATATAGAAGATGAAATCCGTAAGGCTGGTTTGGTGGTTAGCCGTCCTGTAAACTTTGTGGATGATATCAGAAACTATTGTTTCAAGAAGGTGGCTCCAGTCAAGGCTTGCTATTTCCAGAAAGGTACTCCAAGATACTTTGAGTATGAAGTGCTGGGTGAAGGAGTAGATAAGACTCCTACCGGTGATACCGATGGATATATTCAGTTGATCTTCTCTTCCCGTAAGAAAGTGTTGGAGGAAATTTGCGAGCTAAGTGAAAAGAGTGAGAATGCCATCATCTTTGTATGTTTCAGAAATACAGACGAGTTGGTGTCTCACCTCTATCTGATAGAAAAGTACAAATATATATTGAGCAAGGTGTTGGTAGATAAATCTGATAAGGTTGCTATCAACGAAATCAACAATCTGATGGAGTATGAGAAAGTGGTTCTCAATAAATCTATCAGTGATAGTTTGTTTGCATATAATGGAGATGTAACTTGGATTTTCAAGGGAAAGGAAAGAGATGTTTGCTCCTTAAGAGACTTCAACCAGTTGCTGTCAGTGGTATGCGATGAGATTTATTCTCAGACTCCTGTGATGAACAATGAATTGTTCAACAAGCATAAGTTGAGCGGTTCTATCTCTAGTGCGAAAGGTAAGTACCTGGCTGCATTGCTGAACCAGAGCAATGAACAGGACTTAGGATTCCCTGGCGACAAGTTCCCACCGGAGAAAACCATCTATTATTCTCTCTTGAAAAGTACGGGACTTCATGTGAATGGAGAGTTTTCTGATGTGCCATCCAATGAAGGAATCAAGCCTTTGTGGGATGCATGTGAGGAATTCCTGAAATCTACTACTTTCAAGCCTCGTAAGATTTCTGAGCTGATTAAGAAGTTGTCTGCAAAACCATATAAGCTGAAGCAGGGATTCCTGGATTTCTGGATTCCCACCTATTTATATATAAAGAAGCAGGATTTCTCTCTGTATGGAACCAATGGAGCATATATCCCAAATATCAACATGGAGTTCTTCGAGTTACTGCAGAAGCATCCGGGAGAATATCTGGTCAAGGCATTCGACGTGACAGGTGTTAAGGTGCAGATATTCAATCAGTATCGTAAGTTCCTGAATGTTGAAGCCATGGGAAGTATCAAGAGCGATGATTTCATAGAAACCATCAAGCCATTCTTTTTCTTCTATAACAAGAGATTGAATGATTATGCCAAGCATACCCGTAAGTTCAACCATGAGCAGACAGCAAGATTCCGTGATACTTTGGCAAGAGCAAGGGACCCAGAGAAGACTTTCTTTGAGGATTTGCCAGAGGCTTTGGGATATAATAAGGAAGCGCTGCAGAATCCGGAAAAAGTACAGGAATTCTGCTATGTTATCAACAGAGCAGTCAAGGAACTTCGTTCTTGCTATTCAGATATGATAGACCGTGTGGAAGGTCGTTTGTTGGAAACATTGGGCATTGATTCATACGATTATTCAGAATATGTGGAAGAGATAAGAAAGCGTTTGGCGCATGTCAAGGAATATCTTTTAACGGATAGGCTGAAGGAATTCTATCAACATGTGATGGCAGAATTTGATAATCGCAATGAGTGGTATCAGTCTATTTGCTATACTGCATTAGAGCAACCTTTAGAGCGATTGCGTGATGACCAAGAAGAAAAACTGATTGATAGTTTGCTCATGCTGTTCCATGAATGTGAAAAATATTCAGATATATCCAAAGTGGCAGAAGATGAATCGGATGAGATTTATTCGTTGGATTTAGTTTCAACGAAGGGCAGTAATATCCATTCACAGACCTTCAGATTGCCTGAAAGTGAGATGCAGAAAGCTGAAGAATTGGAACAGAGCATCGACAAGCTACTCGATGGATTCGGGAATGACAATGTATCTATATGTACATTGCTGAAAATATTGAATAAGAAGTTGGGTTAAAAGCCTCTTCCGTAAAATGAATAGAGCAAAATGAAAGTAAGAAATATTTTAGGAATATCTGGCGGAAAGGACAGTGCGGCTTTGGCCATCTATCTCAAGCAGAAATACCCAAACTTGAAGATTGAGTATTATAATTCTGATACTGGCTGTGAATTGGCTGAGACGGAATTGCTGATTGATAGATTGAGCGCTTATCTGGGAAACATCAAAAGACTTAGGGCTGCTGAAGATAGTCCTGAGCCTACGCCTTTTGAGCATTTCCTAAAGGCAGCAGGAGGATTCCTGCCATCGCCACAAGCTCGATGGTGTACCAAGAAGATGAAACTTGATGAGTTTGAAAGATATGTAGGTGATGACTATGCGGTATCATATGTTGGTATTCGAGGTGATGAAGACCGTGATGGTTATGTGTCTTCAAAACCTAATATTCAGTCTGTCTTCCCTTTCAGAAGAAACATTTGGAGCGTGGATGTCATCAATAAGTTCTTGCACAAAGAAAATCAGGAGCAGATTATTGACATCTACGATAAGTTGTGCCCTGAGGGATTGATGAAGGAAGACTTGATGGATGTGTTGAAAAAACCGATTACTAAGCAATTCTACTATTCCAAAAAGTTGAATGCATTGTTGGATATAGACGTGAAGATGTTTAATCATGCCGTCTTTGAATACTTGAAGACTACGGATTATCCTGTTGGTCATCTGGATTCATTCCCTTTGATAGATAACGACGAGGTGCTTGTAAAGGAAGACATCTTCAGACTGCTGAGGGATAGTGGAGTAGGAGTACCATCTTATTATGAGGAAATTCCTTTTGAGGTGGATGGTAAGACGGGAACCTATTGCAGAAGCCGAAGCGGCTGCTATTTCTGTTTCTTCCAGCAGAAGATAGAATGGATCTGGCTCTATGAACAGCATCCTGACTTATACGAAAAGGCAATGTCGTTTGAGAAGGATGGTTATACCTGGATTCAGAATGAGAGTCTGGCAGACTTGATAAAGCCGGAACGAATTCGTCAGGTAAAGCTTGATATTATTAAGCGACAAGAATTAAACAAAAATAAGAACAAAGGAACAAGTCTTGCCGAACTCTTCGGTGATGAATATGTTTGTGCTAATTGTTTTATTTAAAACTTTATAACTAGAATAGAATCGGAGGAACGTCTATGTTGAATGATGTAGAATGGGCTAAGGATGGAACCTATATACCTGGAGAAGAGTTTTCTCCAGAAAGGTTGTTTAATGATGGGTTGAAGAACAGTTGTAGCTTCGACTTACAGCTAGGCTATTTTAGTTCTGCCGCTATTAGTATATTGGCAGAAGGCTTTGCTACGTTTATAGCAAATGGCGGGGTTATGCGTCTTATCATCAACCAGATTGTTTCTGAAGAAGACAAGGAAGCTATCCAGAAAGGAGTCTTTGGTGATGTGGTAGATTGTATGGATCTGTCTGATTTTGAGTCTCTTCGAAAGACATTTGATGAGTATCAGAATCAGTTTTTCAGATGCTTGGCGTATCTGATTTCTCAAAATAGAATTCAAATCAAAATCATTAAGCCAAAGAAACATAAGGGAATAGCTCATACCAAGACAGGGCAATTCCGTGATGACGATACCATTACTTCATTCACAGGTTCAGCCAATTTTACAATTAATGGTTTGCTTTATAACATAGAGGAAATCAAGATAGACCGAAGCGATTCTCCTGATGAGATGACTCAGAATAGAATCAAATCTCAAAGAGCAAAGTTTGAGCTTATCATGAATGAGCAGGAAAGCGATATTGAGTATCTGTCTCCAAGCCAGTTGGAGACGGCAGTATCGTCATGTTATCAGGACACGACCATAGAAGAGCTGCTAGATGTAGAAAAGAAGTTGGACAGAATTCGCCAGGAACGAAAAGCTCAAAAGGCAATTATGGGTGGAGATATGGTTAGGGAGGACATTTGTCTGGAAGAGATAACTCCACGTTTTCCATATTTATTAGGTCCAAGAGAATACCAGCAGCAGGCTTTTGAAAACTGGAAAAACAATAAGCAGAAAGGTCTGTTTGCCATGGCCACAGGAACGGGTAAAACAATCACCTCGCTGAATTGCTTGTTGGAGATTTATAAGCGATATAAGTACTATAAGGCGATAATTCTGGTACCAACGATTACTTTGGTAAATCAGTGGGAGCAAGAATGTCATAAGTTTAATTTTATGAATGTCATAAAGGTTTATTCTAAGAATCCTTTATGGAAAGAGGATGTTGAGTCGATTCATTTTAATGAGGAATATCGTTTGAAGAATGAGCGTGAGACCTCTTATGTGATTATATCTACTTATGCATCTTATACTCGTGAAAAAGTATTTAATATATTGAATGGCTTCAGCAAAAAACAGTTGTTGTTGATTGCTGATGAATGCCATAATATGGCTTCGGGCAGTATATTGAAACGATTAGCCTATATTCCTTATCTGCGCCGAATAGGTTTGTCTGCAACACCAGATCGTCAGTTCGATGATGAAGGTAACAGAAACTTGCGTAAGTTCTTTGGTGCAGAGAATCATTATACTTATGAGTATAGTATGGAAGAAGCTATCAGAAAAGGTGTGCTTTGTAAGTATCTGTATTTTCCACATATAGTACGACTGACCACGGAAGAACAGGAAGCTTATGTTGAGCTGTCTGAAAGAATAGCTAAGTATTTCAATGATGAAACTTGTTCTTTTGCAAAAATGGACGAGGGACTTAAAATGCTTTTGTTGGCAAGAAAGCGAATTGTGCATAAGGCTGCAAACAAACTTAAAGCTTTTGAGGATATCATCAAGAAACGGTACGAAGAAAAAGGAAATTTGAAATATTCTCTGATATATGTCCCTGAAGGAAATGAACCTAATTATCTTGAAGTGGAAGATGATTCGCTTAATCAAGATGAGGATTCAGAGCATCTCATAGATTTATATACAAAGTCGATTTTGAAGCTGAATGATAAAATAACGGTGCGTAAGTTTGTATCAGGGCAAAAGGATAGAGAAGAAATTCTGGATGAATTTGCCAGTGGTAAACTTCAAGTTCTGACTTCTATGAAATGTTTGGATGAGGGTGTTGATGTTCCAAGAAGTGAATTGGCAATCTTTTGTTCAAGTACAGGAAATCCACGTCAGTTCATTCAGCGACGAGGACGTGTGTTGAGAACACATCCTAAGAAGAAGATTGCGGTGTTGCATGATTTGGTTGTTGCTCCTGAGATTAATCCAAATAGTAGTAGTTATCGAATGGAGCGTGCCATGCTGAAGAGTGAACTGATTAGAGTGAACAACTTCGCATTGCTTTCAGAGAATCCTTCCTACTCAGAATTGGAACTGAGAGAGGTGATGGAACATTATGGTTTGAATTTATATAATAATGATAATATACAATGACAAATAAAGAAAGAATGCTTCACATGGTTCTTGATGATACAAAGTTGCAAGAACTCTATGATTACGACCAGTCTGAATATGAGGACTTATATACAGCCTTGAATTCAGATAATGTGGTTGTAGCTTCTGTTGCTCGCATCATAAAGGAGCTTGATGGTTCTACAGATGAGAGCGTTCAGAAGAAAGTGTATAAAACAATATTTTCTTATATTAATGATAATTTGTTGGTATGATAATAAAGAAGATAGAAATAGAAAATTTTCGAAGCTATTACAAGTCCAATGTTTTTGAACTTATAAATGGTCTTAACCTCATCATTGGTTCTAATGGTGACGGTAAGACTACGTTTTATGAAGCTTTAGAGTGGTTGTTCCGAACTGATGGAACATCAAAGGCAGATACAAAGTTGATTTCCAAGAAGAGAAGCGAAGAACTTTCTGCCGATGAATCTGCTGATGTTCGTGTGGCAATGACATACGAACACAAGGGGTATGTTAAGACTTTAGAAAAAAGTTTTCATTTTACGAAGTCTTATGATGGTGAAATTACTACCTCGAATTTCTCTTTTGATTTAATAGAAGAAAACGGGGGTGAAAGAATGCGACGTGATGGTTTAAAATTTGATTATGATTTGCCTTCCGAGATTCGCAAATACACTATGTTTAAAGGAGAAAGTGATCTTGATGTATTTCAAAGTTCAAATGCATTAAAGATGTTGGTTGAGACCTTCAGCGATGTCAAGGATTTTGAGGCATACTTCTCTTTTATGGAATACTCGACAAAGATGGCAGAGCAGGCACAAACAAATGCTCAGAAGTCTGATCGTAAAAATAGTGAGAAGATTGCTCAGCTCAAGCGTACTATAGAGCAAGAAAGTAGTACATTGGAAGACATAGAAAATGAAATTAGAAATAAGGAAGATGAGGCATCTAATTTTGCTGGTCTATTAAAAAGTATTGAGCAAAGCAAAGAAGCTTCAAAGTTGCTTGTTAATGTCAATAGACGTGTAGACACTTTAACTAATAAACGTGCGCAAGTTCAAGCATCTATTAAAGAAGATTATACAATCAATCTTCTGGATGATATGTGGATACTTATGGGTTTTGAGGATATTGCTGAGGAATATTCTCAAAAGATTAGTGCGGTCGATAAAAAACGAAGAAAATTAGAGAATGATTATTTGCAGACTGCTGGTGCGGAAAAAATAATTAAGAAAATGCAAAAGGAAACTTCTTTTGTACCATTGCCAGTGCACATTCCTGGTCAAAAGATAATGCAGGAAATGCTCGACGAAGAAGTTTGTAAAATTTGTGGTCGTCCAGCTAAAATGCATAGTGAACCATGGAATTATATGCTTCAGCGCTTAGAGGAATACAAGAATTCTTTAAAGGTCGATGAAGATGAGGAGGTAAAACCATATTATCAGAATGAATATATCGTTGAGTTACAAAAGCGAGATACGATTCTAAATGATAATCTTGCCGAAATAACCAAGCTTCGTCATCATATACAAAAGGTGATTTCTAACAATAATCGTTTGCATGATGAAATCAAGAAAATAGACGCAAATTTGAATAATGAAATTGAAGCTAAAAAGCGTATCTTGGCACAAGCTGATGGATTAACAGAAGAACAGCTCTTGTCTCATTTAGAGAATATTTCCAATTGGATGGATTTAAAGAATAAGGCAGTAAGTCGATTGGAGGTATTGAAGGGGCAACGCATTAATCATCGTAAGACTCTTGAGGAGGCACAAGAAAGTTTGGGTAAATTGGCAGAAGGTACTTCTGCTGCTTTATATGCAAAGATTGCAGCACTTATTCGTCATATTTCTGCAGCATTCAAGTCAGCTAAGGAAACCAACAAAAAGCGTCTTCTTCATTCAATTGAAGATGAGGCGAATGTTTTCTTAGAGAGCTTGAATACTAATGATTTCAAGGGTACTATCCGTATTCTGGAAAAGGCTAATGGACAAGGAGAGGCGGTTCTTATGAATAGTGATAATACAAGAATCTTCAATCCTAATACTGCTTTAAGAACAACTTACTTGATGTCGGTATTATTTGCTATTGGCAAGTTGGCTACTCAAAGAAGTGAAACTGAGTTTCCTTTGATATTCGATGCTCCAACTTCTTCTTTTACTGATGCTAAGGAGACGGAGTTCTTCAATGTGATTAGTAATTTGGATAAGCAAGTAGTTATCGTGACAAAGAGCTTCTTGAAGGAAAGCTATGATGGCAATTTAGTCCTTGACCAGAACAAGGTTAATGAAGTTTCTGGTAGAGTGTTCCGAATTGAAAAGAAGAAGCCTTTCGATGATAAGGATCTAGCAACAATCCAAACAGTTATAACAAAAGTAAAATAACAATGGCAGAGGTTTTAAATAATATAGAGGAACTTGTTGATAAAAACGAGAAACTCATAGATATATGGGGACGTAGAAATCCCAAATTTGAAATAAAATACGAGAAGACCGTAATGAGAGCTATCTCGGATTATGGTGTTGGTGCATCTGAGAATACTAGTGCAAGAGGCAAAGTGTTTGGTTCTGGATATGAGCCTTATATCATGGCGTTTTTTATCGGTTTGTATGCAGGTAAGAAACTGCCATTATCAGAAGAAACAAAGGTCTTGGGACAGAATTTGGTCTTTTGGGGTACTGCTGAAGCACGAAAAGGGCGCAAAGCTTATCCTGCGTTGCGTTCTTATATATTTATGGCTCTTGTGGCAAAGACAGACGTAGATTGGATAGCCTTGGATAAAGGTGAAATAAAGCCTAGTACCGTTGTTTCTCAATTGATAACTACAATGGAAGAGTATGCTAATTATGGCTTTTCTGTCATGGAGGATAAATTAAAGGAAGATAAAGGTTATTTCTTTTCTCATCGTTCCTTCTTGGATATGTTTTTACAATTAACCTCCAAAAAGGTTGATGAAGAACATGATGAAGAGGAGCCAGAAGAATTATAAAGTAATATAGAAAGGGAAAATATGGACTATGTAGAGGCTTTTGAAAATTTAAAGCCGAATGAGAAATATGGCCGTAAAACTCCACATAAGGCGGTCCTTTTGCTTACCATTATAGAAATGTGTGAATCGGATGAGATTTATTCTAATGAAATTAGATGTAATCAGCAGCTGATAGATACTTTTCATAAAGTATGGAAAAGAACCCTGCCTAATGACGATTCTTTATTTGTGGATGCGTATTTCCCATTCTGGACTATGCAAAATGAAGATTTTTGGCATTTTGTTCCCTATCGTGGCAAAGAAGAGAACTTGACTCTTCTGAAAGAAAGACAAGTTAGACCTTCTGAGAGTAAAATCAAGGAATGCGTTGATTACGTGGAACTTGATGAGGATCTGTTTTTCCTTATGACTTTACCGTCAGGACGTTCTTCTTTGAAGCGTGCTCTATTGGAGAACTATTCTGCTCTTACAGAAGAGAAAATTGGTGAATTGGCAACTAGTAAAGACAATGCCATAGATAAGTCTATAGAGGCTTTGGCTGAGTACAAAAAGATTTTGTCATCAGAAAATGAACCCAAAAATAATCTTGTGGCAGAGTCGTGTGATGAGGAAAAGCAGAACCTTTTTTATGCTTTAGATGAAGATGTACAAATTCAATTAAACATTGAATACTATACTTTCCTCAAGGAACATAAGGCTGAGAGAGAAATGTTTAGATCATTATGTCCAACGGTCTTTGATTTATATGATAAAATCTCGGCTCATCCTGTAAAGCAGGAAGATATAACAAGTTCTTTGCTGTATCTATATGAGAACTTCTTGATGGATTTAAAAGTTAATCTTTTAGGAGTTGATGGTACGTTAAGTTTGGTAGATTGTGTTGAAAATGCTATCAACCAACTGCATGTTCATGAGCACCAAGAGGATGTGTTCATCTCGAATATAGGAATAGAAGATAATACTCTAAAAACGGAAAAGTCTTCTGATGATTCAACGCTTTTAGATGATTCTGTATCTTCTGTCGATGACGAATCTTCTGCCGTGAATTGTAGAAGAAAGGATTTGCCATGGACCGAGAATGAAGAAGAATTGCTTTTACTTTGTTATGAAAAGGGAAAAAGCATAGAGGATATTGCTAGTGTTTTAGGACGACCACGGAATTCAATTTTGTTTCGTCTCGCCAATTTAGGAAAGATAAAGTATAATTTTACACAAAGTGAAGATACTGAAGGTTCTAAGGAATCTAATCCCGATTTGTCAACTCTTGATTATTATGTCGAGAACATGGAGAGGTTGTGTTTTATCTTGAATAGAAATGGTGAACGAGTCTATTCTACAGATGGAAAATTAAAAATTCTTCATGGCAAACTTTATCGTTTCAATTACAAAGATAATATTTGTTTCACCGTTAAGGATATGGTGTGTACAAATGGAGTTTGGGGAAAAGGTGAGAAGACGATAGTTGCTTATATGCAAACAGATTTATTTCCGTTATTGGATAGAACTCATTATTTGGACCAAATTGAGGATCTTCATGAAGGCTGTAGTATGCAGCAAAATCAAATTCGTGTCGATGGGAAATGGTATGATTTTGATGGTAATTTAATAGGTAGAGCAACGGAACAACTTCCTGATATTTTGGGAGATGTTGAATGTGATAGTTTTCTGGTTCGCAATGCTGGGAAAGATTTTATACCCAAAGGAGGACTTGAACTTATCACCACAAAGTTATGCAATTCTTATGATTATCTTTGGTTGATATCAATTGTAGATTTGGTGAATATTAATCGACATACCCGTGTGTTTGATTTCGATGAAATAGCATGTATGATGATAGCTGAGGCTTGGTGGCTGTTGGATAAATATCCTCATCTTAAGACGAAGAATGGGTCTTTGGTGGAGTGTATTGAGTTTCTAATCAATGAGTCTGAGGATAATATGGAACAAAAACTATGTTGGACTACTCCAAAATCCCAGGTGTTTAGTACTATCAAGGACTATCCGATGAGTGGCATCTTTGAGGATTTAGTAGATAAACTTGTAGAGGAATCTCCTGCTAATGTTTTAAGGTTATGGTTAGATGACAAAGATGAGCGAGATTTAGTGTTGCATTCTGCCAATTATGTAAATAGGTGCTTATACTCTTTGCATCTCAAGAAATTTGATTCTTTCATAGAAGTTAATCCTATATGGAAAAAGTATTTGATGTTTGAACAATCTAATTTGTTAACTTTCATAAGAGATAGTCTTGTTACTTTCCTTAAGAGTTGACTGTCAATGATTGAGAATATGAAATAACAAAGGGTGGAGGTTGTATAAGTGAACCTTTACCTTTTTTGGGGCGATAGCAAAGTTTCGTTGCCAAGCGTAACGAATAATCGGTACCATGCTATCGTCATATTTTTATACTGAAACAAATTTCTCCAACCCGCTACAGTAAGTAAGTTGGGGTTATTTGTTATGGTTTTCAAAGAAAAACGTTAGTTTCACTTTTATTAGTTGTTCAGATTTTGAACCATGTCCAAAGGTAATTGGGTTGCTTTGGCAACCTGTTCTGTTGGAAGCCCCATAGCCAGCAAACGTTGAGCTGTTTTCTATGTAAGCTTCTATTCAACCTTCTCTTTTCGCCGTATCAATGGAGTTCTTAATATCTCGGTATGCCCTCTTACTTGATTCATACTCCCTTATTTTCTGAGGTGTATACATATCTTCTTTTACCTGTTTTATACGATATTTATTATTGTTTATGCAATGGTAGTGTCAGTGAGCGCAATGAAAGATACCAAGACACAAACAGAATCGCATAGGTCAGCGCTTACGTCCTTTACCGAATTTCTTTCATAAACTCTATTCCTCCATTGATGCCATGAAACTTTCTAAGCTATCTACTCGAATTACCCCTGCATCATGACCACTTTCTGCCTCTTTCATTGCTGCCAATGTTTCTGCGTTTGGGACATCTTCCAAGGCAGCACTCCTTGAGATAGGGGAGTCTGAAACTATTTTAACGCCTTTCATAAGAGAGAGAACGTTCTTTAATTGCTCCAACAAAGATGGACTATCTACTTGTAATGTCAACTGTGCCATATCTTTAATATTTATTTTTGCAGCAAAGATAAGGGTTTTCTGTGAAAACACCAAATTTTTAGTGGAGTTTTTGATTCATGGTTCTATTCTCGCGATTTTTGGGATTAGCTCGGACTTTTTTTGTCTCACGCAGATTTCGCAGATATAAAAATGTATATTTACTAAAGTTTCGCAAGTGAAAATTCACAAGCGTGATTTAACGTAATTTTGGAATAA
>OOBB01000867.1_pt1 | contig 12518 bp, 9 predicted proteins | sample 1671661 | NCBI WGS metagenome assembly OOBB01 (sample SAMN06348179, study PRJEB24527) | human gut metagenome | biome: human gut; feature: ankylosing spondylitis patient; material: feces | host: Homo sapiens | place: China | collected 2015-10
CTGCCATAGGCAGTGCTTCCCTAGAAACCAGCTTTGGCTGACTTGTAAGTCCTATGCAGGACTTACACAGCATTTATAACTCCCCTCTGAACCAGCCCGCTCTGCTGGCGGAACCCATCGTCCGGTGCGAAGCACACGAACGATAGAACCCGGGCACCAAAGGTGCCTGAACCCTCTTGCGTTCGAGAATACTGTTTTCTGATGTCTGTCGTCTGATAGTCTGATGTCTTCCCGCCGACTGGTATTCTTTAGTAAACTAGTGGACTAGTGGACTAGTGAGCTAGCAGGAGCCATTAGCGGTACTCACCAAAATTCTTCACTGCGTTCAGAATGACGGTGCTCGGCGGAAAGCCGACAGCCCACAGCGGGAAGCCGAAAGCCCTCCCGCCGACCGGTATTTACAGGCTTTGGTCTCACTTACGCCATGCACCAAGATCCTTCGCTGGCGCTCAGGATGACAAGTGGACGGCGGGAAGAGTCCTGCAGTCAGCGGAAAGCCGATGGCCGATAGCGGATAGCGGTCACACTGTCCCACCGTCCCACCAGCTCACCAGCCCACTAGTACACTAGTACACTAGCTCACTAAGTACACTATTTCACAATTTCCTCTGGCGGTTCTTTACCAAACCACTTTTTATAAATTTTCGCAAATTCTCCGTTTTTCTTGATTTTGGCCAGGCCATCGTCGATTTTAGTCAGAAGGTCCTTATTTCCCTTCTTCACTGCAATGGCCAGGTACTCGGTAGACAGGGCCACCGGTGCGGTTTTGACGGAATGGTCTTCCGTTTTCGCCACGTAGTATTCATTGGTGGGAATATCATTGACCACGGCATCCACGGCACCCTGTTTCAAGTCAAGGAATGCATCGCTCAGGGTGCTGTAGGTGCGGACATTAGCCCCTTCGATTTTCCGGGCCGCCTCTTCACCGGTGGAGCCGATGGTGACGCCCAGGGTTTTACCGGAAAGGTCAGCCTTTGACCGGATATCCTGATTGTCGCTCCTCACCACTACGCCCAGGCCGGCAATGTAGTAGGGTTTGGAGAAATCGACGGACTGCTTCCTGTCTTCGGTAACTGTAATGTCATTGATGGCCGTATCCAGGTCGCCGGACTTCAGGGCCGGAATGAGACCGTCGAAATTCACATTCCTGATTTCCGTGGAGAGTCCCTCTTCCTTCGCAATGGCATTGATAATGTCCACATCAAAGCCTTCATAGGCCTTGGTGTCCATATTCTGGAAACCAAAGGGCGGATAGGCTGCATCCATGCCCACCCGAAGAACGGACGATGTCTGTTTCTCCTGTCCGCAGCCTGTCACGGCCGCCGTAATACCGAGAAGCAGAGCTAAGAAAAGAAATAGTTTTTTCATAGGGATCCTCCTATCTAAAAAAAGGCTCATGGACACGCCCTTTGGGCATGAAGGTTCAGAGGGTTTGGCACCCTTCGGGTGCAAAGGGGCACGGCTTCGCCGCAGGTTGTGTAGAAGGGTTGTACAAAAAGGTTCTTAGGTTTGACCGGCCTTTGGGCCGGAGGGTTCTTAAGTTTGACGGGCCTTTGGCCCGAGGGTTGTGGTTGCTCATGAGGCTGAGCTAAGCGGCAAGAAAAGTTCCCCCTCCGGGGGAAAGGTGGTGCGTCAGCACCAAAAGGGGTGCATTTCCATCGGGCACCAGCCCGGTTGTGAAGGTTTTCACTGCCATAGGCAGTGCTTCCCTAGAAACCAGCTTTGGCTGACTTGTAAGTCCTATGCAGGACTTACACAGCATTTATAACTCCCCTCTGAACCAGCCCGCTCTGCTGGCGGAACCCATCGTCCGGTGCGAAGCACACGAACGATAGAACCCGGGCACCAAAGGTGCCTGAACCCTCTTGCGTTCGAGAATACTGTTTTCTGATGTCTGTCGTCTGATAGTCTGATGTCTTCCCGCCGACTGGTATTTATCGGCATTGATATCACTAACGACAGGCACCGAGATTCTTCACTGCGTTCAGAATGACAGTGTCCGGCGGGAAGCAGACAGCCCACAGCGGTCAGCGGAAATTTGACTGTCTGCCATCTCCCCACGTTCGGGAATACGGCCCAGCCGACAGCCGATAGCGGATAGCTGTCTCACTGTCTCACTGCCTCACTGCCCCACCAGTACACTAGCTCACTAGATCACCAGCCCACTAATTCCCGTGGAGCGGATTATGTACATTGAAAGGCATGAGATTGTCCAGACTGTAGGGCGTTTCCTGGTATACGAAATTCAGCCAGTTATGGTAAAACAGATGGGCATAGCTGCACCATACGAAACGGGGCCTTTCCTGGGGATCATCGTAGGGATAGTAATTTTCCGGCAGACGGATGGGAAGTCCCTTTTCCCTATCCCGCTTGTATTCCCATTCCAGGGTGCGCAGGTCGTATTCAAAATGGCCCAGCACGAAAATGCGGCGGGATTCCTTGTCGGAAATAATATTGATGCCGTTTTCCTCGGACCGGGAAAGAACGGTGAGTTCCGGTGTAGCATCCACTTTTTTATCGTCAATGGAAGTATGACGGGACTGGGGAATGAAATAGCGGTCGTCGAAGCCTCGGAGGAGCGGATGGTAGGCCAGGGTGAGATTGTACTGGTAAATACCGAAGAGTTTCCTTGGAAGGATTCTCTTTTCTACCCCATAGTCCCTATACAGCCCCGCCTGGGCGGCCCAGCAGAAATGGAGGGTGGAGAACACATGACTGTCGGCCCAGTTGAAATATTTCAGCATTTCCGGCCAGTAATCCACTTCCTCATAAGGCATTTTTTCCACCGGCGCCCCGGTAATGATAAAGCCGTCATATTTCCTGTCCTTAATATCATCAAAGGTAAGGTAATTTTCATCCAGGTAAGACCGGTCCGTATGGGTTGTTTCCCGGGAAGCGATACGGGCAAAATCCACATCCAGCTGCAGCGGCGTATCCCCCAGCAGGCGGAGAAGCTGTACTTCTGTCGGTTTCTTAATGGGCATGAGGTTCAGAATCAGTATATGAAGGGGACGGATATCCTGGGTCCGGGCCCTTTTTTCTCCAATGGTTACGATCCCTTCCTTCTTCAGCTCTGAAACAGCGTCCAAACCGTCGGCAATTTTAATCGGCAAAATGAAAACCTCCTTGTAAAAGCATACATGCAATAAAAAAATCCCGTCCCCTAAGGGACGAGATCCTCGTGTTACCACCCAATTTCATCTTTCCGTCACCGGAAAGACCTCACAGGTACGCCGGCCATGCCTTGATACCCTGTCTCTGTAACGGGAGACTCCCGGACTGCTTCACCATTCAGCATATCAAGCTCAGAGGCCATCTTCTCCATGCTTTCCTGTGCTCCTTCTCACCACTGGGAGCTCTCTTTGCCATTCCTGCACGGGTACTCTTCTCTTCCCTGCTTCTTTGAAATTATAGCTATTCTAAACTGTCCGTGAATAAATGTCAATAGGACACGCCTGCGAAGGCGATAAGATAATGCCCATCGCCAAAAGATATGTTGAAAGGTACATCCCCCCTAGTCACAATACTTATGCTTGATATATGCATTGACAAAAATATCAGCCACGAAGCTTTTTCAGAACTACTATAGCATTTTGGGGTAGAATGGTCTTTAGGACTTTTTTTACGCCTTTCTTCGTCTTATTTCTCCATCCGTAATTCGTAGTGTAATGTGACAGAACATATTCAAATGATTTTTGCTGGAAATCTTTCCAAAACTGCTCTCTGGTGAAGGGCCTATTCATCGGCCTTTGCAAACAAGGCTGGATACAATCTTGAATTTGTGAATTCCTTACAATTATATTTTTTCTAGCATGGGCGAATAAATTTTTGCCCCCTCCGGTATGAATCAATGCTAAAGAAATTCCTTGGCCATCATCAAAATCAGAAGCCCACTTTTCAATCCCCCAAAAATCGCCAATGGTAATATCTGAAAGTTGATTAACTTTCTTATAAGGGCATTGATAGCAAGATTCTCTGAGTGCATTATCACTATAGAAAAGAGAACTATATAGAGTTGTATCATATTCTTTGCCACTTATATATGATGACTCTACCGTGTGGTGCCATCCAAATCTTTTATTTCTAAACTTAAATCCTTCCAATTTCCCTTTATGTTTTTCTGTCATAAATTCCCGAAAGGCCTGGTACACTTTGGGTGATGGAACGCCATGGCAGATGATATCTACCAAAAAAAGTTTTCCTGTATTGACCCTTTTCATTTCCAGAAGACTTTTTAAACCGGCACACTGACAGTGGGTACCTGAGAAGAGTACATATTTCCCAGCTCGCAGATCAGTAATTACCTTTTCAAAATTATTTTCCATACGGCTCTGCACATATTTGCTTCCCCGCATGGCGTCCCTTTCTTCCTTCGTGACAGCCCTTTTGTGGACCACATCCCAGTTGGAATCAAAACCTGCTCCATATACTACGCCGCCCATGTCAAGAACCGCCTCGGAAAGTGCAGCAAACATTCCACCGGATTGGCTGGCAGCCCGCTCTTTGTCCGATTTCATCTTTACCGCATATGCCTCAGGCTGCTTCATGGACTGCCAGTCATGACTTTTGACAAAATCACAGGTTTTCCGGCACATATTGCAATGAATACATTTTTCCTCATCGATGAATGGATAGAGGAACCCTTCTTCATCGGGAACCATAGTGATCGCTTTTACAGGACAAATATTCATGCAGGCCGTACAGCCACAACAATCTTCTTTTTTATTATGAACGTACATATTAATGACTCCTTTTCACCATGTGAATCAGCCTTGCCAAAGTGCTGCAGGCAAGATGCCGAAATAAAATAGCATTAATACTAACAGCGGCAATACCACACAAAATACATATGAAAGCAGAAAAAATAACCCACCGCAGATAATCCCCCATTTCTGGAAAAGGGAGGAGGCTGTTGGTCCAGAAAGCAAAGATGAGAAGCAGTGTATTGACTGTCCAAAGCTTTACTGTGTGGCCAATGGGCATATGAGTCAGGTGACGGGGTGCAAAGAAAAGAAACTCGATATCCCGGTAAACATTGGATAGGATAGATGCCATTACGATACCATTCAACCCAAACGGCAGAGCAAGCGCAATGCCGCCAATGAGCTCTATTGCACCCTGAATGGTTGTAGGAAGGCGGGTTTCCCTGTATTTTCCCGCTGAAATTACAAGCATGCCGAAGGGATTCTTGATATTGTAGGCAAACCCGTTCCAAGCCATAAGAAAAGCAAACAAAGGATAGTAATAACTTATATCACTTCCCTTGGTATAAAGAGAAATAAAAGGCTGGAACGAGAAAAACATGGTGCTATAAATCACAGTTATAGTAATTGTATAGATAAATTCAAACTCGCTAAAAGCTTTCTTAAAGGGCTCTCTCTCCCCACGGGCAATAAGGTCCCCAAAGCCTGAGGTCAGGCCGGTCATGAAAATACCCAACAAGGAATTCAGCCCTAAGATGACAAGGTTGAAAATAGCGTAAATACTTACATCTAGCAGCGAAAGCAGAAATGTGGCAATTAAAATAGGAGCCCCCTGGTGGATGGCACCGAGAATCTGCAGATACAATGCATCCCATCGCTGATTCATGGCTTCATTATTAGGAGGTACTGTAAAATCAAGGAAATTATAGTGATCCCTGCAGTATTTCCACAGAAGATAAGTCCGAGCAAAAATAGCAGTCACAGCCGCTGCACGGACAATCACAATAGAGAAACCTGCGTAAGCCAGAGAGGCAATAATGATAATATTCAAGACAATCTGAATTATAGAGGCCAGAGAAATGACCCAGGTTTTCTGGTCTGCCGTAAGGAGAGCTCTGTACTTAGCCAGGGTATAAAATTCAAGAACACCATTAATGCCAAGAATCAGGAAGAGAAAAAAAAGTTCTTCATAGTCAAGAGTTGTGGTCTGAACAAAAAAAGGATACAGCGCAGCACACAAAACCACCATGCAGCTGAAAATATGACCAGTTTTGTAATAAAGATTCTTCGCCGCAGTAAGAATACGGTTGATTCCATAGATATCATGATCAGCTATAGGTTTATACAGAGAAAAAACTGTAGCTCCTGAGAGTCCTGCTTCCAAAAGAGTCAGATAGGAAATAAGTTGGGTAATGGATGTGACGATACCATTGATTTCCGAGCCATAGAACATGAGCATGATTTTAGGAATAATAAATCCGCTTATCATGGCTACAACCTGCATGAGCCCCGTAGCAAGCGTATTTTTTATGAATTTGGCTGTTCTATCCATTGTAAAATGTTAATCCCCGATAATTTTCTTCAAGTGGGCAATGGATTTCTCACGAGCCTCTTCCATCCGCCTATCTGACTTATCCCAGTCAATGTCCTTCATAGGCTTCCCAATCACCCGGTCATCGATACCGGCAATAGAGAAAAGATTGGAAATGCGGGATCCTACTTTTTCCGGCATTGAAATATACATAGGTTTGTGGAAAATAACGGAGAAAGCAGTAGCATGAAAGGAATCTGTCACCACGCAGGAAGCATTGGCTATAAAAGAAACAAAATCATCGGGACCGGCTTCATAGACTACATGACCAATCTGATATTCACCATGCCTAAGCGACCTACTATAGCGAAGATTGATAATATCCAGTCCTTTTTCTTCTGCCAGCCTGGACGCCGTGCGATAGACTTCATTTGCATGACCACTACCAACAGTATAAATAAAAAGATAGGGCTTGCTGACGTTCGCTTTTTCAACCAAAGGAAGCCAGCCTTCTTTTCCAAGAAGAAATACCGGATCCAAATCTACAGTAATTGGTGCAGTCTTTTCAGTAATAACCTGAATCAATTTCTTTCCCGCTTTTTCACGAGTCGAAATACAGCCCATATTTTCAAGCAGGTTTGCTATGGGAAGCAGAGAAGATTTTGGCCATACAGACACACCAAAACTTGCCGCATAGGATCGACGCTTACTCTTATCTTTGACAAAGTCCAGGAAGTAAGCAGATTCTGAACCGGTAATCAGAGGATTCCAAACTTGGTCACTGCCAACAACATAAACATCGTAACTATCCGATACAGAAGAAAGTTTATCTTTGGTCAAAGGTCTGGAAAAGCGCATTGTTTTCCTGGTAAAAGTATCAAAGCGATGGTTGCGTCCGACTTTTATAGAGGCATTTAGGAAATCACCTATCAATGCACGCGGATGAAAAAGATGATTTATCAGAAAAGGCTTGTAGCCATCAAAAACCTGGGGACATATAAAATCAATCACTTCAGCATCATAACCAAGGTCACGGATTTTCCGCTGCAGTGCATACATCTGCAATGCAGCTCCATAATTTGACGCTCTCTGGAAAGTAAGGATACCGACTTTTTTCATAGACTACCTCATAATAAATAGCAGAGGACTGTAATACTATACTGCTCAATTAATTAATAATGCATGAAAAATACATGGATGGATCAATCTTTATATTAACTTAGCTCACACTTCTACTTTTATCCATCATTTCTTGCCTCTGAAGACTTTGGGAAATGAAAAGACAGGGTAAATTTTACGTCATTAGCGGTAAGCAGGAGAAAGGAAACCGCCATTGCGGTCCAATAGCAAAAGGTAATATTCATGCCATCGCCCAGCCCAGTTGACATGATACCAATGAAAGAAAGACTACAAAAAAGAAAAGGGGCTATCCTTTCATGGCGTTTGACAAGCACTTTCGCATAAGCCAGAAGCAGCACAAGAGAAGGCAGTAGATAAAGACCAAGTCCTAGAAAGCCTGTTTCCGCAAACCGAAGTGTAAAATCACCCAGATTCGCAAATCCGGCACGAAGCAGTCCTCTCTTATCAATGTTTTTATTCCATTTCTGGATTTCTCCTCCCGGATCCCTGTCAAGTCTTTCGCGAAGATATCCCTGCCGAAGGCTGGTTCCCACACCGAAAAGCGGATGTTCAAGGCCGATGAGTATATGTGTTTTCTGCACCGTAAATCTGGAATGATTGCTCCCTGCATGAGCATTTTTCTTATCTGTGCTGGAAAGAGACTTCAAATTTTTGTCAATATAAGTCTGCGCATTGACACCTGCAGTACCTTTAGCAGCCTGGGCTTTCGGTTGGACTTTCTGCTCCTTTACAGTTATACCTTCTTTAACCGATTGTGCTTCCTTTTGCTTATTTATATTATTCGTATGGCTTTTTTTCTGCATATTTTGCCATTTTGTAGCAAGCGGCGTCCACTCTCCAATCTGGCTGGGTACCTGCCCAAACCGCATGAATTCCATAGAACCGGCAAAGCTTATGACAACGCCCAAGCAGAGTGCTGCCAATAGGAACAAAAGCCGTTTCTGCATATGATAGAAACATAATACTGCAAAGATAGCCAGCACAGCGCAATTGACAGCCAAAGCTGTTCTAGACTGGGTCAGGAAGATCTCAAAACTCAGCACAGTAAAAAGTACCACTAGTGCAGCTTGCTTCCACTTCGAAGTCTGCTTGAAAATATTCCACCACAACAGAGGGAATGCAAATGCCATATATATTCCGAAATAGGACGGCTCCAAAAAAATCGACCTGTTTTGAGCGTCCCAAAATAAATGAGTATGAAACTGGTAGTAATCAAATTTAGCAGCCACGTCTCCATGGAGAAGAGGGATTGTTAGTGTAATGAAGTTCTGAGCCCACATCTGACCATTCTGGTAACATACATCCACAAGTCCGTAAGATGCTACAATCACAAGATCAACGGTTGTCACCTTCAGCAGGATATCAATAGCGCGCTGTGCACGGTCATGATACCAGCAAAAAATCATATAGACTGCGCCAAAGGTATAAAATGCCTCGAACAGCACCCCTTTGACAGGCCGGGCAAACATCCAGATTTCGAGTAATGCTTTCTCTGCCACCGGAATACCTATGCCATGAAGGAGCGCCAGTACCCTCGGAAGTTTCTCTATCTGGTCTGCTGGCCCATTTAAAATTTGATCATAATAAGGATAATTAAAAAGTCCCCAAACCAGTGAAATAAGAAGTACTGCCAAGTAAGCAAAAATAAACTTCCTGAAAACATCCCACTTATAAACAACATTCTTGTATTTCCACTGACAGTATGCGGTATAAATAAAACCGATAAGGAGTGGATATACCACCAGATCCTGCCCGAACGGCCCACCTAAAAACGTCTGCCAAAACGCGCGGGGTATATACTTGAATGGTAATGAAAATACAAGAAATGCAAACAAAATATCAATAAACTTTGTATTCAATATATAAATCCTCCTCAGTAAAAAGTAATGATAAGAACAAATCTTTCTACTACCGATCAATTTCTAATCTATTATATAAATAGACACATTAGACACATTTTCTTTCTATCATAGAATTGCAATTGATATTTACCACAAAATTCAAATCATTTACAAGAGATACTTACCACAGTATATCCTCATATATAACAAAGATAATAGCACATCAATATAATACAACTCAATAGGCTTGTATCGCAATGTATTTTTGGCTTCCGATACGACCACTGACGATTACAGATTTAGCTCGTTTCGCTCATTGAGTATCGTATGCTTCCAGCGACAGCCAATAAAAAGGCGCCCTACATTCCTACAGAACGCCACTTCACTGGCTATTTACAATTTACAATTTATAATTTTCAAAATGCCCTCTCTACCGCTCCTCGATCCTCGATCCAGAACCCGACCGCACCATCAGGCGCACTCAGCCACCAGTCCCATTCTGCCGGGAGATTTCTCCACTCTGGTCGAAATGACAATGTGGCGGCCACCCGATCCCAATCCCGATCCCGACCCCGATATGTTAAAATAAAGGCAATAGCAACATATGTTTCCGGAAGAAAAGAGGAGATTCTATGGACGAACCTGCACAGCCCGTTTTCGATGAGTACGGCTACCTCACGCCGCCCGGCCCCCACAAGGGCAGCCTATGTCATATCCGCTTACATTTCGTAGAAGGCACCATATCACCAAAGTACCGCGCCCAGCTTTTTATACTTATGGAAGGCGTAATACATTCCTTTTGTGAACTTCTTCACACAGACTGCGTCCAAATATGGATTGGCGGGGTCTTTATTTCCAATATTCCGGAGCCGGAATGCACGGATTTATGCATCTTCATAAGTCCTGATTCCTTTAACAATGCAGATAAGCACGCCCGGGAATGCATCTCCAGGTTCATGCATCCCAGCACAGATAGCACTCATACGGCCGATTGCATTCTGCAGAATATGTATTGTAACGTTCATGTCCTGATCGATGAAACAGACGATGAAAATCCTTTCTACCTTGTCTGTCAGCATGCTAAGGCAATAATGGAAGAGTACTACCACTGGGATAAAGACCATCATCCCCGGGGCTACTTTATTTGTAACGCAGAAGGGACTATCGAAGATGATACAAGACAAACTGAAACGGCTCAGTGAAATGAAGCGCGAGCTTTCTATCGAAGAAAAAATGCTGAACTACTATACGAAGCATGCCCCCGAAGGAAAGGTCACCTTCACCATGCAGGTAGCTGATGAAATCAACCGGCAGACCTATGAGAAAAAGAAACAGCTCATTGCAGATCTTGAAAAAGAAATCATCAAGGAAGGAGAAATTATCAACCTCCATTTCACTATTCCCGATCTTCCTTCCGGCATGATGCCCCTGAGTGCGTTCAACAACTTCACTCGCAATCTGGACGAGACCATTCGCTTGATTGGTGAAGACATCATCAGCAAGATGGAAAGCTGCACTAAAAAAGCGAGAAACCGGCATAGAAAATTTTATAACCCTGAAATCCAGCTCCTGTCCATGACCCCGGCTCCTTCAACGTCCAGCTGGGTGCCCTCAACGACCCGGACTCTCTCTTCTACGGAAGCGATGAAGAAAGGAAAGTGAATATCCTATATAAATCCGGTACCTGACTTCTGAACATCATGTACACCCTGAGCTGCCTCCCGCCTGGCTGATGATAATGATGAAATCCTAGAGTCCGTGCAGTCCCTCTACCAGGATATGGACAAAGACGAGCTTTCTCTGGATATCACCTGGACTCGCCACCCCAGCCGCAGCACCTTCACCATTCCCCATAAAGATACCGCCCCCATCGCCCAGGCCCTCAAAAACTATGTAGAACAGCGCCAGCAGGCAGTCCAGCTCCAGCGCATCACCGGCACTATCACCACCCTGAACATGGAAAAATACTCCCTCCGGCTCAAGAAAAAAGACGGCGCCATTATCACAGTCAAATTTGAGAAAGAAAATATTTCTGACCTCATGGAGCACCAGGTCAACCCCCTCTACCAGAAAGAATACATCATCTACGTCATCTGTGAAAACAAGCCCAAAAAGAAGAACATCTACCGGCTCCGGCGGTTTGAAAACTAAGAACATAAAAACTCCCCTTCGCCATGGGGAGTTTTTGTGTGACTATATTGCAATTTCTGCTCCGTTGGGTATACGGCTTAAGGCCTCACCAGGCCTTAAGCTGCCTGGGAGCCATTATAATACATCTCTTGATGCCAAGCTGGTTACTAAGACCAATAGCTGCACAGTGAAGGTATAATCCATCTTGGTTCCTTTTCCGGAAAATTAAAAGTCCCATGATTTTTTTGCTCTGACCAGACCATTACTAAATATGATAATTTCTCATTTCAATGCCTTGTCTCTGATTTTCCTCAAGAAATAGGCAACTCCCTTCTTTCTCCACACCATTTTTAACCAGTTCTTATCCACATGTCCCAAAAGCTTCCTTTTTTCAGCAAGTCCCGCTCCCTTCCAGAGTTCATTGAACTCTTCCCTGTACAATATTTCAGGAAGCTCTGTATAAGGAGAAGGAAACGACAGGGACGTCTGCAAAACTTCATTGACTTCCTTAAACGGAACACCAGCATAGAAGGACTCAAAAGAGCCGAAAGAGGTATTCTCAATGACAAAATCAGGATTATAAAATTTTTGATAATTAAAATCCAAAAGCTTATCCAGTATTTTATCTGCCTGTGCGTTCCATGGATAGGTTTCTCCCCAGCGGTGGGATTGAATGCGGGAAGCGATAGCACCAATATCAGATGACAGGCAGGGAATGCGAAGACGTATAGGAATAGACAGCGTATAGCTGTAAGTTTCAGGACAAACACCGGGAAACCAGAAATAATTGATTTGATGACTTGAAATCATGCTATAAACTTCCTGCTCTTTATATGGACCAAGTATGGTAATATATCTTTTTTCATCTGTTGTGAGCTGAACATCAGATAAAGTCCCAAACAGAGTAAAGTGTACGGGGCTTTTCTTCTGTGATGCCATGGATAGTACTTCTTTAATAACTTCTGCTCCCTTAGCCTTAGAAAGGCCACCAATAAGACCCACATGAATGTCCGATGATTCAGCTGAAATCAGTTCAGGGTTTTCCCTCATTTGAATAGAAGAAAGTGGAAAATATTTTTTGATTCGCTGTTCCATATCTTTACTGGGAACAATAATTAACTCAAACTTCGCAGGTGCTGAGCACCCGTAAAGCCTTGTGAAATCTATGTTTGT
>OOBB01000885.1_pt1 | contig 12378 bp, 10 predicted proteins | sample 1671661 | NCBI WGS metagenome assembly OOBB01 (sample SAMN06348179, study PRJEB24527) | human gut metagenome | biome: human gut; feature: ankylosing spondylitis patient; material: feces | host: Homo sapiens | place: China | collected 2015-10
GGCTATGTCACAACAAACAGTTGATAAATAGCCATTTTTATAGGGGAGTATCAGAACTCCCCTACAAACTGTTATTTGCAGTTATCTATACTCATTTGGAATTTCGATATGAAGTGTCTCACACAATAACTTCACATCATGTGCATCATTTTCATCAAACTCGTATCCCAGATGGAACATTACTTGACTATATGGTTCAATACAGGAAACCTCTATTTCCTCAATTCTTCCTTTACCCGAAAAAGTTTCTACCGGAAAACAATCCCCATCATAAAGAATTTCACCTTCGTCCGTATATTCAAAACAATGCAAATCAATAATTCTGTTTTTCAAATCTTCCCATACAGTATGGTTCAATGTTGTATATTCCATCTTAATCTCATAAAAGCCATTAGCTTTCATTATTTCTATAAAGTTCTGATAATCGTTCTTTTCTACAAAAATGTCAATATCATTATGGGCTCTTGACTGATATCCAAGAAGAGCATCTACACCCCAGCCACCATCAAGAAAGACTTTAATCTCCGCATCTATTGCAAATTGAAGAATCTGTTTTACATCTGTTATATTGACCATCTTATCATCTCCACAAATTCTAATTAGGCGACCAGAGGAACTGCTGGTCTGTTTGATAAATCTCTGCATTTAGCAGTTTTCAATGTTGCCAAAACAAAAGTTAAGAAGATGTTCCTTTTCTCCATGTCGCTTTCTTTGGCGTAATTTACAAGGTTATTCCACACAAGATAGTTGTTCAGATACTTGGTAGAAACACCGTTAAAGCCACGCATAAACCTCTTTAGCTGGCTATGGTAGCTATTGATATGTTGGATATTATAAATGCCTTTCTTGGCTTTGCCAGTCTTTAACTGCACAAGGTCAATGCCATTGGCATTTGTAAATCTCACATAGGAGTTCATCTTGTCCGTAACAAGAGTGGAATTGGTCTTAATCCTACCATCATAAATATGATGTAAATCTCTTGTAGAAACTCTACCAGTATTCGTAATCTTGGTGATAGACAAGCCATTCCTATTAACCGCACAAGGAACACATACCTTTTCTTGGGACAAGCCTCTGATATGTGTAGAATGACCACGCTTATGAGCCTTGCGTGGCATAGCAAATGTCTTACTCTTGCTATGATTGCCCTTGTACGAGATGGCGAAAAAAGTTTCGTCAGCCTCAATAATGCCGTCAAGGGTAACATCGTCTGCCATATTCTGAAGTGCATCCAAAATCTTGTGTCTCCAAAGGAATGCGGTGTTTCTGTGAATCCCACAAGCAACAGCAGTCTTACGAATGGATAAGCCATTCATCATACAATCAATGTACTGCTCCCACACGGACAAGTCTTTTCTTGTACCAGACACAATGGAGTTCGTAGCAATCACGAAGGACTTGCCACAATCCTTACATACATATCGCTGTGTGCCATCTTTACGATGACCATTGCGAACCACATGGATACAGCCACAAAGAGGGCATACACGACCATTTGCAAAGCGTTCCTTTGCTACGAAATCTTCAATATTCAAAGACTTTACAAAGGCAGGACTTAAAAGCATTGTTTTAAGGCTTTCCTGCTCTGCGACAGTCAACTTACCGATAATATCTAATGCGTCTTTGATAGTAGGCATATCCAATTACCTCCTTCGGTGGTACTGTTTCTTACTATTATTATACGCTATTTCTCGTCAAAAATCAACCATTTGTTGTGACAGAGCCATTCCTTTCATAACCAGATAGTTACTGCCGGCTGGCCAGCCTTTTGCCAAGCGCAAAGGCCGCCTGCAGGTCCTTCGGGAATTGCTCGGCGTGATGGGCTTTCTTTTTTGCTTCATCCCATGATGCCATGCGGTAACGGCTGTAATCCGGCACCTGCAGGGTATCGAAGGAAGTCAGGATTTCCGTTTTTCCGTTCAGGTAATGAAAGGGCTGGAAGTATTCCTCCATGTGCGATTTATAGTGCTTATCGTAGTAGTTCTGGTCTGCATTCATGGTAAGGATCACGGCGACATCGATTTTCCCCGGAAAGGTGCTTTGATAATCATCGTAGGATAGGGCTGGGAAGGTCGAGCGGACCATAAAGGAACGGACCACGCCCGTTGGTTCCCCGAAGAAAATGGGTGAACCGATGATGATGGCATCTGCTTCGTAGACTTTCTGCAGCGTTTCCGTCAAGCCGTTCCTCCAATAGCATTTCCAGGGGACGGCCATCTTTTTATTCTTACAGGCCAGACAGCTGCGGCAGTCGGTAAAGTTCAGTTTATATAAATCGACGGTCTCGGTGCTGGCTCCGGCAGAAACAGCCCCCTCCCCGGCAGCTGCCAGAAGTTTGGCGGTGTTGTTGTGCATCCGGGGGCCGCCATTGAGTATGAGTATTTTTTTCATAGCAATCTCTCCTTTACGATGATTTGTTTGTCCCTTTTTACTCATGCAGATTTTACTAAAACTCTTTTGAGTCAAATGATAGGGTGCCCGGTCTTGCAGGTTTCATGGCCATGTTTTCCCTATATGACAAGGAGGCTATTTTAGGGGGGAAGAGCCCTGATGACTGCTTAGAGTGCGTTCATCAGGCTTAGCAGATTCTGATAGGAATCCACCTGGTCATATACTACATCATCCTTTGAAATCTCATTGAAAAGTTTCTTGGCACAGGTAATCTTAGCCTGTTCAATGGGACGCAAATCCAGGCTTTCCATAGAGCCTTTCGTTTCAGCCACGAAGTAGATATGCTTTACAGTTCCCTTCTGAAAGGCTATCGCCCAGTCCGGCGCATAGTTCCCCACCGGAGTCGGAATCTGGAAGCCCCGCGGCAGCTTGGCATATACCACCACCTTATCATCCAGATCCATGTCTTCTGCAAATTTGCGTTCCACGGATTTTTCTGCCGTTCCATCAGCGAAAACATAATCCTGCACATTCTTCTTCGCCAGATAGGCTTTGGAAAAGTCCTTATTCTTTTCGGCGGTAAAGATGGTCGAATCGTAAGACCCGTCGGTCTGATTATAGGTAATATCATTGACAATCATGGCAGCTTTTTCTTCATTGATCAGTCGCGAAACCTTGGAAATAAACTCCTCAGGATTGTACCGATACATGATGAACTTGAGAGGAGAAATTCCTTTCAAGATTGCTGCAGCCGTTCTTCTGGTCAAATGGGTCCTACCCCCAATCTGACCAATCAGATCATATTTGACCTGGCTGGTTTCTCCTCGTTTGAGGTTATAGGTGTGGCTCTTTTCAGCAATAAAGCCCCGCCCTTCCTTTACCTTTTCCGCAGACCAGTCTTCCCCCTGGGTTCCCCGGGTCACCGTGTACTGGAGCTCGGTAACAAAAAGTTTATCATCAATATGCCGGATGGCATTCCGAATCAGCTCATTGCTGTCAAAATGCACAGAATAACTCCATTTGTGATTGATGTAATTCCAGAGCGTCTGGAATTCTTTCTTGAAGAAATTGTCATTCAGCGCATTTTCCTGCACCTTTGTCACATGACCATCCTCAATCATACCGTCAAGCGCATGCTCATCAAAGATACCCTGCACCAGTGCATGTACGCCATCCCCGATATGTTTCACCTTATCCGGCAGTGGAGCCAGGGAATGATTCTCAGCATCTGCCCGATACTGATCCGTGACATGACCGTCTTCGTCAATGTAATCATTTTTCACCAGATAGAAATAAATCTTATTTGCCTCGTCGCTGGTAACAGTGATGATATCATCGCCGACTCTGAGACGCTTGCCCGCAAAGTATTCCGGCGTAGCTTTAGTGGGCCGCTCATACAGGTCATCCCTGATTTCCTTCTGCAGAGAAGAAACAAAGTCCTTATAGCCATCACTGGCAATAACGGTCAGCTTGTTGACTTCCTGTACCTCTGAGCCAAGAACGTGCTCATCCATCCGGTCACCGGATTGATTCACGCAGAGTCGAAGACCGCGGCCCACTTCCTGCCGCTTGTTGGTTGTCGAATCGCCGCCATGCTTCAGCGTGCAAATCTGGAAGACATTCGGATTATCCCAGCCCTCCCGCAAGGCGGAATGGGAGAAAATAAAACGAACCGGGTTGTCAAAAGACAGCAGCTTTTCCTTATCTTTCAGAATCAATTCGTAGGCAGACTCATCATCGCTGATATCAGAGCCACGTTTCATATGACTGTCAATCTTGTGGCCTTTTTTGTCGATGCTGAAATAGCCGGCATGGGTAGCATGCACATCGATGCTGCGCAGATACTGCTCATAAGGCGTATCGAACAGAGTCAGATATTCATTTAAAATCGCTGTATATTCCTCTTCAAAAATCCGGCCATATTCCGAATTTACTTCGTTCCCGTCGGCATCATACTTTCGGTAATTCTCCACCTTATCGATAAAGAACAGGGAAAGGGTCTTGATACCGCGATTATACAGTTCCTTTTCCTTTTCGAAATGGGACCGGATGGTCTCGCGGATCTGTACACGGCGAATATCCTTTTCACTGACATCGCCCAGAACTTCGCCTGTGTGAATTTCAATGCCATTGGTAAATGTCACAGCGCCCCTGATGGGGTCAATCTCATTGATATGATACCCCTGATACTGCTCCATCCCTTTCGAAAGAGCATACAGATCATCATCCACACCTACGATTCTGGTCTCCCGATTGATGGACTTCTCGTAGCGGATTTCAAACTCCAGGCGCGCCATGGGCGGTTTCTTCGGGGATATGACAATATTCTCCAGAAACAGGTAGCCGTCTGTTCCCCGGAGATTCTTGATATCAAAGCCCTTGACCTCGATTTTTTTGACCAGTTTCATCCGGTAGGCGTCCAGCGCATCCAGGACATATACCAGATCATGATGTTCTTTATGAGTGGCGGAATAATTCAGCGTAAACAGTGGATGGAATTCCTTCAGGGATTCCTGCGTCTTTTTGCCGCCCATTTTCTGCGGTTCATCCAGAATCACAATGGGCCTGTTGGCCTGGATCACATCGATGGGCCTGCGGCTGCCAAATTCATCCAGCTCCATGCGAATTCTTCTGGCATCCTTACCCCGGGCATTGAAGGCCTGTACATTGATAATCATGACAGAAAGATCTGCGTTGGAGCTGAATTGGTCAATGTCAGTCAGGTTCTTGGAGTTATAAACAAAGAACCTTGCCTTTTTCCCGTAGAGCTCCATGAAGTGGTCCTGCATCATCTGGAAACTCTTCTGCACGCCTTCCCGGATGGCAATGGAGGGGACCACTACAATGAACTTGCTCCACCCATACTGCTTATTCAGCTCGAACATGGTCTTGATGTAAACATAGGTCTTTCCGGTTCCAGTTTCCATTTCCACATCCAGAGAGCAGGCCCCCATATGCCGGGCAAGAGAAGAAGATTCCTTAATATTGCTGCCCTTTTGGACTTCCCGGATGTTATGAAGAAGCTGTGTCCCGTTCAGCGAAACCGGTGCGTTAGCAAAACCCATGAATCGTTCTTCATCAGACTGCTGCCAGTTAAACAGGGTGCGATCATCATCCTGGGTTCCAACATCCCGCCGGTAGCCGACCCTGTCCTGAAAGGGCTGGCCGGAGAATACTCTGACTACGCTGTTTACAGCATCCGTCTGATACCCCTGTATGGTGAATTTAAATTTCATGGCAGCCATATCACAGCACCTTCCTTACCGTTTGCGGACTATAGGTATCAAAAATCTGCTCGAAGTTTGCAGCCACGCTGTCAGAGCTGAAAGAACTGTCCCGGAATACTGCATAGAAAGGATGCTTTCTGGCAATGGCCGTTACAACATCATCGGTCACATCCCTGTCAAAGCAGGCAATCAGATAGCCATCGGCCACAGAGAAAACCTTCTTCCCTGCAATTTCTTCCTCTTCTACCTTGGAAGACAGCAATACCCCCAGATCCAGCATGACCTGGATCAAAAGGTCCTCCGGTGTACGGTCTTCTTTGATGTTGTCCGTAAAAAGATCCAATTCTCCTTGTGTTACATCAGAAGGTTTGTAATATACATCCTTCATGTTGGAAGAGTCCACCCTGAAGCAGCGGAAGCCATAGTCAATGTCGGCCCCCGTTTCTTCTTTGATTTTCTTGCCGGCGCGGCGGATGCGCTCTTCACCAATATCGCAGATAGTCTTGTAACCAGCTTTATATGCTTCTGAACTTCTATTCGTTAATTCAGGAAGCTGTACTAGAATAAATTTACGATGTCCATCATCTTTCGAATTTAATTGCATGAGAGCATCCGCAGTTGTACCTGCCCCACTAAAAAAGTCAAGTACCGTTGCACTGTCGTTTGTGCCAATACATTCAAATAATTTAACCAATTTTGAGGGTTTGGGAAAATCAAAAATTCCCACTCCAAGCAGATTTTGCAATTCTCTAGTTCCCTTGATAGAGATAAAATCTTTATCCATCAAAACTGTTTTAGGCATTTCTGTTAATTTACGCATTTTTTGATATATTCTAATAATTCCATCTGTCCCTTTACGCGCAACTAAATCAGATAATTGCTTAGATGCCTTTTCATTTCTACCCCAACGCCACACGCTTTCATATCCATTTATAGTTATAGGATACACCTCTATTAATGTTCCATCATTCTGTAAATATACTTTACTAAAACCATTCTTATCCGTATTTGATAAATCTACATAAAAGGGATATCGCAAGTTAGGCCTATTAGAGGAATTAAAAGCTCTAGCGTTTTGATTTCTCAATTCTTGAATATTGAATCCGCCAAGATCATCATAAAACTGAAATTTTTTCCCGGGCACATCAATTTCATTTAATTCTACTTGATCAATATTTTTTGAATATATCACAACTTGCTCATGTGTCTTTGCAAAGCCTCCATACCTCCTACCTTCTGTTTTTACAATCACCGTAAGAAGAGCAAGAAAATTTCTACTTCCAAATATTTCATCACAAATCTTTCTAAGATTATCAACTTCATTATCATCAATACTAATAAAAATAAGCCCGTTGTCAGACAAAAAATCTTTCGCAATTTTCAATCTTGGGTATATCATATTCAGCCAATCTGTATGAAACCGACCGTTGCTTTCGCTATTCTGCACCAGTCGATTTCCTTCTTCATCGGTCTGCCCGCTGTTATCTGCATAATCTGCTGTCTTCTGCGAAAAATCATCTTCGTAAATGAAGTCATTTCCCGTGTTATAGGGGGGATCGATGTAAATCATCTTCACCTTCCCCAGATACGTTTCCTGGAGAAGCTTCAGAGCATCCAGATTATCGCCTTCAATGTAGATATTCTCAGAGTCCGTTCCTCCGGGGGTTCCATCCCTGCCCACAGATTTTTCCTTTTCAAAACGAAGGGTCTTGGCAATGGGCGCATTCGCAAGGACCACGGCTTTCCGCTTATCCGGCCAGGTAAACTGGTACCGTTCCTGGCCATCGTCCACCACCTTGGCATTGATTTCCTGCATCAATACATCCTTGTCGATAGCCCGGACCGTGTTTCCATTCTCATCCTTCGTTTCCGTCACAGCATCCGGAAACAGAGCTGCCAGCTTCTTATAGTTTTCCTCTGCCAGATCCGGCGTATGCATCTTAAGCTTCTCCATGGGTAATCTCCTCCAGTTGTTTTTTATATTCCTGCAGTTTTGTATATAATTCAAACCGCTTCTTCGGCTGCTGTTCCTTCCAGGCAGCTTTTTCTGTTTTCTGAATGACCATATGCAGCCGATTGATTTCGTCCTGCATTTTTAATTGTTCGTGAATGGTCTGGTCCTTCCGGCTCAGCACTATTAATGGCGCTATTTTACTTACTGGGCCAACGCCTCGTTGGAAAAAGACATTGATTGGTTTATCCTTGTGCTGCATCAGCTGTACAAAAGCTCTGATTCAAAGAATTTATAAGAGCTGTTTTTTAATGTCCTGGTGTATTCTTAAAAGAGGTAGAAAGAGTTCATCAGCCATTGCTGTACAGGTCTTCCAATGTATAGAGAATGACACCGGGTCTGGGGGTCACCTGATAGCCGCTGCGGGAAAAGAAGCCGTATCTATGGCAGTTCATTCCTGTCTGTTGGACCTGTCGGATTTCGGTCTGAATCATGGCATCGGTCACAGGGGTCTTCCGGAATTTGGCTTCATAGAAGATGTATCCTTTGTCGTCGTGGGTGACTACATCAAATTCTCCATTTCTATGCTCTTCAGGTAAATCATAGGAATAGGTGCCGATGGCATCAAAAATTTCTGGAAGCCGGCCTTTTCGATTCTGGCGGATGAGGAACTGGCGGCACAGGGTTTCAAACTGTTTCGGGACGAAGGTCTCAGAAAAGTCATGGGCAATGTACCGGTCCCAAAACGTATCCGGCGCCATAATCTGCCGCTGTGAACTGTAGGGAAACAGATATCGGTAATAGAAGCTGGACAGATTGTCGCTGATGAAATAGCTGGCTTTCTTTTTGTTATTTCTGTCATTAATGGGAGCTTCTTTTTTCACCAGTTCCATGAGTATCAGCCGTTTCAGCACTTCGGCCAGCGCTGAACTGCTGGTGATATGGGATTGGGACAGAATATCCTTAAAACGGTGAAAGCCCCGTGCCAGTGCTTCAAATGCTTCGTTTGCATTGATGAACCGGGACAGTTCTCCCAAAAGATACATTTGGACTTCATTTTCCAGCCGGGCATCGGGCTCCACCAGCAGATTCATCACATTTTCGCGGACGCTTCGGGTGGAATCTATGAGACGGTTGTAATAAGGCACGCCGCCGAAAACACTGTAAAGCCGCACCTTGTCTGCCGGAGAGAAGTCCGGGTAAAAGGCAGCCGATTCGAAGTAATCCATGGGATGGATATGAAGGCTCAGGGTGACCCGGCCATATAACGGATTTTCTTCCAGCATCAGTGATTTCATGGTATCCACAAAGGAACCGCAGAGAATCAGCTTCAACTGGGAACGCTCCCGATAGGAATCAATCAAAGACTGTAAAATGCTGTCCAAACCGGGCACTGTCTGACGCAGATAGGGGTATTCATCCAAAACCAGAACCTGCCTTGTGCGGCAGGCCTGCTGAAAAAGAAAATCAAACAGCTTTTCCATGCCCGCAAAGGCCAGAGGCGGATACTGATAAACCTCAGAAATCAAGGCAGACAGACTTTGGACGTTATTCATCTCCGTTGTCCGCTTGCATTGATAATACAGCCCCTGGATCTTTGAGGTTTTCAGAAACTGCTTAATCAGCTCACTTTTACCGATTCGCCGCCGTCCGTAAATCAGCACTACTTCCTGATTCGGGGAGTCATACATCCGGCGAAGCCGTTCCATTTCCACTTCTCTTCCAATAAACATGGAGCTACCTCCTGCTTTCCATTTTAGTCATATGGATTTTACTAAAATACTTTTGAGTAAAATTATACTACATCATGCATTGTCGATTCAATGACAGGACTCTTTTTGTATTGTATAGGATAAAAATATATTTTATTAAAATTTGATGAGCACGCTTTTGCCGGTTTGAATGGATGAATTTTCACATTTTTTAGAGAATCATGATGTCGGTTTGCCGCATTTTTCCTTGAAGCGGCTTTCTTTTTGTTAAATCACTCCATTGCCAACGGCTCTTTCTTTTGTTTTTCCATGGTATACTGGATTCAGCAAAAGAATTGATGATACTCTATGTAAAAATGAAAGAAAGGAAGAGAGCCGTGAAGACTGCCATTTATCATTCTCCTTTTGGAGATATGGAGCTTTCCTATGAGGAAGGCGGGGTGATTTCTCTTCGGATGGCGGAGGAGGGGACGAAGGGGGAGGCGCCGGAGGGGCTCGCGCTGACGGTGTTCCAGGAGCTGGATGAGTATTTCCAGGGGCGAAGGAGGACCTTTGACTTTCCTTGCCGTACCCATGGCACCGCTTTTCAGGAGAAGGTGTGGGCGGCGCTCCGGGAGATTCCCTATGGGGAAACGAGAAGTTACAGGGACATTGCTGAGGCCATCGGCCATCCGAAGGCTTACCGCGCCGTGGGCATGGCCAACAATGCCAATCCCCTTTTCATTATTATCCCCTGTCACCGTGTCATCGGCGCCGACGGGTCCCTCACCGGCTACGGCGGCGGCCTTCCCATGAAGAAGGCACTCCTTATGCTGGAGAAGAAGCATAGCATTTCATAAATACCAAAAAGGCTGTGAAGAAATGCATGAATGACATGGATACCATTCTTCTCTCCTGTCATTTCAATGGTGGGAGGGGAGTGGAGAAATTTCAGGCCCCATGGTACATGCAGTATAGCAGCAGGAGATCTCCGGGCTCAGAGTCTCCCTGGCGCTCAAAACCCTTTGCCCTGCGACCGACAGGCAGCTCCGCTCGAGATGACAATGAGGCGAGAGGCTTACTGTCTTACTGTCATTGACACAATAAGACATACCAAAAAGGCTGTGAAGAAATGATTTCCATTTTTTCACAGCCCTTTTTAATTTACAGTTCGCTGAAGAGAGGCACGAAATCCATGAAGGCGGTGCATAGGAGGGTGATAAGGATCACCGTAAGAAGGGAGAGTACTGTACCGTATCGGATCTGGGCGGAGGCGGAGAGGCCGTAGCCTATGGGGATGGCTCTGGTGGAAATGGGGAGGATGTAGGCGCAGTTGGCAGCGGCGATGGTGCCCAGGATGTAGGGGATGGGGTTCAGGTTAAGGGATGTGGTAATGCCGATGACCACGGGGATGGAAATGGAGACGGAGGCGGTGTTGCTGGAGATTTCCGACATGAAGCAGGCGAAGAGGCAGGCCATGGCCATTACCGGAAGGCCCGGGGAGAGGTGAAGGGCGGCGATGAGGAGGGAGAGCTCCTTGATGGCGCCGGTTTCAATGACCAGTTTTCCCAGAGCCAGACCGCTGGCAAAAAGGGCGATCATGCCCCACATGGCGTGGCTTTCAGCGTATTTCCAGGTGAGCATGGGATTTCCTTTTTCATCTTTCAGGAAGAACATGAGCATGCCCAGGAAGAGAAATACGTAGGCCGGCTTCATGGCAGGGAGGTATGGCGCAAAGAGGGGACGGAGGAAGGAGAGCAGGGTGGCGGCGGTGAAGAGAATGAGGCCTATGCGCTCGCCCCGTTTCATGGGACCGAAGGATTTGTACATGGAGCGGAAATAGCCCTTCGTGCCGGGCAGGGATTTGACCGGACAGGGCAGGAAAAGAAGGAAAAGAAGGTTCATGAGGAAAATGAGGATGAGCACAGGCAGGAAACGGATGACCCAGTCGAAGTACATGAATTCATGGCCCGTCAGTTTTTCCAGGTAGGAAACGGCCACCAGGTTGGCGGAGGAGCCGATGGGGGAGCCGAAGCCGCCGATGCCGCTGCCCCAGCCGATGGCAAGGAGGATGGGAATGGCGGTTTGGCTGGTGCTTATATCCTTTTCCCCGGTGAAATGAAGCATGGCCACGGCAATGGGACAGAAAATGGCGGCCACCACCACGTTGGGAAGGAAAACGGAGAGAGCCGTGGAAGCCAGGAACCATACAAAAATCTGGCTCTTCATGGAGGTGCCTATGGAGCAGAGGGCTCTTACGGAAATTCGTTTGTCCAGTCCCGTGGTGGTCCAGGTCAGGCAGATGAGATCGCTGCCCAGAAGGAGCACTGCAATCTCCGAGAAGTACTGGCTGATCACATGATTCATGGGAATGAGGTTGAAAAGGGAATTCACGATAATCGGGATAAAGGCGGTGACGTAAATGGAAACGGGCCGGAATATCCACCACAGCGCCATCCAGAGGGCGCAGGAAAGAGCCAGGGCAGAGGACTGCTGGAAGGTGCCGGTAAGAAGAAAGGCAGCAGCGCCAAAGGCGATGGGGCCGCTTAATAGTGCAAGATTCTGTTTCATGGAAACACCTCTTTTATGGACATTAACACGCCCCTTTGGGGCGTGAGGGTTCAGGCGCCTTTCGGCGCGGTCGGGATCGGGACCGGGACAGTGCTTTCCCGTATTCCCGTAGGGGCCTGCGCCTGCGGCGCAGAGGGGCGTATGGCATCCATCGGGCCTTTGGCCCTCGGTGCCAAGGGTTGTGTAGAAAGGTTGCATCGCTTCGCTCAGGGGGCCGCCGATTGGCGGTCAGGAAAACGATAGAGTATCAAATCGGTGCTTTACCTCGTACACCCTTTCCCGCTGCGCGGGAATTCCCCTCAAGGGGAAACGAGGGATATGAGGAGAAAAACAGGGGAGTCATATGCTTCATGTACTACTCCAGCATTTCCCCCTTTGGTGGCTGGCGCCACCACCTTTCCCCCGCAAGCGGGGGCACTATAAAGCTCCGTTATGCTGTGAGCTGCTTATGAAGGGATTGCTTTGCGGCTCTTTATTGTCCCACCGCTCCGCGGTGGCAAGGGAACACGATTCGTAAGGGAGCAAAGCGACCTGAGAATCGTGTGAC
>OOBB01000886.1_pt1 | contig 12373 bp, 7 predicted proteins | sample 1671661 | NCBI WGS metagenome assembly OOBB01 (sample SAMN06348179, study PRJEB24527) | human gut metagenome | biome: human gut; feature: ankylosing spondylitis patient; material: feces | host: Homo sapiens | place: China | collected 2015-10
GAGCAGAGATCTGCTAGAAAAACAGAAATTAAGACACAATTAAGATTTCTCTACTATTAAAATACTTTTTTAACTGCTAAAATAAAACTGTTCAGGCTGATAAACGCCGGACAGTTTTATTTTATTCATGTTTGCAGCAATGGACAGGTTTGTCCGTAAAGCGGGAGACAGGCTGTTCACAGAAAAATATTGGGAGGATAGAACATGCAGACCATTTTAGTGTGTGATGATGATAAAGAGATTGTGGAAGCAATCGAGATCTATTTACAGCAGGAAGGATTTCACGTGTTAAAGGCATATGATGGGGAGGAGGCACTGGAGATACTGAAAAACAATGAAGTACATCTTCTGATCATGGATGTCATGATGCCGAAGTTGGACGGAATCCGTGCAACCCTGAAAATCCGTGAGAACAGCAGTATTCCGATCATTATTTTGTCAGCAAAAACAGAGGACTCAGACAAGATCTTAGGACTGAATATCGGGGCGGACGATTATGTGGAGAAACCGTTCAATCCGCTGGAACTGGTGGCAAGGGTGAAATCCCAGCTCCGCCGCTATACGCAGCTTGGAAATGCAGCAGAATCCGGTGACAGTATTTATACAGTTGGCGGTTTGAGCATCAATGACGATCTGAAAGAAGTAACGGTGGATGGTGAAGTAGTGAAGCTTACGCCGATTGAGTATAATATTCTTTTACTGTTAGTAAAGAACCAGGGAAAAGTATTTTCTATCAACCAGATTTATGAGAGCATCTGGAATGAGGATGCAATCGGAGCGGATAATACAGTGGCAGTACACATCCGCCATATTCGCGAGAAGATAGAGATTAATCCAAAAGAACCCCGCTATCTGAAAGTTGTATGGGGTGTTGGTTACAAAATTGATAAGAATTAAAAGTTAAGGAGCGATTATGGAGAGCCATCCTTATTCCTACGGAACAAAACTGACGGGTCTGATCCTGCATCTGTTTTTTACAGTGGTTTTAACGATAGCAGTATTTTTGCTGGCATCCATGCTTAGTAAAAATATTTTTGAGTTGTCAGACGTTGGAACAGAACAGTTTCTGGATTCCGGGTATTACACAAAATGTATTGAAAAAAAATGTGATGACCTGAGCGATTACCTGCGTCTGCTGATCAAAGGTGAAAGCCGTACTTCAGAGGAGAACAGGCGTTATCTGCAATACACCAATGAGTTTAAGAGTGGTGAGAGTAATTTCTGCTATTGGTACAGGATTGGTGAGGCGTGGTACACAAATCAGCCGGACACGAAGGAAGGACAGGAGTTTGACGTGGAAGCTGTGCTGATGGAGGCGAAGACCATGGGAAATTACCTGATCTATGATCTTGTGGACAAAGAATTTGGCACTGACATTAACGGCATGGCAGACTACTTCTTTGGCGGCGGAAATCAGATGCTCTGGCCTGCAGATGACATGACACTGATCATCGGGATCGATACGGAGCTGTCTGCAGAAGATGATATTTATGAGGCGTCCCGGGAGTACGAACAGCTTCATCCATGGATCAAAGTCTGTATTTTCTGTGGTCTGGTCAGTCTGATGGGATGGATCATCTCGCTGGTTTATCTGACTTTGGCAACCGGACGCCGCACAGGTGAGGAGAAAATCCATCTGAATCCGATCGATAAGATCAAGACGGAGATCCTGGTGGCAGCTTTTATTTTTATGATGGCAGAGCTTGTGATCCTCATTACAAAAGTAAACAGTGAGGAATGGGCTGTTTATGGGATCATTGTAGCATCGGGAACCGTGAGTCTTGTGATCGACGGATTATTCCTGATCTTTTATCTGAGCATGGTGCGCAGAATGAAAGCGGAGATGCTCTGGGAGACAAGCGTTGCGTGCTGGCTCGAAAGTGGCATCCGCAAAGTATTTGCCAGACAGAAAACAACGGTGCGTGTGCTGCTGCTTTTTGCGGGACACATGGCTGTCTGCTTCGTATTGGCGGTCGGTGCATTTTATTATCAGAGCATGATTGCACTGGTGCTGCTGCTCTTATTTTCATCGGGAGAGTGTTACATGATCCTGCGAAAGGCAGTGGAGCAGTATCAGATCCGGCTGGGTGTGGAGAAGATCAGGGATGGAGCGCTTTCCGGGAAAATTGACATTGAACAGTTGCACGGCGAGGAGAAAAGTCTTGCGGAGGCGATCAATAACATTGGAGAAGGTCTTTTACATGCAGTGGATGACAGCACCAAAAATGAACGCATGAAGGCAGATCTTATCACAAATGTATCTCATGATATCAAAACACCACTGACATCAATTATTAATTATGTAAACCTGATGAAGCTGGAAAAAATTGATAATGAGCGTGTGCAGGGATATATTAAGATTCTGGATGAAAAATCACAGCGGTTAAAGCAGCTTACAGCGGATCTTGTGGAGGCATCTAAGATCAGTTCCGGTAATGTGAAACTTGACATGCAGGTCATTGATCTTGTAGAACTTGTCTATCAGACGAGTGGAGAGTTTAATGAAAAGTTTGAGCAGAAGGAGCTTACGATTGTAACAAAACTTCCAAAAACAGCCGTGCTCATCCGCGCAGATGGCAGACAGCTTTACCGCGTGATCGAAAATCTTTATAATAATGTTGCAAAGTATGCACTGGAAAAAACAAGGGTGTATGTGGATATTGCATATGTGGAAGAAAAGGTTGTCTTTTCCATTAAGAATGTATCAGAACATTCCCTTGCAAGGGAGAACAGCAATGCCGGAGATCTGACGGAACGTTTTATCCGCGGGGATTCGTCGAGAACGACCGAGGGAAGTGGTCTGGGACTTTCCATCGCAAAGAGCCTTACGGTTTTAATGGGTGGAGTGTTTGACATTAAGGTGGATGGTGATCTGTTTAAGGCATCTATTACATTCCCACAATATGTAGACGAGAACAGCAGTAATCCGAAAATGGAAGAGCCAGCAAGCGAAGATGATTACGAGATTGAAGAATTAGAACCAGAGGAGAGAACAGAGGAAGAATGATAAAAGCAGTTATTTTTGACATGGATGGCGTGCTAATTGACACAGAAAAATGGTTGAATATATACTGGCAGCAGGCGGCAAAAGAGGCGGGATTTCATTTTACCAGAGAGCATGGACTTGCAATCCGCAGCCTTGCAACAAAGTATACAGGACCTTATCTGCAAAAGATATTTGGACCGGAATTTGATTATGAAGCGATCCGGGCGAGACGCAAACAGCTCATGAAAGAACATATTGAGAAAAATGGGATTGAGAAAAAGCCGGATGTGGATGAAATCCTGGATTATCTCCGCTCAAAGAACATCAAGACTGCCGTTGCAACAGCAACGGATCCGGAACGTACAAAACAGTATCTCACACAGATTGGTATCTACGATAAATTTGATCAGCTTGTGAGCGCCACAACCGTAGAGAACGGAAAACCGGAGCCTGACGTGTACCTTTATGCATGTGAGCAGATTGGGGAGAAACCAAAGGATTGCATTGCGGTGGAAGATTCGCCAAATGGAATCTTATCTGCATACCGCGCAGGGCTTTCTGTTGTGATGGTGCCGGATCTCGCAGAACCGGACGAGGAGACAGCAAAACTTCTGTATGCAGAATTTGATACACTCGCCGGATTGAAAACAATCATTTAGAAGAGAAAGAACTTTGGGGATTCCCGGAGTTCTTTTTTAAATGCATAAAACAATTGATTTATTAATTTAGTGTATGAAAGTCTTGATTTTTACAGGGAGTATCTTTATAATTCATATAAAAGCGCGAAAGACGAGTTGAGTTAGAAAGCTTCGCCGGAGATTGGGATGGAGGAACGTATGAAATTATATGATAGTGGCGTTTACCTTGTAAACGGAAAAGAAATTATGACGGACGCGGCAGAGGTACAGCAGAAGACGGGAAAAGCTGTCACAAAAGAGCAGGCTGCCGAAAATACCATCGCTTATGGTATTTTGAAAAAACATAATACTTCAGGAAACATGGACAAGCTTCAGGTTAGATTTGACAAGCTTACCTCACATGATATTACATTCGTAGGAATCATTCAGACCGCAAGAGCATCTGGCTTAGAGCGTTTTCCAATGCCATACGTCCTGACAAACTGCCATAACAGTTTATGTGCAGTCGGTGGTACGATCAACGAAGATGACCACATGTTTGGACTTACCTGTGCAAAAAAATACGGTGGAGTTTATGTTCCACCACATCAGGCAGTGATCCACCAGTTTGCAAGAGAGATGTTAGCAGAGAGCGGAGCCATGATCTTAGGATCTGATTCCCATACCCGCTACGGTGCATTGGGAACCATGGCAGTCGGCGAAGGCGGACCGGAGCTTGTAAAACAGTTACTGAACAAAACATACGATATTGATATGCCGGGCGTTGTAGGTGTTTACCTGACCGGAACACCACAGAAAGGGGTTGGACCTCAGGACGTTGCCCTTGCCATTATCGGTGAAGTGTTTGATAAAGGTTATGTGAAGAATAAAGTCATGGAATTTGTGGGACCGGGTGTGTCGAACTTAAGCGTTGATTTCCGTATCGGCGTGGACGTTATGACGACCGAGACGACCTGCCTTTCCTCTATCTGGAGAACCGATGAAAAGGTACAGGATTTCTATGCGATCCATGGAAGACCACAGGCATACAAAGAGCTGAATCCGGGGGATGTGGCTTACTATGATGGAATGATCGAGATTGACCTCGGTCAGATCAAACCAATGATCGCAATGCCATTCCATCCAAGCAACACTTATACCATCGAAGAGCTGAATGCAAATCTGATGGATATTCTGGACGACTGCGAGAAACGTGCAGAAGTCAGCTTTGACGGAGCTGTAAAATTAGATTTAAAGAGCAAAGTAAGAAACGGAAAGCTTTATGTAGATCAGGGAATTATTGCGGGCTGTGCCGGCGGTGGATTTGAAAATATCTGTGATGCCGCAGACATTTTAAAAGGTGCAAGCATCGGACCGGATGAGTTTACATTGAGCGTATATCCGGCAAGTACCCCGATTTACATGGAACTTGTAAAAAATGGTGCAGTGGCAAGCCTCATGGAGACAGGAGCGATCGTCAAAACAGCGTTCTGCGGTCCTTGCTTTGGTGCCGGAGATACTCCTGCAAATAACGCATTCTCTATCCGTCACTCCACAAGAAACTTCCCGAACCGCGAAGGTTCCAAGGTCCAGAAGGGACAGGTTGCATCCGTTGCGCTTATGGATGCAAGATCCATTGCAGCAACTGCAGCAAATAAGGGATATTTGACCGCAGCTACCGATCTGGATGTAAATTATACAAAACCGAAATACTTCTTCGACAGCAGGATATACGAGAATCGCGTCTTTGACAGCAAGGGAGTGGCTGATCCAAGTGTGGAGATCCAGTTTGGACCAAATATCAAAGACTGGCCGGCAATGAGTGCATTACCGGAGCATATGGTATTAAAGGTTGTTTCAGAGATCCATGATCCGGTTACGACAACTGACGAGTTGATCCCATCCGGAGAGACTTCCTCCTTCCGATCCAATCCGCTTGGACTGGCAGAGTTTGCACTTTCCAGAAAAGATCCGCTCTATGTGGGACGTGCAAAAGAGATCCAGAAAGCAGAGAAGGCAGTGGAAGCCGGAGAGTGTCCGGTTGAGGCTGTACCGGAATTGCAGGCAGTGATCGATACGATCAAGACGGTTTATCCTGATTTTGGTGAGAAAGCGAGAAAAGAGAAAGGCTATGCAGGATTTGGAAGTACCATTTTTGCAGTGAAACCGGGGGACGGTTCTGCGCGTGAGCAGGCTGCTTCCTGCCAGAAGGTACTCGGAGGCTGGGCGAACATTGCGAATGAGTATGCAACCAAACGTTATCGTTCCAATCTGATCAACTGGGGTATGCTGCCATTTATTATCGGAAAGGGTGATCTTCCATTTGAAAATCTGGATTATCTCTTTATTCCGGAAATCAGAAAAGCTGTTGAGGACAAGCAGTCTGAAATTCAGGCTTACGCAGTGAAAGACGGCGCATTAAAACCATTCAGCCTTCATATGGATGCCCTGACGGATGATGAGCGGGAGATCATTTTAAAAGGCTGTCTCATCAATTACTACCGTGGTTAATTTAAAAATCTAAAAAGATGATAAAAACAGAGGTCTGCTTAGTGACAGACCTCTGTTTTTGCGTTAGAATGAGAGTATAAATTACGCTTAGAAGCGCATGTTTGCACAAGTCGTTTCCGGCAGAAAAAGGAGAGCTTAAGTTGGAAGAACTAAAACAAAACGAACAGATACAGACACCGAAGACAAAAAAGACAGATGAATTTCATTTGAAACAGATCACGATCATAGCGCTTGCTATTTTTATCACATTCTGTTGCTGCATTTTATTTTTCTTTGTCATATACCGTTATAATGGGTTTACAGATTTCTGGAAGAAACTGACATATATTTTACAGCCGGTCATTATCGGACTGGTTGTGGCATATCTTCTGAATCCGTTGATGAAACTCATAGATGGAAAGTTATTTTCCCTGTTTAAAGGAAAGATGAAGAGTGAGAAAAAGGCGAAAAAAATATCAAGAGGGATGGCAATCGCAGGTGCACTGCTGTTTTTGGTAGGCATTATTGTCCTGCTGATCGCTGCGATCGTTCCATCCATCATCCAGAGCATACAGGGCATCATATCCACACTCCCTGCTGAGGTGCGTTCGCTTGTTGACTGGATCAATGATATCGCCAAGGGAGACAGCCAGATAGCGGACATTGCGGAAGAAGTAATCACACAGGCGGGTAACTTCTTTGAAAACTGGATGAAAAACACGCTGCTTCCACAGGCAGAAGTCTATATCTCTTCCATTACCAGCGGAGTGATCACCGGAGTAAAATTTGTGATCAATATTCTGGTCGGACTTATCATCTCTGTGTATGTTATGGCGAGTCAGGAAAAGTTTGCAGGTCAGGCAAAGAAAATCATTTATGCCATTTTTAAACCGGTCAGAGCCAATGTTGTAGTAGAGACCGTGCGGAAGAGTAACGAGATCTTTGGCGGATTTATCAGTGGAAAAATTTTAGATTCTGCCATTATCGGCGTGATTGCCTATATCGTGCTTGCGATCATGAAAATGCCGGATACCATGCTGGTGGCTGTGATCATTGGTGTGACCAATATCATTCCGTTTTTTGGTCCTTTTATCGGGGCAATCCCATCCTTTATCATTATTGTTTTGCAGAATCCGGTACAGGGATTATATTTCCTGATTTTTGTTATCATTTTACAGCAGGTAGACGGAAATATTATCGGACCGAAGATCCTCGGAGATTCCACCGGGCTTTCCTCTTTCTGGGTTGTGTTTGCAATTCTGGTATTTGGCGGTCTGTGGGGCTTTCCTGGAATGCTGCTTGGCGTGCCGATCATGGCAGTAATTTATTATATTGTTTCCAATGTGGTCACATATTCTCTGAAAAAGCGTGGGATCCCGGAAACGGAGATAGATTATGTTAACCTTGAGCGCATCGATAAACACACCAATCAGCCGGTTTATGAGACCACGGAAAAGAACAAAAAACAGGATGAAAAATCGGCAGGGGAAGCATGATAATTTTTGACATCTAATTGTGCCTATGATAAACTAAAAGGTATCATAGACAAAGTGAAAAAGGTAATGGATCATTACGGAAAATGCACAGTTTGAGGTGGCAGAATTGGATAAATATGAATACAAATTAAAGCTGGATCAGATGAAATCACTCACAGCCGAGGGAAAATACGAAGAGGCGGCTGAGATTGCGGATACCATCAACTGGCGTAAGATAAAGAACATTAACGCTCTGGTAAAAGTAGGAGAGATCTACGAGAAAGTAGGGCGTTATGATGAGAGCAAGGATGTTTTGCTGACGGCTTATGACAAGTCGCCGATCGGCAGAATGATCATTTATCGTCTTGCAGAGGTTGCAGTCAGGACAAAGAGTTTTGATGAGGCAAAAGAGTATTATCAGGAGTTTGTGGAGATCGCACCTCATGATAATTTAAAATACGTGTTAAAGTATGAGATAAGCAAAGCGCAGGGTGCAGATATCGGCACCCTTATTGGCATTTTAGAAGAACTCAAAGAGCAGGAGTATTCAGAAGAGTGGGCATATGAGCTTGCATATCTGTACCATAAAGCAGGCATGAGCGAAAAATGTATCGATGCTTGTGACGAACTGATCTTATGGTTTGGTGACGGTCCATATGTGGAACGTGCATTAGAATTAAAGATGCTGTACCAGCCACTGACAAAACAGCAGGAAGACAAGTACCGCACATTCCGTCAGAGACATGACGGCGTTGTAGAAGTGAGACCGGAAGATCCGTTAGAATCCGGGGAGATCATACCGGAACCGGTGCAGATCAAAGATGTGAAGATGTCTGCGGAACGCTTTAACACACAGAACCTGCAGGAAGAACTTCAGAGAAGTATGCAGGAGATCATGAATGCCACGGAAAAAGAGGCAGTCAATGATACGATGGATAACATTAAGAAACTGGTAGAGGATATTCCGTATCTCCAGATTCCATCCGAGAAAGAAGAAGAGCCACAGGAAGAAGAGGTTTACCAGCATATTGAGACAGATGAGGAGATTGACAATTCTTTAAAATCCAATTTCCAGGAGATGTTAGTGGATGAGGATGGACAGATGAGCCTTTATATGCAGGGAGGCAGAGTGGCAGAGCCGCAGGTATCCGGACAGATGAGCATTGAGGATGTGCTTGCTGAATGGGAAAAGACCAAGCGTGCCGCAGAGGCAGCCTTGCAGGAAGCAGAGCAGAGAAAACTCGAGTCTGCAAAGGCGAGAGCACTTCAGGAAGCGGAAGAACTGCTGGGGCGGCTTGCGGATGTCATTCCAATGCTTGATTCCGGCTTGACGCCGAAGGATCTTCTGGATCAGAAATACTTAAGCAAAGACGGACAGCCGAACGACAGTGCAGTCTCCATGGTTACGAACATGAACCAGTTTTTACAGCAGGAGATCGACCGCCTCAGCGATGAAAATGCACAGATGGATGAACAGCTCGCAGCTGTCGGGGCATCTCCGGTTGGAGATTACATGGCAAACGCCGGTGTGGCTGCGGAAGACGCAGCACAGAACGTTGTGGCAGCCGGTGTACAGGAATTAATGGCAGAGGAAGAACTTCCGGAAATCGCAATGCCAGAAGGAATTGATGCAGAAGTTCCACAGGAGAATGCCGCATCCCTTGCAGAACACACAGCAGAGCAGACCAAACCGGAAGCGTTAGCAGAAGCGGACGACACAATGGAGGCAGGCACATCTGCGGAAGATGTGGAAGCAGCTATTTTAGCAGAGACTGCGCGCCAGATGGCAAAAGAATCAGTGGAAAAAGAAGAATTACCGGAGATTGAGCTGCCAGGGGACTTAGACCTTGGAAAAGAGGAAACAGCAGAAGAGATTCTTCCTGCCATTGCGGAACCGGAGGCATTTGAAGTTCCGGATACGATCAGTAAGCTTTCCAAAGAATTAAGAGAAATCTTTACATATTTTGTTCCAATCACGGGTATGGAAGAACAGCTCTGTCAGGCACTTACAGGTGCATCCCAGCATCTGACGAAGGGAGCGACAGCTGGAACCGGAAATATGATCATACAGGGCGGTTCCGGAAGCGGTAAGACAGTGCTTGCGACGAGTATGATCAAGGCATTACAGAAAGAAACCGGAAAGCCAAACGGCAAGATCGGCAAGATCGAAGCATCTGTCCTCAATCAGAAGGATGTTGCAGCATTGCTGAAAAAAGTAGCCGGTGGCTGTCTGATCATCGAAAAAGCCGGGGATCTGTCCCGCGAGACAGCGTTAAAACTTTCTCTTTTATTAGAACAGGATACAAGTGGAGTGCTTGTGATCATTGAGGATACAAAACACGGAATCCAGAAGGCTTTATCCAGAGATGATGGATTTGCAGCGAAGTTTTCTGAGAAGATCAATATTCCTATTTTTACCAGTGATGAGCTGGTTTCGTTTGCAAAATCTTACGCAAATGAATTGGGATATACCATTGATGAGATGGGTGTGCTGGCGCTGTATAACAGCATCAGTAATATTGAGCACGCTGACAGGGAGACAACCCTGACAGAGGTAAAAGAGATCGTCGATAAAGCAGTAGCACATTCAGAAAAGGGTGGTTTGAAAAAGGCGTTCAGCATTATCACATCCAGAAGATATGATGAGGATGATTACATTATCTTACGGGAGAAAGATTTTGACTAAAGAAGAAAACCACAGTGAGTCTGCGGTTTAGAGATAGAAGTGAAGAGGGGTAGGGATTATGGCGAATTTTACTGAATTAGACCGCTATCTGTTCGGTCAGGCGACACATTACGATATTTATCGGAAGCTGGGGGCACATTTTGCAGAGGTAAAAGGAGTAAAGGGAGTATACTTCGACCTGTGGGCACCGAATGCGGAAAGAGTTTTCTTGATCGGCTCATTTAACGGATGGAATGAGACGGCAAATGAGATGACACGCCTGAAACCGGAGACAATGGGGATTTACGAATTGTTCATTCCGGGATTGAAGGAGGGGGAGCTATATAAGTATCTGATCGAGACAAAAGATGGCAAGCGTCTTTATAAGGCAGATCCTTATGCAAATTATGCAGAACTCCGGCCGGGAACAGCATCTGCGATTGCGGATATTGAACATTTTAAATGGACAGACAGCAAGTGGATGGAGAATCGTAAAAAAGAAGAGGATGTGTATGCACAGCCGATGGCAATCTACGAGGTTCATCCGGGCTCCTGGAAACGTCATCCGGGCAGGGATGATGAAGGATTTTACAGTTACAGGGATCTTGTAACCTATCTGATCCCATATGTAAAAGAAATGGGGTACACACACATTGAGCTGATGGGTATTTCGGAGTATCCGTTTGATGGTTCCTGGGGATATCAGGTGACCGGATATTATGCACCGACTTCCCGCTACGGAAAACCTGAGGACTTTGCATATTTTATCAACGAGTGCCACAAGAATAAAATCGGTGTGATCCTGGATTGGGTACCGGCGCATTTTCCAAAAGATGCCCATGGATTGGCAGAGTTTGATGGTACATGCCTGTATGAGTATGCAGATCCAAGAATGGGAGAGCATCCGGACTGGGGAACCAAGATTTTTGATTATGGCAAAAATGAGGTGAAGAACTTCCTGATCGGCAGTGCGCTGATGTGGGTAGAACACTATCATATTGATGGTCTCCGTGTGGATGCGGTTGCCTCTATGTTATATCTAGATTATGGAAAAGAAGAAGGACAGTGGGTCCGCAATAAATATGGCGATAATAAGAATCTGGAAGCCATTGAGTTCTTTAAGCATATTAACACATTGATTCTGGGACGTAACCACGGAGCGGTGATGATCGCAGAGGAATCTACTGCATGGCCGAAAGTGACCGGACCGGTGGAAGAGGACGGACTGAACTTCAGTTATAAATGGAATATGGGATGGATGCATGACTTCCTTGATTATATGAAGTTAGACCCATATTTTAGAAAAAATAATCATCATAAAATGACATTTGCCATGAGTTATAATGCGAGCGAACATTATATCCTGGTGTTATCTCATGACGAAGTGGTACATTTAAAATGCTCTATGCTCAATAAGATGCCTGGACTTGGAAGAGACAAATTCCAGAATCTTATGGCTGGTTATGCCTTTATGCTTGGACATCCCGGCAAAAAACTTCTGTTTATGGGACAGGAATTTGCCCAGCTTCAGGAGTGGAGTGAGGAGAGAGAGTTAGACTGGTATCTGCTCGAAAACCCGGATCACAAACATATGCAGGACTGGGTAAAAGCACTCCTGCACTTATACCAGAAGAATCCGTGTCTTTATGAATTAGACGGCAATTGGGATGGCTTTGAGTGGATCAATGCGGATGACGCGGACCGCAGCATTTACAGTTTTGTCCGTAAGAGTAAAGATGGAAAGAACAATATGCTGTTTGTATGTAACTTTACTCCGGTTGCCCGCCCGGATTACCGTGTCGGCGTGCCAAAGAAAAAGACCTATAAACTTGTCTTGGACAGTGATGCTGCTGAATTTGGCGGTGAAGGAGTTGAAAAACCGGTATCCTACAAAGCTGTGAAATCAGAGTGCGATGGAAGAGCGTTTTCCTTTGCATATCCGCTTTCCGGCTATGGAATTGCAGTGTTCAAATATTAAGCCGGAGGTTAACGGACGTAGTGTCGCAGATTCTGTGGTGCTTTTATAGGTTGTGACAGGCAGATATAAGCGTCCTTTCACAAGTCAGAATTTTATATGTTAATGAAAAAGAAAAACGGTATAAACGAAATATTATGTTTCTGTTCGCTGGACATTCCGATA
>OOBB01000890.1_pt1 | contig 12346 bp, 10 predicted proteins | sample 1671661 | NCBI WGS metagenome assembly OOBB01 (sample SAMN06348179, study PRJEB24527) | human gut metagenome | biome: human gut; feature: ankylosing spondylitis patient; material: feces | host: Homo sapiens | place: China | collected 2015-10
TCCGTTCAGATTTTTTTCAACAGCTTCATCAGAGAGACCTGGCAGGGGTAGTAGGATTCGAACCTACGAATGGTGGATTCAGAATCCACTGCCTTAACCGGACTTGGCGATACCCCAACGAAACTTGGTGCGGTCGATGAGATTTGAACTCATATGGATTGCTCCGCTACCCCCTCAAAGTAGTGCGTCTACCAATTTCGCCACGACCGCGGCCTGATCAAGTTGTTTTCTGCTGATTTATTTTTGAACTGAGGCGTTCATCAGCAGAGGAAAAAGATTTTACCTGGGAATTTGGTTAACGGGGGACTTATTGGCATCACCAGCCATCCCCTGTTCTTGGGATGCAGGCTGTTCAATGGTCGAAAGAACGCCGCCTTCGGGCTGGGTGGAGCGCTTGTTGAAAGCGCCGGACGCGAGGGTCAGGGCGATCGTCGAGCAGAAGAAGACCGTAGCGGCGATGGCGCTGCCGGTGGCCCCGAAAACAGAGCCCGAGGCGCCGCTGCCGAACGCGGCGCCGAGGTCGGCGCCCTTGCCGTGCTGCATCAGCACGAGGACGATAACGACCACGGCCGAAATGATCTGCAGAACGAGCGCGATGCTAAGCAGGAAATGCATGGTGAAAGAAACCTTTATGGAAGGTGTGGAAATGGGGTTGATGGGAAAACGAAATCAGAACGCGTTGGCAATTGCGAGGAAGCTAGAAGCCTTTAGTGCTGCTCCGCCGATCAGTGCGCCGTCAATATCGGGCTGCGCAAAGAGCTTATGGGCATTTTCAGGCTTGACGCTTCCGCCGTAGAGAATCGGCGTGGATGCGCCGCCCTTGGGAGACACTTCAACGAGCCGAGTGCGGATGAGCGCGTGGACGGACTGAGCGATTTCAGGCGTAGCGGTCTTGCCGGTGCCGATGGCCCAAACGGGTTCATAGGCAACAGCGAGAAGATCCTCAGGACGCACGATGGTGAGGACGGCATTCAACTGACGAAGAATCACGGAAGGCGTAGCGCCGGTTTCCCGCTCTTCGAGCGTTTCGCCCACGCAGACTACCGGCTTCAAGCCCGCCTTGACCAAGGCCAGTGCTTTCATGGCCACGCGGTTATCGGTTTCACCGTAAAGCGTCCGCCGTTCCGAGTGACCGACGATGGCGCAGCTCATGCCGATGTCGTGAAGCATCCCGGCGGAAATTTCGCCGGTAAAGGCGCCCGCGGGATTCTCGTTGACATCTTCGGCGCCGACTTCAAGATGGGTGCCGAGCGCACGCAGCGCAAGCTCTCCCAAATAAACGAAGGGGGCGCAGACGACGGTTCGGCAGGCGGGCTGGGGAGACGAAAGAAATTCGTCCGTCCAACGGGCATTGGCCTCCCGTGAGCCGTTCATCTTCCAATTGGCAATGACGATGCGGTCGCGCATAGTGCTTGTTCTGGTCCTCAATGGCTGCCGCAGATGAATTCTGCGGCGCTTCAGCGTTGTTTCAGTAGGTTGAAGGGGATTTTAGCCGCTTAAACGTTGAAAGGTCCTTAAAGGGCGCTTTCTCAGCTTCCGGAAAGCGGCGAACGCCGGCAGGCGTTTTCCCGCATTTTCCCCTTTGGCAGGGAAGGCGCGGAAAAGCATCCGTACCGGCGCCAAGCGCAGCCGTCGCTCATGCGGGTGCCCTTAAAAGAACACCCGCGGCGACAGATGCCTTACTTGTTTTCGCCTTCTTCGCGCAGAAGCGCCTTCATGGAAAGACGCACGCGGCCCTTTTCATCGGCTTCGATAACCTTGACGCGGACCTTCTGACCTTCCTTGAGGTAGTCAGAAACAGCATTGACGCGTTCGTTGGCAATCTGGCTGATGTGAAGGAGCCCGTCCTTGCCCGGGAGGAGCTGAACGATGGCGCCGAAGTCGAGGAGGCGCGTAACCGTGCCTTCGTAGATCTGACCGGCTTCCACTTCCGCGGTGATTTCTTCGATGCGGCGGCGGGCTTCAGCAACGCGGGCCATATCGGGCGAAGAAATCGTGACCATGCCGTCATCTTCCACGTTGATGGTCGTGCCGGTTTCTTCCGTAAGGGCGCGGATAACGGAACCGCCCTTGCCGATCACGTCACGGATCTTTTCCGGATTGATCTTGAAGGAAATCATGCGCGGAGCAAAGTCAGAGAGCTCCTTGGCGCCGCCGCCGGCCATTTCATGCATGCGGCTGAGGATGTGCTGACGGCCGTCGTGAGCCTGAGCGAGCGCAGCCTGCATGATTTCGGGGGTGATGCCTTCGATCTTGATGTCCATCTGGAGCGCCGTGACACCGTTTTCAGTGCCGGCCACCTTGAAGTCCATGTCGCCGAGGTGATCTTCGTCGCCGAGGATGTCGGTGAGCACGGCGAAGCGGTTGCCTTCCTTGATGAGGCCCATGGCCACACCGGCAACGTAGTCCTTAAGCGGCACGCCGGCATCGAGCATCGAGAGGCAGCCGCCGCAGACGGAGGCCATCGACGAGGAGCCGTTCGATTCACAGATTTCAGAAACAACGCGAAGCGTGTACTGGAACTCTTCGGGCGAGGGCAGAACTGCCTTCAGGGCGCGCTTAGCGAGACGGCCGTGGCCGATTTCGCGGCGCTTGGGGCTGCCGACGCGGCCCGTTTCACCGGTTGCGAACGGAGGCATGTTGTAGTGCAGCATGAAGCGGTCGTGCTGTTCTTCGCAAAGACCGTCAATGATCTGTTCATCCTGCTTCGTGCCGAGGGTGGTCGTGACGAGAGCCTGCGTTTCACCGCGGGTGAAGAGCGCAGAGCCGTGGGTGCGCGGGAGCACGCCCTGGCGGATTTCAATCGGGCGAACCGTGCGGGTGTCGCGGCCGTCGATGCGGGGTTCGCCGGCGAGAATCTGCGAGCGGACGAGGTGGGCTTCGAGTTCGAAGAGGATGCCGTTCACTTCATTGGCATCGGGCGCTTCCGTGCCGGCGGCTTCAGCATCGGCAGCGAGCGTCTGCTCGACGAGGGCATAAACCTCGCGGAGCTTTTCAGTGCGCGGCTGCTTGGAGCGGATGGCATAGGCTTCGTGGAGACCCTTGTCGGCGATTTCGACGATACGGGCAATGAGCGCCTCGTTCTTCGGGGCGGGCTGCCAATCCCAGGCGGGCTTGCCGGCCTTGGCAACGAGTTCGTTGATCGCATTGATGGCGACCTGCATTTCACGGTGGCCGAAGACCACGGCGTCGAGCATCGTCTTTTCCGGGAGGATGTCGGCTTCAGACTCAACCATCAGCACGGCGCGCTGGGTGCCGGCAACCACGAGATCAAGGCGCGAGGTCTTGAGCTGTTCGGTCGTGGGATTCACGACGAACTTGTCGTCGATGTAGCCCACGCGGCAGGCGCCGATCGGGCCGCGGAAGGGGATGCCGGAAACGGCGAGGGCGGCGGAAGCGCCGAGCATGGCCGGAATGTCCGGATCAACAGCCGGGTCGGCCGAGAGAACGTGAATGATGACCTGCACTTCATTGAAGAATCCGTCCGGGAAGAGCGGGCGGATCGGACGGTCGATCAGACGGCTCGTCAGCGTTTCCTTTTCCGAGGGACGGCCTTCGCGTTTGAAGAAGCCCCCGGGGATGCGGCCGGCTGCGTAGGTCTTTTCAATGTAGTCAACCGTAAGCGGGAAGAAGTCCTGACCGGGCTTGGCTTCTTTCTTGCAGACGACCGTCGCGAGAACGACTGTGTCATCCATGCGGCAGATAACGGCACCGGTGGCCTGGCGAGCGATTTCACCGGTTTCGAGCGTCACGTCATGATCGCCGAAACGGAAGCTCTGAGTGGTCTTATTGAACATCGTCATCGGGAATGTTTCCTTCTGAAGAAAGTCCTTTCGCTGACGTCTTCATGTCCGGTCTTCACCGCAGGATTACTGCATATCAGAAAATTCCTGCGGCACGCTGCGGTCTGAGGGTTCTCAAGGTTCCCAAGAGCACTCAAATCGCAACGCGCATTCGAAGGCGATTGGAGATGAAGGGGTATTTCGTCAACGATTGGACAAGGGGTTATAGATGCGACTACGGCCTGTCGAAAATCGGCAGGCCGTGGTCAGGTGAAACTCTTTCTCGCTTACTTGCGGAGGCTGAGCGTATCGATCAGCTTGCGGTAGGCGTTGAGGTCCGTGCGCTTGAGGTAGTCAAGGAGCTTGCGGCGGCGCGAAACCATGCGAAGCAGGCCGCGGCGGCTGTGGTGATCCTTGGCGTGCACCTTGAAGTGCTCGGTAAGGTGGTTGATGCGGGCCGTGAGAAGAGCGACCTGGACTTCAGGAGAGCCGGTATCGCCTTCGGCGCGCTGGAACTTAGCAACGATCTCAGACTTGGTCAGTTCAGACATGGATATTCCTGTCAAAGATGAAAGAACTTGCGGACACGAGCGTTGTGACTCGAGCCGTGAAAGCGGGCATTTTAGACATCGAGCGAGCGACGTGCAAGCGCAACAGTCTTTATTTTTTTATTCGCTCGATATCTAAAACGAAATTAAAGGAGGGTCACCGATCGTCGGACTTGCGGAAACGCTTTTCAAGCGCAGCGACGAAGCGCGAAATCGTGAGCGTGAGCGTGAGGTAGATGATGGCAACGCAGGTCCAAATTTCAAGCGTGCCGTAGGTCTCAGCAATGATGAGTTGCCCGGAGCGCGTGAGTTCTTCAAAGCCGATTACCGAAACGAGGGACGAATCCTTCAGCATGGCAATGAATTCATTGCCGAGCGGCGGAATGATGCGCTTAAAGGCCTGCGGCAGCACGATGTAGCGCATGGTCTGTCCGTAGGTCATGCCGAGAGAAAGACCGGCGCGGAACTGCCCCTGAGAGATGGACTGAATGCCGCCGCGGAAGATTTCGGCAATGTATGCGCCGGAGTTAAGCGAACAGGCGGTAACGGCTGCGATAAACGGGTCAATGCGGTGGCCGATGATATTGGGCAGCGCAAAGTAGATGATGAAGATCTGAATGAGGAGCGGCGTGCCGCGGATGCAGTCGACGTAGACCTTGGCGGGAAGACGCAGGAGCGGGGACTTGGAAAGCTGAGCAAGGCTCGCAACGAGACCGATCAGGAGGCCCAGGCCCACGGCAAGGGCCGTAATTTCAAGCGTCAGACCCGCGCCTCGCAGAAGGAGCGGAATGCTGTGGATGATTAGGGAAAAATCAAATTCCATGGCCTTCGTGGTGTATGAATGGGGGTTGATGAATGAGTGCGTTGCTCTATTTCAGCTTCGGGCAGCCAGTGTGAAATGAGCTGCAGGATTCTACACAGATGTAGTATCACGAACGCGGTCGACCGGCTTTCGATCGACCGCGTCGTGCGGAATACGTTAAAGATTCAATGACAAAGCGCAAATACGGGCGCTTTGATCGTTCGAATTATTCCTGGAACCACTTCTTGTAGATCTTGTCGACTTCGCCGGAAGCCTTGAGTTCTGCGTAGGCCTTGTTGAGTTTGTCAAGCAGAGCCGTGTTGCCCTTCTTCACGCAGAAGCCGAACTCTTCAGCATCGGCAATGTAGGGCGGAATCGTGAGCTGCTGGGCAGCCTTGGGCTGATTCTTAAGATAGTAGGCGAGCACGGGACGGTCGAGCACAACGGCCGAGGCGTTGTGCGAGAGCAGATCCATGAAGGCTTCGCTCGTCGTATTGAAGCTCGAAACCTTGGCGCCCTGAATGTCCTTGGCCTTATCTGCACCGGTCGTGCCGATCTGGACGGCAAGGCGCTGGTTCTTCAGGTCGTCGAACGTCTTGAACTTTTCTGCGTCCGTGCGATGGATCAGCATCGAGAGACCGGACGTGTAGTAGGGCGTCGTAAAGTCAACGCGCTTCTGGCGTTCCGGCGTGATGGAAACGCCGGCAGCAACCACATCAACATTGCCCGTCATCAAAGCCGGGATCAGTGCGTCAAAGCCCATGTTGAGAATCTGCACGTCAAAGCCTGCTTTCTGACCCACTGCACGGATGAGGTCCATGTCAAAGCCCGTGTAGTCCTTCGTCTGCGTGTCGAGGAATTCAAACGGCGCAAAGGTGGGTTCCGTGCCGACGCGAAGCAGGTCGCGGGCCTGAGCCGCGGCGGCCCCGATTGCAAGAGTGGCGGCAGCGCATGCGCAGAGGACGATTTTCTTGAACTGCATGATGAATGTCTTCTTTTTTGAGTTGAAGGATTAAGGGCGCTGCGGCGTTCAATTGCGGAAATTTCCGGTATGCGGAGTCCGAGCGTCGTCACTTAAATGTGAGGTTCAATGCTTTGCATCTTAATCAGCTCGAAGAACTTTGAACGCCTTACAGATCTCTGCGGGGCATAAAAAAACACGCGCATTTGCCGAAACCCTTGTAGCGGGTTGTTTGCGTGAAGATTCGTTGAAAGAATGCGCGGGGCGCGTCGACAGCAAATATCAATATGTCGACAAAAAAGGCCTGAAAAAAAGCGCAGGCTTTCACGAAACCTGCGCCTCGATTTGCGGCTTGACTTCGATTGATTTTTTATGCGCTGGCTGCTGCGTCGCTGCTTTCTGCGGGTTCAGCCGTTTTGCGCCAGGCAGGCGTTGCCTTGGCCTTCTTTTCTGCAATATCCAGAATGCGTTCGTGTTCAGCGAGCTCTTCGGGCGAGGCCTTAATGACGATGCTGGCATCGAAGGCAGGCATCGGGGGAAGGTTGTCAATGTCTTCGTTGACGAGCGTAAGCGTGTCCTGTCCGCGTGAAAGCGACAGATAAACCTCAGCGAGCAGCTCCGCGTCGAGCAGAGCGCCGTGGAGCGTACGGTTGGAGTTGTCGATTTCGTAATAACGGCAGAGACTGTCAAGACTTACCGCACGGCCAGGCAAAAGCTTTTTGGCGAGCTTCACCGTATCAATGACCTGACAATAGTCAGAAATCTTTCCGCGGCCGCAGCGGCCAAGCTCCATATCGAGAAAGCCGGTGTCGAATGCTGCGTTGTGAATGACGAGTGTGGAGCCCTTCACAAAATCAATGAACTTATCGGCGATTTCGGCAAACTTCGGCTTGTCCTGCAGGTATTCCGTCGTAATGCCGTGAATGGCGACGGCCTCTTCAGGTACCTCGCGTTCCGGATTGACGAAAATCTGCAGATGATGTTCATCAGTGCTTCGCATCATGCGGCCTTCAATGGCAACGCAGCCGATTTCAATGATGCGGTCGCCGTTTTGGGCGTCCAGGCCCGTCGTTTCCGTATCGAGCGTGATAAGGCGGTTGGGTGAAGCCATGGGAGATCTCCTCCTGAACCAAATGCTGAAGCCGAGTACGAAAAAGCCCGGCACAATTTTTTTGCCGGGCTAGCGTGCTGGAGCGGGCGAAGGGAGTCGAACCCTCGTCATCAGCTTGGGAAGCTGAGGTAATAGCCGTTATACGACGCCCGCGTTTTACAGGATTTTGAAGGAAGTCTGCTCACTCCTCTTCCTGTGAGGGAGAAATTATGCCCCAAAGAGGTCAATTTTGCCAATTGCCAGCATTGCTTCCATCAGAGGCCGATCAGATCTTTGGGCGACAGCAGGTTAAGCGGCTCACCATCTCACAGCGAATACTTTAATAAGAGAATGCGTTATTAAAGTTTACGCATGAAATCTTTACTAGCAGAAGAGCTTATTAAAGATTTCGACTTTACCGAACGAGCTTTGTGACTAATCGAGGAACTGACGAAGCTTAGAGTTGGCAGTTTTTTGAGTACACCTAGACAAGACTTTCTCTTGACCGTGGAAAACGAAAAAATATCGATTTTTCGTCAGCTTACCCACCAAAACATCCACCAATGCGAATGCGATCTGCGGAGACTCAAGGAGACGAAGTAAGGCGGTGTTCGCTGATTATTCTGAAGAAAATAAAAAATCCGATGCTGCATAAAACAGCATCGGATTTGAATCTGGCGGAAGGAGAGGGATTCGAACCCTCGATACGGAATTTCCGTATGCCGCCTTTCCAGGGCGGTACAATCAACCACTCTGCCATCCTTCCATGATGTGCTCGGCTGTGAGTTGCAGCGCCGTGGTGAAGGCTTTGCTGCAGGTTGGGCAGGTGCCCGAAACCGAGAAGCAGGAATATACCAAAGAACGAAAGGTTTGTCACGAGTGACTGAATAAAAAAGACGGCGAAAGTTGAAATTTCCCGTCTTGTGTTTTCGGAGCTGATCAGCATGTCATTGAAGATCTTTGATTATCGCTGTGAAAACCATCACGTGTTTGAGGCATGGTTGCGTTCGGAAGAGGATGTCGGCCCAAGCGCATGCCCGGTCTGCGGCTCATTGGTTCTTTCAAGATTGCCGAGTGCTCCTGCAGTGAAAGCGGCAGAAGCCTCCGCTTCTTCCCAATCCGCGGCTCCTGCTGCGTCTCTTTCTGAACTGCTGACGGCACTGCGTCATGCCGCCATGAAAGCCCGCGATGTCGGCGAGGGTTTTCCGGAAACGGTGCGTGCAATGGCGAGCGGAGCTGCTGCATGCGAATCCGTACGCGGGAAATGCACGCCGCGAGAGGAAGCGGAACTGCGCGCCGAAGGCATTGACGTGCTGGCGCTTCCAAAAGATTGGTTTGAACCAATGAACTGAGAAAAGCCTTTTCTTAAGGTCCTTGCAAACGGCTCGAGGCTAAAATCTTGCCTCGGCTCTTCCAGAAAAAGCCTTGCCGGACGATAGGCTGGAAGTCGGTCCGGTATTCCAAAAAGTCCGCCAATAAATCTTAGAGAGCTGTGCGATGGAACAATTTCCCGCTGCCAAAGAAACCCAACCGCATGGTCCCGCTGATTTGACCGACCAGAGCACCGTCTTCCTGATGCTCGAAGAACTCGGCATCGCTTCCATGCAGCGTGATTGGCTTGAAGCCAATGCACCGGAGTCGGATGACTGCAAAGATGCGGCCGAGCAGGCTGAAGAGTTTTTCGACGACATCGCGAACCTCTTCCTCGGACAGGGCGGCGATGATCGTGTTGCGCCGAACGGCTGGGCGGGGAGTGCACTGACGAAAAATCTTCGAGAAGCGGTTTGTGCCTATGCCGGACATGACGTTTTCGAGAACGTCGATGATGAAGCGGTGGTGCGCCGTACGTTGGATGCGTATCTCACATCGCTCAAACTGCTCACGGAGCAGCAGGAGGAACTCGCGCGCAGCGGCACAAAGATGAGTCCGGCGGAATACATCACACTGATGATCGCCTGGTCCGGCGTCTTCTCGGGTTCCCGTAAGTCTTTGGAGCTCTCCGCGCCTTATAGACCCACCTTCTGAGTAGAAATTTAGGTCAAATGAACTAGTCATTTATCCTAAATGCTCGATAACCCTTAGATATCAGCGTCTGATCAAATGTTGATGTTGACTTTGTAAAAGTCGGTTTCCCTATGCCGGATTCTATCGATACACTCGTTAGAAGTTGGAAATCACCGAAGACCTGAGCAAACACAATCAAGCTCTGAGTAAGCAGAGGCACGAACACCCGCAAAGGATGGCTCGACTTAGGTTTTAAGGGACATCAAGATCCAAGGCAATTCCAACGCATCATCAACCCACTTAAGGAAGATCGTCATGGAATCGCTAAACGGGGTGAATGCAATCACCATCGTATTTGCGGCGCTGTGCATCTTTGCCATCGCATACCGTTTCTACGGTTTGTGGGTGGCGCAAAAGGTGCTCAACATCAATGCGGCGCGCGAAACCCCTGCAAACCGCTTTGAGGACGGCAAAGACTACGTCCCCACTAATAAATACGTGCTCTTCGGGCATCACTTTGCCGCCATTGCGGCTGCCGGTCCGCTGCTCGGTCCGGTGCTGGCAGCGCAGTTCGGCTATCTGCCTGGTCTGCTTTGGATCTTGATCGGCTGCGTGCTGGCCGGCGGCGTGCACGACATGGTCGTGCTTTTCTGCTCGGTTCGCCACCGCGGGAAGTCTCTGGCCTACATCGCTTCGCAGGAAATTGACACCACTACGGGCCGCGTTGCTGCGTGGGCTGTGCTGGCCATTTTGCTGCTCACGCTGGCAGGTCTTTCGATTGCTGTCGTGAACGCGATGCACAATTCGCTCTGGTCGACCTACACCGTCTTCTGCACGATTCCTATCGCCGTTTTGATGGGGCTTTACATGCAGGTTTGGCGTAAGGGCGACGTGCGCGGCGCGACCATCATGGGCGTCGTACTGCTCTTCCTCTGCATCCTTTCGGGCCCGTGGGTTGCCTCGCACCCCGAGTACTTCGGATGGCTCGACATCGATAAGCCTGAGATGAGCCTCATCATCCCGGCTTACGGTTTCCTCGCTTCGGTTCTGCCGGTGTGGCTCCTGCTCCTTCCGCGCGATTACCTCTCCACCTTCCTGAAGATCGGCACGATCGGCGCGCTGGCCATCGGCATCGCCTTCGTGATGCCTACGTTCCACATGCCGGCCATTACGGAATTCATCCACGGCGGCGGCCCGATCATCGGCGGTCCGGTTATTCCGTTCCTCTTCATTACCATCGCCTGCGGTGCGCTTTCGGGCTTCCATGCCACTATCGGCACGGGCACGACGCCGAAGATGATCAACAATGAAAAGGATGTTCTGTTTGTCGGGTACGGCGCAATGCTGATGGAGGGCTTCGTGGCCGTCATGGCGCTCGTTGCTGCCTGCGTGCTCGTTCCGGCCGACTACTTCGCCATCAATGCTCCGGCAGAAAAGTTTGCCAAGCTCGGCATGGATGTTGTTGAACTCCCGACGCTTGAAGCAGAGGTTCAGGAAAACCTGATGCACCGTCCGGGCGGCTCTGTGTCGCTCGCCGTCGGCATGGCTCACATCTTCTCGAAGATCCCGGCTATGGAAAGCCTGATGGCCTATTGGTATCACTTCGCCATCATGTTTGAAGCCGTGTTCATTCTGACTGCAGTGGATGCCGGCACCCGTGTGGGCCGCTTCTTCCTGCAGGAGATGGTGGGTAAGGTTTGGCCGCGCTTCGCTGATAAGGATTGGTGGCCCGGCATCATCATCACCTCTGCGGTCTTTACCGGCGCATGGGGCTACCTCGTCTACTCGGGAGACATCGGTTCGATCTGGCCGCTCTTCGGTATCTGCAATCAGCTGCTTGCCTCTGTGACGCTTCTGATCGGTACGACCGTCATCATCCGCATGAATCATGTCAAGTATGCGTGGACGACTGGTGCGCCCGGCATTCTGATGACTTTCATCACTTTCTGGGCCGGTATTTGGCTGATCATCAATCAGTATCTGCCGTCTGGTCAGTATCTGCTGGCCTTCCTCTCGGCGCTCGTGATGTGCCTCATGCTCTTCGTGATCGTGGGCGTCCTTCGCCGCTGGATGGTGCTTCTCAACATCCACACCACCGTCAAAGATAAGTACGGCGTGGAAGTGAAGACCATCGTCGAGGAATAACTATCGGCAAGGATTGCTGGAGCCGTACGGTCGTCATTAAAAACCGTCGGCTCCGACGATCTGGACTCTCTTCAAGCACTCGTGCGGTTTGCGCTGCCGAGTGCTTTTCTCATGTTGGAATGACCTGTATCGTAGACGATGTACGCTGCGATGCTTGCTGCAATGCCCGCCTATAATCCGGCCTTCAGACCTGCCTTTAGCGGCAGAAAGCGTTCAGTTTTTTCTTTTGAGGAGGCCCACGGGAGCATCATGTCCAGCAATCAATACGAAACACTCCTCAAGGATATTTATGAACGGGGAGCGCACAAATCGGACCGTACCGGCACGGGCACGCGCTCGCTCTTTGGCTGCCAGATGCGCTTTCCGCTGGCTGACGGCTTTCCGCTTGTGACCACCAAGAAGCTCCATCTGCGTTCGATTATTTACGAACTGCTCTGGTTCCTCTCGGGCTCAACGAACATCAAGTACCTCCATGACCACAAGGTGACGATTTGGGACGAGTGGGCCGACGAAAACGGCGAACTCGGGCCGGTCTACGGCCGGCAGTGGCGTGCTTGGCCTACTTCGGACGGCCGCACGATTGACCAGATCTCAGAGGTGCTCGAGCGCATCAAGAAGAACCCCGATTCTCGGCGTCTGTTGGTAACGGCCTGGAATCCGGCTGAAGTGGACAAGATGGCGCTGCCGCCTTGTCACTGCCTCTTTCAGTTTTATGTCGCCGACGGGCGGCTTTCCTGCCAGCTTTATCAGCGCAGCTGCGACATGTTTCTCGGCGTGCCGTTCAATATTGCAAGCTATGCGCTTTTAACGCATATGGTCGCGCAGCAGTGTGATCTCGAACCGGGTGATTTCGTCTGGACGGGCGGCGACTGCCATATTTACGACAATCACCTTGAGCAGACGGCGCTGCAGCTCTCCCGCGAACCGCGTCCCTATCCGAAGCTCGTGATCAAGCGTCGTCCGGCGTCTCTTTTTGAATATGAGTATGAGGACTTTGAATTCGAGGGCTACGAT
>OOBB01000891.1_pt1 | contig 12330 bp, 7 predicted proteins | sample 1671661 | NCBI WGS metagenome assembly OOBB01 (sample SAMN06348179, study PRJEB24527) | human gut metagenome | biome: human gut; feature: ankylosing spondylitis patient; material: feces | host: Homo sapiens | place: China | collected 2015-10
AAGAGCGGAAGAACAGCTGGGGTTAACAGAGTTAACAGTTAACAGCTGATTTTCCGCTCTTTCTTCTATAAATCTGTAAAAGTCTACTACGCTAACCCCTTAAAAAATGGGGTTAGCGTAGTGAACTTTTTGAGTGTGCTGAATGCATCTTCACCACAACTCCTTAGGCGACAGGTCTTTATCCTTTCTACCCATCAGGTAGTAATCGGCAAGGAACTGGAGGTTTGCCTGCGTAATCTTCAAGCCTTCTTCCTTTACATATTGGCTTGTAAAGATGTTTGCGTCAGGAATCAGGTTGTTTTCTATCAGTTTGCAGACAATTTCGTAAGGGAATGGGAGACCATTGCCGCTGATAATGCCAAAGCTGTCGGTCTCTGCACGCTCCTGTACATAGTATGGGTTCTCAGGCGATGCGATGCAATGAGCCAGACCGAAACTGATGTTGATGCCTGTGTATGGACTTCCTCTTAAGATGATGCCTTTCTCGTATTTCTGAGGAAATCGGATGTCCTTTGGCAACTCGAATTCAATCTCCTTGAGGAATTCCTTCAGCGTCTTCACATCTTCCAGGAAGATGAACTTGTCTCCGTATCCCTTCGCCTTGAGCAGATTGTAGTCGTGAATCGCCTTCTCATGATCCACCTTTTCATATTGCTCAGTAGCCTTCTTTCTGAACTCCTCATCCTCCCAAAGCTTGTGGGTAGGCATGTTCCTGCAAATCTTGCAGAGCCATTCGTAAGAAGTGAGCGCCAGAAGATTGTTTCTGCCGGCGATGGTCATTTCCATCTGCACAGAATAAGCGAGCGGTTCGGTGAGACCCTGAGGCGAGTTTGCCATCTGCTGGAGGGTAAACTGCAGGCGCTTCTGGTTGCCCACGTTGAAATAGCAGCCATAATGGAACCACGCCAGGGTGTCGCGACGGTGAATCTCATCCAACTCCTTGTTCTTCTCGATGTCCTCTTCGGTCGTTTCAGCGTTGCCCTCTATCTCAGGCATTTCGCTGAGATAAGTCAGAAGACGCTCGTTTTCCGGAGCCGTTTCATATTCTCTGTCGAGAATGTTGTAGGCAAGTTTGGCAGCCAGTTCCAGGGTTCCGAAGAGGAAAGGAACGGCTTCCTGTACGAAACTGCTCTGCTGGTAATGGTGCCAGAGGAGGAACTTGACATCAGCGATGTTGATTTCCTCAGGGTCGTAAGCCGGGTCATCTTCGTTGAGCGTACTCTTGATGAATTCGCTTTCTTTCTCATAGAAAGGAATGTAGGTGCCGTAGCGCTGCTTGCATTCTTCCGTGAAAGTCTTCCAGATGCCTGTGCCCGAAATTACATCTTCGAAATAACCGGCAATGCTGAGTGCCAGCTGCTTGGCTTCATCCATATTCTTGAAGTTATGGGTGTAGCACGCCTCGTCAAGAGCGTGGTATATTTCGTTGGCGAGTTCTGTATAATACAGATCTGTTTCGTCTGCTTTTTCGTATGGATGCAAAGCAATCCATTCTTGGGTGAAAATAACTTTTTTCATATATTTCAAGTTTTCTTGGTTATCTGTTTGTTGTAACTTTCATGCAAAGGTAATAAAATATTGCAGAAATCTGCAAGAAATTCGCAGTTTTTTCGTATCTTTGCACCCGAATTTAGGCAATCTTAATAAATGCGTGGGATTGCCGCAAGCGTTTCGGAAGGATTTTGCACCCTAATTCATGGCTGGGAGGGTGAATTCGGCCTTCCATTTAGATTATAATGAATTAAGGTTAAAAAGATTTGAAGACATTTGAAGAATTGGGCGTGAGCGAGGAGATTCGCCGTGCCATCGAAGAGCTTGGATTTGAGAATCCAATGCCAGTTCAGGAAGAAGTAATCCCATATTTGCTTGGTAATAAGAACGACGTGATTGCGTTGGCGCAGACCGGTACGGGTAAGACTGCATCTTACGGTATTCCGGTAATTCAGAAAACTGATGCCAGCAGCAAGCAGACACAGGCTATCATCCTCAGTCCTACACGTGAGCTCTGCCTCCAGATAGCAGACGATTTGAACAGTTTTGCCAAGTACATCGACGGTTTGCATATTGCCGCAGTTTATGGCGGTACCGACATCGGAAGCCAGATTCGCACCCTGAAGCATGGTGTGCAGATTATCGTGGCTACCCCTGGCCGTCTGCTCGATTTGATTAATCGTGGCGTGGCTCAGTTGGAGAACGTGAACAACGTGGTGCTTGATGAGGCTGACGAGATGCTGAACATGGGCTTCTCAGAGAGCATCAATGCCATCTTCGAGAACGTTCCGGAAGATAGAAACACCCTGCTCTTCTCGGCTACCATGAGCAAGGACATCGAGAAGATTGCCCTCAACTATCTGCACGACCACAAGGAAATCGTAGTGGGTTCGCGCAACGAGGGTGCTGAGCATGTAAACCACATCTACTATCTGGTAAATGCCAAGGACAAGTATCTCGCCCTGAAGCGCGTGGTGGATTTCTATCCACGCATCTTTGCAATTATCTTCTGCCGCACCAAGCTGGAGACTCAGGATATTGCAGATAAGCTGATTAAGGATGGTTATAATGCAGAGGCGCTGCACGGCGACTTGAGTCAGCAGCAGCGTGACCTCACCATGCAGAAGTTCCGCAACCATACCGTTCAGTTCCTGGTGGCTACCGATGTGGCTGCCCGTGGTCTGGACGTAGATGATCTGACTCACGTTATCAACTATGGTTTGCCTGATGATGTGGCAAGCTACACCCACCGAAGCGGCCGTACCGGTCGTGCCGGAAAGAAGGGAACATCCATCTCTATCATCCATACCAGAGAGAAGTTCAAGGTTCGCCAGATTGAGAAGCAGATTGGCAAGGAGTTCGTGGACGGCGTTTTGCCAACCCCAGAGGAAATCTGCAAGAAGCAGCTCTTCAAGACCATGGACGACATCATGAAGACCGATGTGGATGAGGATCAGATTGAACCATACATGGCAGAAATCAACCGCCAGTTTGAGTACATCGACAAGGAGGACATCATCAAGAAGATGGTGACCATCACCTTCGGTAAGTTCCTCGATTACTACAAGAACGCTCCTGAGATTATCAAGCCAGAAACAGGCAAGGGTTCCCGTGGCGGCGAAGGCCGTGGAAGCCGTGGCGAGGGCCGTGGCAAGGTTTCCAATGGTCGCAGAAAGCATGAGACTGAGGCTGGTTTCAAGCGCCTGTTCATCAACCTGGGTAAGGCGGATGGTTTCTATCCGGGCGAAATCATGCAGTATCTAAACAAGCATGTGAAGGGTCGCCAGGAGGTGGGTCACATCGACCTGCTGAGTAAGTTTGCCTACATCGAGGTGCCTGAGGAGGATGCGAAGCGCGTGATGAAGGCTTTGAACGGTACTGAGTACAAGGGCAGAACCGTAAGATGTAACGATGCTGATGAGGAAGGTCATGGCAGAGCAGCCCGTGGCGGACGCAGTTCTGAGGGTAGAGGCGGTCGTTCTTCAGAAAGAGGAGGTCGTAGCTCGGAAGGTCGTGGTCGCAGAGGTTCTTCTGATGATGCAAGAGATTCTCGTGGAAAGGGAGGACGTGGAAGCCGTGGCGAATCTCGTGGCGGAAGAAAGTCTCGCCCTCAGGAGGATACAGGCGATTGGCGCCAGTTCTTCCAGAACAACGACAACGTGAAGTTCAAGGGCGAGGAGCCAAACTTCGAGGAAGAAGGTTGGGCTCGTCGCAGACCTAAGAAGAAGTAAAGCATAGTGGCTTTTTTCCATAAATCATATTTTGCGGTAAAAATACAGCAATTTCTTTGGTAAATTGCGGTGTTTTTACCGCAATTTTTGTATATTTGCAGCCGTAAACATCAAATTTATTGTATCTTTATACGCAATTTAACCCCTAAAAGATATTCTGTAATAAGTTAATGAAGAAAACTATTCTTATCGCTTGTCTGGGACTGGTAAGTCTGGGCTTGCAAGCACAGAGCATTTCGCTCGCTGGTGAGTGGAATGTAGAGTTGGGAAAGAGCGGTAGCGCTTTTGCCAAGAGTAAGCGTGCCTTGCAGGGTGAGGCGAAGCGTGCCATCCTTCCCGGTACCATCGATACGAATCGTCTGGGATTCGCTCCGAAAGATACGATGGAAACAACGCGTCTTACGAGGCTCTATGCCTATAAAGGAGCGGCTAGATATTCGAGAACAATCAATATCCCGAAGGACTGGAAGAAGAAGCCGGTAGAACTCTTTCTGGAGCGTACCCGACCGACATGGGTGTATGTGGATGGAGAACTGGTGGATTCCTGCAACTTCATCTCTACTCCCCAGCGCTATCTTCTGCCAAAGAAGGTGAAGCCGGGCAAGCATCTCCTGGAAATCGTGGTGGATAATGGAAGAGGTGTGCCTGATCAGGTTTACGGTTCCAGCCATGCTTACACGGAAGATACGCAGACCAACTGGAATGGAATTATCGGAAGGATAGAACTCCAGCTAGCCAGCTCTGTAGAGAGCAAATCTGCAGAAACTCTAACAGGAGCAATCCCTAGCCGTTCTGTAGCTTCTCCTTCCGCCCTTCAGATGCCTGATTTCGCCAAGGATTTCCATATTGAGGGCGCTCACTTCTACGCCAATGGTCATAGGATATTCCTCCGTGGCAAGCATGATGCGGCTGTATGGCCGCTGACGGGACATGTGGAAATGAGCGTGGAAGGCTGGATGAAGTATCTCGGAACCTGCAAGGAGTATGGAATCAATCATGTGCGCTTTCATTCCTGGTGCCCACCGGAGGCGGCTTTCGTGGCAGCGGACAGCCTGGGAATCTATCTCCAGCCGGAACTTCCTTTCTGGGGTTCTTTTGACAAGAAGGATGAGAAACTCATGACCTTTCTGCATCAGGAGGGAGTGAATATTCTGCGGGAGTATGGTCATCATCCTTCTTTCAGAATGATGGCGCTCGGTAATGAACTCTGGGGCGACATCGATAAGATGAAGGAGTTTGTGGATGATTTCCGCAAGATTGCGCCCGATAAATACTATACTTTCGGAAGCAATTACTATCTCGGTTATCAGGGAATAAAAGAAGGAATGGATTACTTCACCACTTGCCGCATCGGAGGCGAGGAATGGGGTAAATACAATACCCATACCCGTGGTTCTTTCTCGTTTGCCGACGCCTACGATGGAGGAATGATCAATCATTTCCATCCTAATTCTACGATGAACTTTGATGAGGCTTGCGATAAGGCAGGAATCCCTATCATCTCTCACGAAACAGGGCAGTTTCAGACCTATCCTGACTATCGGGAAATAAAGAAATACACTGGAGTGCTTCATCCTTATAACTTCGAAGTGTTCCGCCGTCGCCTGGCTGCAGCCGGAATGCTCTCGCAGGCAGATGATTTCCACAAGGCTTCGGGCTTATGGAGCGTGAAACTCTATAAAGCCGATATAGAGATGGATTTGAGAACCCGGAATATGGCGGGCTTCCAATTGCTCGATATTCAGGATTATCCCGGTCAGGGAAGTGCTTTTGTAGGCATCCTGGATGCGTTTATGGAGAGTAAGGGAATCACTACACCCGAGGAATGGCGCCAGTGGTGTTCGCCTGTGGTTCCTCTGCTGGAAATGAAGAAGTTCTGCTTCGTGGATGGCGAGAAGATTCAGGCTAAGGTAAAGGTAGCCAATTATGGTGGTTCTTCGCTGAAGGGCAAGAAACTGAAATGGCATCTGGCTGCCGAGAACGGATTGTTCTGTATGGATGATGGAACTTTCAGCACCAAGGATGGTGAAGTGAGAAAGAATGTGGGCGACTTGATGGCTGAGGATGAGGGAGTATTGAACATCTTTTCATACGATGAAGGTTTGGTGGATGTGGGTGAACTGAATGGTGTTTTCCACGTGCAGAAACCTACCAAGCTGCTTCTTACATTAAACATTGAAGGAACAGAGGCGAGAAACTCCTACGAACTTTGGGTTTATCCGAAGAAGGCGATGGAAAAGAAGGGCGTCATCATTGCCAGAGATTTGAATCAGGAAGTAGTGAAAGTCTTGGAAAAGGGCGGAAAGGTGCTTTGGATGCCTACGGCTTCCAGCCATTTTGTGGCTGCCGATGATACGCTTTCGCAGGCAGATAATGCTACTCCTTATACTGTTGGCGGACTCTTCCAGACCGATTACTGGAATTATCGCATGTTCAAGACCATCTGCGAGAACAACAAGAAGAAGGTTTCTCCAGGAACCCTGGGCATTCTTACGAATCCGGAACATCCGATATTCAAGGGATTCCCTACGGAAATGCACACCAACTGGCAATGGTTCCCGGTTATCACGGAATCGCATCCGCTGGTGCTTGACAACTTCGCCAAGGATTATCGCCCGATTGTTCAGGTGATAGATAATATTGAGCGGAACCATAAACTTGGCTTGGTGATGGAATGGAAGGTGGAAGCAGGAAAGCTTCTCGTCTGCATGAGCGATTTGGAGAAGGCTTCGAAATATCCGGAAGGCAAGGCTTTCTATCAGAGTGTACTGAACTATATGCGCTCTGCCGATTTCAATCCATCTGCAGAAATAACGGTGGATGACTTGAAGAAGAAACTCGCAGAAGAGCCTAGAAAGATTACGATGAAGGAATTGAATAATATCTCGCAATATTAGTTGCGAACCTATAAGAAAAAGTAAGAGCGGAAAGCCAGAAGTTAACAGGTTAACAGTTAACAGCTGATTTTCCGCTCTTTTTATATTATCCTGAGATTAATCTTTATCCCAGGATAAACCTTTATATCATCTCTATTGATTCAGAGATAGGATTTACTTTGCATTAATCTCCTTCAAGAGGCGGTCTGCGTGTCCCCACTTATCCATCAGGTAGAGCACATAGCGAATATCTACACCGATGCAGCGAGCCAGGCGCTTGTCGAAGTTGATGTCAGAGCTGAGGCTGTCCCAGTTGCCATCGAAGGCAAGACCAATCAACTCACCCTTACCATTGAACATAGGGCTACCAGAGTTACCGCCGGTAATATCGTTGTTGGTGAGGAAGCAGAGCTGCATCTTGCCGGTAGTCTTATCCTGATACTTGCCGAAATCCTTCTCAGAGAGAAGCTCGTGCATGATAGGCTCAGCGTAGTAATCTATGACCTTATCGCCCTTCTTCATCTTCTCAACGATGCTCTCGGCTGTGGTGTAATAGCCAGATGGCTTGCCGCCGAGGTCGAAACCGCCTACCTGACCGTAGCTCAATCGCATGGTGAAGTTGGCGTCGCTGTAGTGAGGCATGTCTTCCTCCATACGGAGCTTGGCAGCGCAGAGATACTTCTCCTGCTCGGCGATGCTGTCGTTGATGCTGCCCATCTGAGCAGCGAAATCTGCAAATACATCGTTCAGATCCATACCGAAGCTTACGCCTGGATCCTTCTCATATCCCTTCTTGTTGAAGTAGAGCTTGGCACCCTTCTTCATGATGAGCGACTTCTCCCAGAGATAATCCACATACTTGGCGTAGTTGCCGCCAAACTCAGCGTCGATGGTCTTGTAGAACTTAGGCAACCATTTTGCATCTACGTGCTCCTTGTAGTTCTTCAAGAGGGTAGCGAGCACCTCCTTATCGAGTGCCATATCCCATTCTGCAGAGTTATCTTCAAACTCATGATACTGCTTCTTCTTGTTCTTCTCAGGACCCTTCACCTCCATATTGGTCTGGAGCTTGATGGCACGGGTAGAGAACTCGATGTTGCTTCTTCTTGTGAAAGATTCAGAGAAGTTGGTCCAAGCGTACTTCACGTCAGCGCTCTCCTTGTAGAGCTTGGCGAGCTTGTCGAAATCTACCTTGTGGGCAAGATCGTTGGCTGCCTTGGCTGTATCCTGCCAAGCACGGAGACGGGTTTCGTACTCACGCTTCAGATTCACGATGCCGATAGAGTCGATACACTTGTTCATACCGATGGAGTTCTTCCAGTAGTTGGAGCTCTGGGCGTACTTGCTGTCATACTTGATGCGCACAGCCTCGTCGGCACGCATGTGCTTCTGCATCACCTCCTGCTTTACGCCACGAACCTGGGCACGAGGTGCATTCTCAGCATCGCGCATGGTCTGGATTCCGTAGCTTGAAAGATAACGCTCTGTGCTGCCTGGGTAACCCATGGTCATCGCATAGTCGCCATCCTTGTAACCCTGGAGAGAAACCTGTGCCCAACGCTTTGGATGATAAGGCACATTGTCCTTGCTGTAGGCAGCAGGACCATTGGTCTTAGGGTCGGCATAGATACGGAATACAGAGAAGTCGCAGGTCTGGCGAGGCCACATCCAGTTGTCTGTATCGCCACCAAACTTACCCATAGACTTTGGTACGGTGAAAACCAGACGCAGGTCGGTGAAGTCGCGGTAAGTAGTAGCGTACCATTTGTTGCCCTCGTAGAAAGGCTGAACGGTGATATGGAGGGTAGAATCGTTCTTCTTCGCCTCTTGGGTCATCTCGTTCTCCAGAGAATCGATGAGTTCATCGCGCTTCTTGTTGTCGAGTTTCTCGTATCCGAGGCTCATCACCTTATCGGTTACATCCTTCTGTTCAACCATAAAGCTGACGAACATATTCTCGTTAGGCAATTCCTCTGCGTAAGATTTAGCAAAGAAACCGTTGAGCATATAGTCGTGTTCCACGGTAGAGTGGCTTCTGATAGCCTCGAAACCGCAATGGTGGTTGGTAAATACCAAACCGTCTGGAGAAACGACTACGCCTGAGCAATAGCCAGAGAAGTTAACCACAGCATTCTTCAAGGCGTTCTCGCCGTTGTAGAGCTGGTCGTAAGTCATACTGAAGCCTTCGCGCTGCATCATCTCATACACAGCGTTAGGCAAGTTGTAAATCGTCCACATTCCCTCGTCAGCGTGAGCGGTATTGATTCCGCAGAACGCCATGATAGAGGCGATAAGGACCGTTGCTTTTTTCTTCATTACTTGTTTTTGTTTTCTATTTTTATTATGATGTTATTTATTCTTTTTCTCATACCATTCTTTCCAAGTCTTTGCCTGTTCTGTCATTCGATATTGCTGGCGTGGATGTCTTGGGGTGTTTGGGTATTTCCTTTCAATAGCTTTTTCTGAGAGGGCAGCGTTTAAATATAGTTCACTAAAACTTTTTCTGTCCTTTAGTCCGATTGCGCCCATAATTTCCGCAGATGTCATATATTCATCGTTAAAGGATAGAATAAGAGTCTCCACATGTTGACTGAACTTGTGGGGTACTTGTGGGGTACTTGAGGATAGCTTGCGGGGTACTTGTGGGGTACCTATTCTTGGCTGCTCTTTCCAATCATCAGTCGGCCGAATATGCAAGTATCTGTTTTTGAGAACCCAGCTATCTTTTAGGAGTAAGTTTCTGAAGAAACGAACAAGGTAGATAGGAGAGTACTCTATATCTTTATTGATATTGCGATAGTTGGCACGAACCAGGGCATTGCGGAAATACCAGGAGTGTTTGGCAAACATTTCGTTGTTCACTTCATATCCTAACGAACGGAGATATTGGATGGTGAAAATTGCCGTGGTTCGGGTGTTTCCCTCTCTGAAAGCGTGGATTTGCCAGATGCCTGAAATGAATTTGGCAATATGCTCAATCTTCTCATCATCCGTCAGACCTTTATATGAGAAGTTCTTCTCCTGCTCAATATCCCAATCCAAGGCTCTTCGCAAGTCTTCCCAATTCAGGTAGTTTACGGAATCTCCTTCGAGCACCCATTCTTTCTTGGAAATATCATACTGGCGGATTTCTCCTGCGTGCTTGAATACTCCCTCGAATATTCTTCGATGCAGGGAAACATATCCGTTGGTATTGAAGGCAAAGGTCTTGCTGGCGAGAATCTTCGCGATGTTGGCCGAAACCTTATCTGCCTCTTCCTCGTCTTCATCCTTAGGTGTACGGACCGTCTTGCTCTGATAGTAAGAGTCAATCAGTTTTCTGGTTTCATCCAGAGTGATTTCTCCTTCGATGTTTCGTTTTGCCACATCTATGAGATACGCCGATGGTTGCAGCCCATCTACAGCCTGCAATCCGATAGCCGTCTTCCAGTTCTCGGCACTTTCCTTCTGCGAAGGCTCTCCTTGTCGAAGATATTCATCGAAGGATGCGAACTCGTTGATATTATCTTTATTCATAGATGTAATGCTTGATATTTAACTTTGCAAAGTTACGACTATTTCCCGAATTTTCCAAGGCTTCGCTTGATTTTCTTCATAATTTGCCTTTTTGCCGATAACATTCCTGGTGATAGAACCTCCTGTTCCAGCATATCCAATGCCATTTTTAACTCTTCAAGGAGTTCGGGATAGTACTTCATCTGCTCGTAGGCGAGCTTCATGCAGTAGCAACGGATGGCGTAGGGCTGTGAACAGGCGGTAATCTTGGCGATGCAGAAATCGATGAAATCGGAACGGAGTGATTCTTCTTCGAAAGGCTGACGGAGAAGGAGTTGGAGCATCAGGCGGCGCTTGGTCTCATTCTTCTCTACGAGAACTCGGTCTATTAAGTCATCGTGCTTGGCATAGAGCCACTCGTTGTTCTGCATGTCGAAATGAGTGAATACCCACAGGGCATTTGTAGATATTCGCTCGTCCTCATCAAATGTTAGTTGATAAAGATGAGCTTTTTTACGGTTATTACCATGGGTAAGAATACAAATCTCATAGATGTCATCCATGCAAAGTTTCTTATTCAGTTTCTTCCTCATGCTTCTATGGCTTATTTGATGATGAAACCCTTCTCTACCTTGTGCTTAACAAATTCTCTAGCTGCGAATAGTGGTACATTTTCCATCCATTTTTGGTCTTGGAAACCTCGCATGGAGAAACGGATACCTTTGAGATGATAGGAGGCAAAATCGTGAGTGATAAATGCTGCTAGTGATTTTGCCTTTACATTCTCCTCAGCCTTTACTTCTATTGGTAAGATTTCGCTGCCGGCTTGTACCATGAAATCAATTTCTTGGGTAGAGCTTGGCTTACTGTAATAATATATGGGTAAGTAAGGAAGAGATTTCAGCTGTTGAAGCACGAAATTCTCAGTAAACGCCCCCTTGTATTCGCTAAACACGTTGTTGCCAATGAGAATCTGGTCAGGTTGTGCCGTTGTGAGTGCTCCCAACAAACCTACATCAAGCACATATAATTTGAAAGCATCCATGTCTGCATAGAATTTTAATGGAGATTTGGCATCTCTTGTTCTTTCTACCTTATGGACGAGTCCTGCGTCAATGAGCCATTGTATTGCAATCTCGAAATCTTTAGCCCTAGCTCCTTTTCTTATTGCACCATAGATGAACTTCTTGTTCTCGCGAGCCAGTTGGGCTGGGATTGATTGCCATACCATTCTTACTCTTTGTGTCTGTTCTTCGGTGTGTTTGCTGATATCTGCCTCGTATGCATTCAAGATGTTTTGTTGAATTTGCCTTACTTGCATTGGGTTGTGATTTTGTGTAAATTCCAATACTGCTTCGGGCATACCTCCAACAAAGTAGTATCGTCGAAGGTATTCTATGAATTTTGGGGCGAGGCTGTTGATAAGTTCCTTATCTCCGCTTTGCAATAAATCCAAAAGTTGTTTCTCTCCATTGGCAAGTAGAAATTCCTCATAAGTCATGGGGTAGAGGTGCATGATGTCAACTTTACCGACAGGGAAGGATTCTCCTTTCATGTTCATGACACCGATCAATGATCCTGCTACGATGATATGCAATTCTGGCTTGTCTTCACAGAAATATTTCAGCGAGGACAAAACAGGTGGAATCTCTTGTATCTCATCGAGAAATACAAGGGTCTTGCCAGGAGTGATGTCTTGGTGTGCATAAGCAGCAAGGCCGATGGAAAGTCTTTCTGCATTTGCGTCACCTTGAAAAAGTTGAGCAATGCTTTTGTTTTTGTAACAGTTGATGTAAACCATATTCTCAAATTCGTTGTCGCCAAACTCTTTGATGATATAGGTCTTGCCAACTTGTCTTGCTCCATACATGATGAGTGGCTTCCTGTTACTGGATAATTTCCAGTCTTTCAGATGGTTGTATATGAATCTTTTCATGTTTGCTACACTTTTGTGAGGGAATGATATTTGTGTCTGTACATTTTTATGAGGGAATAATGCCTTATTACCAACACTTTTGTGAGGGAATATTGCTGCAAAGATACTGATTTGTAGCAGTTCCCCAAAGTGGACACAAAAAATGATTATTAATTATTTATATTTTTAAAAGTACACATATCTATCAAATTTCGTTCCTTTTCATTTGCAAAAGTAGACAATCTCATCCATATTTGCAAGTTTTTCTTTATAAAAGTGAACATTATTCTTTATTTTTCTCATTTCCAGCCATTTTCTTCCG
>OOBB01000896.1_pt1 | contig 12274 bp, 12 predicted proteins | sample 1671661 | NCBI WGS metagenome assembly OOBB01 (sample SAMN06348179, study PRJEB24527) | human gut metagenome | biome: human gut; feature: ankylosing spondylitis patient; material: feces | host: Homo sapiens | place: China | collected 2015-10
ACAATCGGAAATAATTTAAAATAAAAAATAATGTCGGCGGTACACCTCCGACATTATTTTTTTGTTTATAACTTTCAATCGGAAAAGTCACATTATCAACATCAAAACACCCATAATAACAGGCTGGTGGGCAAGATAAATCCACAGGCTGTATTTGCCGATTTTGTCAAACAGCGGAATTTTGAATTCAAAATATTTTGCAAGATTTTTTTGTGCGATGAAATTCCAAAGATAAAAGCCTGCCGTAAAGAGGAAAATCCACGGAATAATCGGGAAATAGTCTGCTGACACAAAGTCTGACGAGGGAAATCCCAGAAATGCAAGGTACTTGCACGAATAGAGAAAATCGGGCAATTTTACGATATCCAGCCCGAAAAATCCGACACAGCCTTTTTGCAAATCATACGAAAACGCATACAACAAAAGTGAAATCAACGCTCCCGACAGGGGGCTTATTTTTTTGAGGTTATCCGAAAGAACGGAAACAATCATCATTGAACAGCCTATCAGATTCAGTACACCGAACCATACCGCCTGATTCGGTTCGGCAATCACGGTAACGCAGGTAACGGCAAAGCCCGCAAGATTTAAAAGAACACCTCTTTTTATGCCGTTTCCCGAAAAGTTAAGGCACATTCCCGAAAGCAGTATGAACATTACGCAGATGCTGCGTTCCCAGACCGCAGTCATGGGATAAAAGTACCAGCTTGTGTTAAGTCCGTACATCATAAAAATATCGTAGCATAAGTGAAACGCAACCATACTGACGGTTGAAATTCCACGCAGAGAGTCGAGAAGATAATATCTTTTGTTTTCTTTTAACAAGGCTTTACCGTTTGGATTCATCAATTATTTATTCCTTTTCATCATAACGGAAAAGACGACCACAGCCAGAACAAGCAACACAACCGCATATCCGCAGACGGGGATAAGTTCGGGCATGATATCCGAATAGTTGCCCAAAATTGCATCCCTTGCGGCGTTTACGGCATGGGCAAACGGAAGTGCGTTTGCAAGGTTTTTGAACCAACCGCCGACCATTTCAGTATCGAACCAAATGTTTGAAAACCATGCCGAAAGGTTTGTGAGCAATGCACCGCAGATTCCGCCGACAGCCTTTTCATTCAGAAGTGTGCCGAGCAGAAGTCCGAGCGAGATAAACACAATTGCAATCGGAATGTTTACCGCAAGCATAAGCAAAACGTTCACGCTGACCTCAAGTCCGAGGAAGAACGCAACAACAACGCATACGGCACTCTGCAAAATTGCCATTGGCAAAAGCGGAAGTGTGTAGCCGATAATAAACTCGTGTGCTTTGAGCGGAGATGTGAATAATCTCATCATAAAGCTTGTTGTTCTGTCCTTTGCAATGAGCATTGACGAGAACAGCGAGATAAAGCTCATTCCGAAAACCGTAATACCGGGCGTCAGGTTGTCGATGTTGAACATTGTCATCTGAGCCTGTTCGGGGATTGCCGAATTTATTGCCGACAACAAAAGAAGAAGTACAACGGGAAATCCGAGTCCGAAACAGAATGTCAGAGGATCACGGAGAATTTCCTTTATATTTCGTGAAGCAAACACAGTCAATCTCATTACAACGCACCTCCGTTTGTCAGCTTTACAAAAGCCGACTCAAAATCTTTTTCGCCCGAAAGGGCAACAATCTCATCGAAAGTACCCTCAGCCACAAATTTGCCGTGAACCATAATACCGATTCTGTCGCAGAGTGCAACAGCCTCTTCGAGATAGTGCGTTGTGAGAATAACGGTGACTTTACCCTTGAGCTTTTCAATCTCAACCCAAAGGCTGTGTCTTGCAATTACATCAAGTCCGAGCGTGGGTTCGTCAAGAAAAAGTATTTTCGGCTCTGAGATAAGTGCCATTGCAATGCTCAATCTTCTCACCTCACCGCCCGACAGCTTTTTAGCCTTGCGATTTTCAAATTTCCGCATGGAAAAGCGTTCGATAAGCTCGCTTGCTTTGGCTTTTGCAACTTTCTTTGAAAAGCCGTAAACCTCTGCCATGAGTTCAAGATTTTCTCTTGCGGTAAGGTTCATTGCCGCCGCACTTTCCTGCGGTGAAATTCCGATAATCTGTTTTACCGCTGCTCTGTCGGTTTTTATGCTGTGACCGAGAAGCTCTGCCTCACCCGATGTCGGCATAATAAGCGTTGTGAGCATTTTCATTGTTGTTGTTTTTCCTGCACCGTTGACTCCGAGCAAACCGTACATTTCGCCCTCGTTGATTTTAAGGTCAAGGTTGGAAACAGCCGTTTTTTCCTTATATTTTTTTGTAAGTTTTTCTGTTTTTATTGCGTACATATTTTCTCCTCAATTCAGGATAAAAGGGATTCAAGTCAAATTTTACTTCATTAACTTATCAAAGGGATTTTTTATTTTTGCAAGTGCCATGCCTTTTTTCTCGTCACCGAGAACCAGAAGTCTGTCGCCTGCCTCAATTCCGAACACCTTTCTGGCGTGTTTAGGGAGTGTAATCTGTCCTCTTTCGCTGACCTTAACAATGCCGAAAATGTACTTTCCGTCACCGTCGGGAGTAAGTGCGTCAGATTCTTCCTCGTAAAAAGGACACACAAGAAGCATTTCTACCGTAGTTTCAAAGATCTGCGCCATCGTCACGCATTTTTCGACATCGGGAAGAGATTCCTCGTTTTCCCACTTTGCAACAGACTGTCTTGACACCTCAAGCCTCTCCGCAAGGTCCTCCTGTGAATATCCGTACTTTTTCCGAAGATACTTCAAATTCATACCAATCATACTTTTCATACCTCCTGAGTTAAGTATATTTCATATGTAACGCAATTTCTACCAACCTGATTTTACACTTTATGTAAAAATCAGTTGCATAATCCCTTTATGATTTATGATAAACTCCCTTACAGATTTTGTCAAACAAAAGGCGGTTGCGTTTTTTTACGCTTTGTTTACCTTATTCTAATGTACATATCATTGTTTGTTCACAAAACTGTCACATTTCAATGTTAAACTTAAACCAATATCGTATGTACGGAGGACATATTATGAAAAAACCTACTAAAAGAGATACAATCAATCTGTTTTTCTCTGCATTTCTGATCATCGCATTTATCGTTTGCGCACACTTCTTCTCACAGTACGCATCAGCCCTTTCACAGCCACTCGGTTCAATCATTCCGATTCTTGTGTATGCTGTGTTCGGTCTTTTGATGTTCTATGCAACCCGTGTTGGTGACGGCAAGGCGGTAAAGCGTTTTTCGCTCGTTACACTTATTGTAATGGTGCTCCCGTCACTCTACATAATCGTTGCTTCCCTTGCTCCGGGACTTCCGCTTTATGATGTATTTTCAAATGCAAACGGCTCGGGATTAAGCGTTATTGTAACGCTTGCAAGTATCGCACTCGGTTACGGAATTCCTTACTCATTCCTCAGCGGTTTTGAAGTTGCCGATGATGAGGCCGTTGAAGAAGAAACAGGCAACCCTGTTCAGGGAGGCATTGAGGCTGATCTTGCAGATGACGAAAACGCAGAAGATACTGCATTTGAAGAATCCGAAGAGGTTGAAACAGAGGAACTTTCCGAGGATGAAGGCGAATCAACAGACGAAACCGATAACGGTGAAAACGCTTGATTCACTGCTGATTTTTCTTAAATCGACGAGTACCTGCACGGCTTGTGCAGGTACTTTTTGTATATGGCAAAAAATTATGCTTTTAAACTTAACAGTGCTAATATTCAGTTGACAAATTGTCACGGCTGATTTATTATTTTGGTACGGGGTGTGCAGAATAAATTCACCGTATTTTTCTGTTTCAAAATTTTTCTTTCAAAGGAGAATTACATAATGGACGATAACAATAAATATAATAGAAACAAGGATTATGAGCCTGACAACTTTGATGACGAGGTTGCGTTTCCTGCAAGAAGAAACAACGCCCCCGAAAGATCTTCCGATATTCAGGAGGATTACGGCGATAACTTTGACAATGATGTAAAATTTGTCGGCGATTATGACGAGGACGCCGTTCAGATGCCGGAAATCGACTTTGAGGACGATATGGAAACTCCCGTAAAAATGCCGTCGGAAAGAGATGACCGCACACAAACTCCCGACTATGGCGACAATTTTGATTCTCAGACAGGGGAGCAGGTGTCAAAGGCTACAAAGGATTTTCAGTATGACCTTTCATCTGACGATATTGGTAACTACTACACAAAATCAACGATACACCCAAAGCGTAAAAAGGTTGTTAAAAAGAAAAAGAGAACAAGCCGTAATGTGGCGGTTATCTTAACAATTGCGGCGGTAATCTGCCTTATTGTTGCCGTTGTTTTTGCATTCACACAATGCAGTTCACAGAAAAATGATAACAAGGCTTCCACAGCACCGTCAACGGAACAGGTGACAACGGTACAGCCTACAACGGAATACGGCGATGACAACTATGTTCCCGTTTACACGGAAGAACCGACATATGAACCGCAGACTGAATATCAGCCTGAAACAGAAGCGCCTGTTCAAACTGAACCGCAGACAGAGTATCAGCCTGAAACAGAGCCGCAGCAGAGCAGTGATATCAGTGTTCCCGAATCGTCGCAGACTTCGGATGACACTCAGCCGACACAGTCGTACGAGAGCGGCGGAGATGAACCGTATGTTGAAGAAAACTGATTGTTTTCTTTTGATAAAATGAATTTATGAAATTGGAGATGTTTTAAATGGGTTGCACCCACGATTGTTCAAGCTGTTCTTCGGATTGCAAAAGCAAGGAACAGAATTTGCACGAAGAACTTAATAAATACAGCAGCGTAAAAAAGGTAATCGGCATTGTGTCGGGCAAGGGCGGAGTAGGCAAGAGTCTTGTAACCTCAATGCTCGCAGTAACATTTAACCGACTCGGTAAAAGTACGGCTATTCTTGATGCAGATATCACAGGTCCGTCAATTCCAAAGGCATTCGGAGTACATGAGAGATGCAGAGGCAACGATGAGGGAATTTTCCCTGTTGTTACCGAAACGGGAATCAAGATGATTTCCGTAAACCTTCTTCTTGAACATGAAACCGATCCCGTGGTGTGGCGTTCGCCGGTTATCACAGGCACGGTAAAGCAGTTCTGGAAAGATGTAATCTGGGAAAATGTTGACTATATGTTTGTTGATATGCCTCCCGGAACAGGCGATGTTCCGCTTACGGTATTTCAGAGCCTGCCGATTGACGGCATTGTTATTGTTGCGTCACCACAGGAGCTGGTTTCAATGATAGTTCAAAAGGCTGTTAAAATGGCAAGGATGATGAATGTGCCGATTTTAGGTCTTGTTGAAAATATGAGCTGGTTCATGTGTCCCGATTGCGGAAAGAAACACAGCATCTTCGGCGACAGCCACATTGAGGAAGTTGCAAAGGAATATGACACACAGGTGCTTGCAAAGCTTCCGATTGATCCCGAACTTGCAAAATGTGTTGACGAGGGAAAAATTGAATTTTTTGAAGGAAACTATCTTGACGAAGCGGCAGAAATAATCGAAAAAAAACTTAGCAAATAAGTATTTGCAATATCTTGCTTTTCCGTAAAGGAAATGGATAATTGCGGTCTTGGTATGGATGTTGCTGACAATTATGACAGTGTCCCGCTCAAGGGCTTTAAAATGTATTGCAAAAAAGGTTCAGCCGCCGAAGCATATGCAAAAGAAAACAATTTGTCATATGAGATAATCAAGTAAAAAGTTAATGTAAATTAAAAACAGCTTTCCGATTTTGATTTCGGAAGCTGTTTTGTTTTTGTAGGGGAGAACCGTGTTCTAATAAACAATAACTGCCATATAAAGAAAACGGTCGGGCAACAATGTTTTGCATTATGCAAACCTGCTGCCCGACCATAATTTTCAATTTTCAATTTTCCATTTTCAATTTACAAAGTTCCGCTCGGAAGGTCTTAACACTAACCCTAATCATACTATCTTCACGAACGGGGAACGGCGGCACGCCGTGCGGCAAAACAAGCCCATCCGTTGTCAAGATGTTCTTCGATGATGTCAAAATACTGACTTACGGATGCCTTGACTTCCTCGGCACGAGTGTCGATGATACCGCTCATAATGTAAACGGCATCGTCCTTCATAAAGTCCTTAATGCCCTTTGAGAGAAACATAATCGCATCGGCAACAATATTGGCAAGAACAATGTCATACTTGCCCTCAACCTTGTCGGTAAAGCTACCGCAGATAGCTGTAAAACGGTCAGCAACGCCGTTGATTTCTGCGTTTTCAGCCGCAGTTCTCACCGCAGTTTCGTCAATATCAACACCGACGGCACGGTCTGCACCCAAAAGCAATGTTGCAATACCGAGAATACCGCTGCCGCAACCCACATCAAGAACAGAATCGCCCTCTTTAAGGTACTTTTCGCACATTTCAAGACAAAGCCTTGTGGTTTCATGACCGCCCGTGCCGAACGCAAGGCCCGGATCAATGTTGAGAACTTTGCGGTTGCCTGCATCGTAATCATCTCGCCAGCTCGGACGGATAAGAAGTTTTTCACCGACTTCAATCGGGTTGAAATATTTCTTCCAGTTGTTTCTCCAATCCTCTTCAAGGCAGTCAAGAAGTTCAATTGAATGCTTTATACCCTCTGCATTGTAGCGTTCCGAAAGGAATGCAACCGCCTCTGACGGCGAAACATCGGGTTCAAGATAAATGTGAACAAAAGCCTTGTTTCTGTCCTTTGCAAGCAAATCCTCGTCAATAAGGTCAATATGGGCAATGTCCTCAACCTCTTGCTCAAGGTTTGTGTAATCTTCAATATAGATGCCGTAGGGAACTACGACATTTGCAATATCACTTGCTCTGTCAATATCCTTTGCGTCAACGGATATTTTTATTTCTGTCCAGGATTCCATTTTAACCTCTGATTCACGGGCATTTTATGCCGATATTTTTGTTTGTAATGTAGTGGCGGATAAATTGTTCAGACAATCACAATTGTACGCTCGGGCATAATATGTTTTTTTCATTACAAATTATCTGCTCGAATTGGGAACGGCGACACGCCGTATAAAAAATTTGTGGGGACAAATGCCCCACAAATCTTATTTATTCTGTGTTACTCGTTGAACATCTTCTTGATTTTATCAAAGAAGTTTCTGCGTTTTGCGTAGTTCTTGTCGCCTGTTGCACCGTCAAGCTGTTTGATAAGCTCTTTCTGCTTGCCGTTAAGATTCTTCGGAACTTCAACGGTAACTCTTACATACTGGTCGCCTCTGCCTCTGCCGCCGAGTCGCTGAATACCCTTGCCCTTGAGTCTGAAAACATCACCCGGCTGTGTACCCTCACGAACCGTGTAGGAAACCTTGCCGTCAAGAGTAGGAACGACAACATCTGCTCCGAGAGCCGCCTGTGTAAAGGTTATCGGAACTTCGCACCACACATCGTCACCTCTGCGTTCAAAAACAGGGTGCGGACGAACATTTACATAAACATGAAGGTCGCCTGCAGGACCGCCGTTTGTACCTGAGTTACCTCTGCCGCTTACATTAAGAATCTGCTGATCCTTGATACCTGCCGGAATCGTTACATCAACAGTCTTGTTCCTGCGCTGTTTGCCCGAACCGCCGCACTTTTTACAAGGATTGTCAACAATCTTACCTCTGCCGTGACAGGCATCACAGGTACGCTGAGTCTGGACAACACCGAAAGGCGTTCTCTGGTTGATTGTTACCCTGCCCGAACCGCCGCATGACGAACAGGTCTTGGGGCTTGTGCCGGGCTGAGCGCCTGTTCCGTGGCAGGCATCACAGGTTGTTACGCATGAATAGTTGATTGTCTGCTTGCAACCCTTTGCCGCCTCTTCAAATGAAATGTAAACCGTAGTTTCAATATCACTGCCACGCATAGGAGCATTTGCATTGTTGGAGCGTCTGCCGCCGAATCCGCCGAAAAAGCTGGAGAAGATATCGTCAATATCAATACCCTGACCGAACGGACTTCCTGCTCCGCCTGCACCTGCACCGTAGTTGGGATCAACACCCGCATGACCGAACTGGTCGTAACGAGCCTTTTTATCGGAATCGGAAAGAACCTCATAAGCCTCGTTTACTTCCTTGAATTTTTCCTCGCATTCTTTATCGCCGGGATGCAAATCCGGGTGATATTTTTTGGCACAGGCTCTGTATGCCTTTTTTATTTCATCGTCGCTTGCGCCCTTTTGAACGCCAAGCACCTCGTAGTAGTCTCTTTTGTCTGCCATATTACTCTCACCTTTGTCAAAATACCGAAATCACGCAATATTGCAAGCCGGTTATCGTCTTATACAGCCAAAAGGAGCCGCCATATAACAGCTCCTTTGACTATATGTTATTCTAACATAAATTACTTGTTATCGTCAACATCGGTGAAATCAGCGTCATATACATTAGGATCTCCGCCGTTGTTGCCTGTAGGATTACCGCCGTTTGGCTGAGCACCGTTCATATCGGGAGCACCGCCCTGCGGAGCAGCCTGCTGATAAAGCTTAGCGGCAGCATCGTTAAGAGTCTTCTGGAGGTCTTCCTTAGCTGTGCCGATGAGTGCGGCATCGTCCTTTGAGATAGCCTCTTTAAGAGCTGCAACCTTTGTGTTGATTGCGTTCTTGTCATTCTCGGGAATCTTGTCACCGCTTTCGCTGACGAGCTTTTCTGCCTGATAAACAATGTTTTCAGCTTCGTTCTTAGCGTCAACTGCCTCACGGCGCTTTTTGTCCTCTGCGGCAAACTGTTCAGCTTCCTTAACAGCCTTGTCGATATCTTCCTTGCTCATTGAAGTTGAGTTACTGATTGTAATCTTCTGCTCTTTGCCTGTACCGAGGTCTTTTGCAGATACATTAACGATACCGTTGGCATCAATATCAAATGTTACTTCAATCTGCGGAATACCACGCATTGCAGGAGCAATGCCTGTGAGAGCAAAAAGACCGAGCTGCTTGTTGTCACGGGCAAATTCACGCTCACCCTGAAGAACATTGATTTCAACCTGTGTCTGATTATCAGCGGCAGTTGAGAAAATCTGGCTCTTCTTTGTCGGGATTGTTGTGTTTCTGTCAATAATCTTTGTCATAACACCGCCCATTGTTTCAACACCGAGTGAAAGCGGAGTTACATCAAGGAGGAGAAGTCCTTCAACTTCACCGCCGAGTACGCCTGCCTGAATAGCTGCACCGATAGCAACGCATTCATCAGGGTTGATGCCCTTGAACGGCTCTTTGCCGATGAGCTTCTTAACAGCGTCCTGAACAGCAGGGATTCTGGAAGAACCGCCAACCATAAGAACCTTGTCAATCTGACCGATCTGAAGACCTGAATCCTGAAGAGCCGATCTTACAGGACCCATTGTAGCTTCTACAAGGTCTGATGTGAGTTCGTCAAACTTTGCTCTTGTAAGAGTAAGGTCAAGGTGCTTAGGACCTGTCTGGTCTGCTGTGATGAACGGGAGGTTGATGTTAGAAGTTGTAACACCTGAAAGCTCAATCTTTGACTTCTCGGCAGCCTCTTTTAATCTCTGCATTGCAACCTTATCCTGTGAAAGGTCAATGCCTGTTTCTGTCTTGAATGATGCAACCATCCAGTCGATGATTCTCTTATCGAAGTCATCACCGCCGAGACGGTTGTTACCTGCTGTTGCAAGAACTTCCTGAACACCGTCGCCCATTTCGATGATAGATACATCGAATGTACCGCCGCCGAGGTCATATACCATAACCTTCTGGTCTTTTTCCTTATCTACACCGTATGAAAGAGCGGCTGCTGTAGGCTCGTTGATGATTCTCTTAACATCAAGACCTGCAATCTTACCGGCATCCTTTGTAGCCTGACGCTGTGCGTCTGTGAAGTATGCAGGAACTGTGATAACTGCCTGTGTAACTGTTTCGCCGAGGTAAGCCTCTGCATCCGATTTGAGCTTCTGAAGAATCATTGCTGAAATCTCCTGCGGAGTGTAACTCTTGCCGTCAATTGTTACCTTGTGAGCAGTACCCATTTCTCTCTTGATTGATGCAACTGTTCTGTCAGGGTTTGTGATAGCCTGACGCTTGGCAACCTGACCAACCATTCTTTCACCGTCTTTTGAAAAAGCAACAACAGACGGAGTTGTTCTTGCGCCTTCTGCGTTAGCGATAACTACAGGCTCGCCGCCTTCGATAACTGCTACGCATGAGTTTGTTGTACCTAAATCTATACCTATTGTCTTAGCCATGATAAATTCCTCCAATTGAATTTTTAATTATTTTTGTTTGTGTGTTTTCTGCTGAATATTTATATATGAAATCAGTCACAGTTGGCAACCTGTACCATTGCGTGACGGATAATTTTGTCGCCGATTTTGTAACCCGTCTGATAAACGGCTGCGATTGTGTCGGCACCGAGGTTTTCGTCCTCAATCTTTGAAACCGCATTGTGCAAGTTCGGATCGAATGCATCGCCTGCTTTGCCGTAGGCCTCAATCTTTAGCTTTTCAAAGCTCTTTGCAAGCTGATTTGAAATAAGCTCAATACCCTTGATGATATCGGGATCGGCATCTTTCAGATTTGCAAGAGCAAGCGTTACGCTGTCTGCAACGGGAAGAAGCTCGATACAAGCCTTTGAAGTTGCATCGTCATAGATTGAAAGCTTTTCGTTTGCCGTTCTTTTACGGTAATTGTCGTACTCGGCGGCAAGTCGCATATACTTATCCTTCTGTGCCGAAAGCTCATCTTCAAGAGCCTTGATTTTATCCGCATTTTCATCCTTTGCAGGCTCTTCGGTATTTTCAGTCTCAGTTTCTTCTGCGACTGTTTCTTCGGAAACCTTTTTCTCTTCGGTTTTCTCGGATCTTTTCTTAGTCATCTTTATCCTCCTTCAAGGATTTTTATTTATCATATTTCTATCAGCTCATCAATAAGAGTGCTAACGCTTTCGGACACACATTCAAGAATTGAAATTGCTCTTGCGTAGTCCGTTCTCACGGGTGCTATCACCGCAAGCACGCCTGACGGATTGCCGTCAAGTCGGTATCGTGTGGAGATTACCGCACTCCCTGCAAGCTCTGTTCTGCTGTTTTCGCCGCCTATGCTGACGGAGGTGTCGAGCGGAAGATTTTCAAGCATTTCCGCAAGGTCGTGTCTGTTGTTCAAAAACTCCATAACATTTCGTGCGTTAAGAAAATTGACATCGGACATAAACAACGGCTTTGTCACACCGCTGAGATAAACGCTGACTTCCTTTGCCGTTTCACAAGCCTCCATAATTGCCACAAGCACTCCCGGGGTAAACATTGAAAGTTCACCGAGCCTTGCCGCCGCTGTCTGTATGAACGGTCGGTTGACCGATGAAAGCTTCATTCCCGAAAAGATTTCGTTAAATGCCTTGTCAAACACGGTCAAAAGTTCGGGATTCAAAAGGAAATCGCAACGAAACAGCTTTGTTTTTATGATTCCGTTTGAGGCAATCACAACAGCCATTGCCGTGTGCGAACCTGTCTGAACAAATCTTATTCTGTGGATTCTGCTTTCCTCACCCGAAGGTGTTGTTGTTACCGCCGTGCAGCCTGTCAGCCTTGAAATAACACCGCTTGCCTCTTTGAGAATACTCTCGGGGGAATCTGCGCTTTTGTAAAGCTCGGATTCAACATATTCCCGTCCGCCTTGGGTTACGGGGGTAATTTTCATCAGATTGTCGATGTAGTATCTGTAGCCCTGCAGCGTTGGAATTCGTCCTGCCGAGGTGTGCGGCTGAACCAAGTAGCCTTTATTTGTAAGGTCTGCATTTCGCACCGTTGCCGATGAAACCTCAAGTCCCGCTTCATTAATCAACGCTTTTGAACCAATCGGCTCACCTGTGTTGATATAGCTTTCAATTACTGCCGATAATATTTTCTTTTTTCTTTCAGCCAGCTCCATACCGTTCACCTCATTTCGTGTCGGTTTTTGCTGTTTTAGCACTCTCGATAGGTGAGTGCTAATTGCTATACTCATAATATAATACCAAAGTCAGTAAAAGTCAAGCGTTTTTGAAAAAATTTTTCGTTTTCAGAAAATCTTCACATAACACGGTTTGACATTGTGCCGAGGATACTCTATAATCTACTTATCAGTAATGTTTAAGGGTGAATTTTATGGGCGAATTTCTTCAGAATATGTATGTATGGCTTTGGGCGGCTCTTGCAATATTAATGATTATCGTAGGAATCAAATATCGCCACGAACATCAGGGCTTGCTTGCAGTTTTAATGGCTGTGTTTTTTATCTTCATGACCGTATGGTACGGACTGCGAA
>OOBB01000932.1_pt1 | contig 11939 bp, 10 predicted proteins | sample 1671661 | NCBI WGS metagenome assembly OOBB01 (sample SAMN06348179, study PRJEB24527) | human gut metagenome | biome: human gut; feature: ankylosing spondylitis patient; material: feces | host: Homo sapiens | place: China | collected 2015-10
AGAACCTTTTTCCACAACCCTTCTACACAACCTGCGGCGGAGCCGCGCCCCTTTTTTATAAAACTTGCGGCGTCAGCCGCCACCACAACCCTTTGAACCCTCTGAACCTTCTGAACCCTTTGAACCCTCGCGCCAAAGGCGCGTCCAATATGAACCCGGGCCGCGGAGCGGCCCTTTAAAAAAGGAGGCCACACCATGTCCCATATCCATACCATCCGTTTGCTGCTGGAAGGCAGAGTACAGGGGGTGGGATTCCGTCCTTTTGTCTGCCGGACGGCTCTTTCGCTGGGTCTTACGGGCTGGGTGAAGAATCTGGGCGGTGTGGTGGAAATCAGGGCTTCCGGGGACAGGGAGGCCCTTTTGGCGCTGGAGAGCAAGCTGCAGGAAGCGCCTTATCCTGTGGCGGTGGAGAAAGTGACGAAAGAGGAGGTCCCTCTGGAAACCTTTTCCGATTTCTCTGCCATAGAAAGCAGCGGGGAGCTTTTTCCGGCGGATATCGCCATCTGCCCTTCCTGCCGGAAGGAGCTTCATGACAGGAAGGACCGTCATTTCCAGTATCCCTTCCTTTCCTGTACGGCCTGCGGGCCCCGGTATACCATCATCCGGAGTCTTCCCTATGACCGGCCCCGCACGACGATGGATTCTTTTCCCCTGTGCCCGGAGTGCCAGAGGGAGTATGAGGATCTGAAGGACCGCCGCTGCCATGGGGAGACCATCTGCTGCGCTGTCTGCGGGCCGGCGCTTTCCATGGTGACCCAGGGCGGAGAAGAAGCCCAGGGGGAAAAGGCCATGGAAAGGGCCATCGCTCTGGTGAAGGCGGGAAAGGTGGTGATGGTGAAATCCATTGGCGGCTTTCAGCTGGTGTGCCGGGGAGACAGGGAGGAGACGGTGCTTCGCCTGCGCCGCTTGAAACACCGGGAAGGGAAGCCCTTTGCCCTTATGGTCCATTCGTTAAAGAAGGCAGAAAAGCTCTGTTTCCTCACAGACCGGGACAGGAAGCTCCTCACTTCTCCGGCCTGTCCCATTGTGCTCTGCAGGCCGAGGAAGGAAATCAAAGCGGTGGCGGAAGGGGTGCCGCGGCTGGGAGTGTTCCTGCCGCCTTCTGCTTTCTACGATCTTTTAACCGACGGGGTCAAGGCGCCGCTGGTGGTGACCAGTGCCAATATGAGCGGTGAGCCTATCCTCTATAAAGATGAAGAGGCGCTTTCCTGGTTTAAGGCCCATGAAATCGATTTCCTCTTCACCAATAACCGTGACATCCTCCGTCCTGCCGATGACAGCGTGGTGAAGGCGGAAGAAAGCCATAGGGACATGATCCGCCGTACCCGGGGCTTTCTGCCGGAGCCTGCGGTGCAGGGGGCGAAAGAGGGGGCCCTTTTGGCTATGGGAGCGGATATGGAACCCTCCTTATGTCTTACTGCCCAAGGGCGTTTGTATCCCGGGGAAATGCCCTGCGATTTGGAAAATGAATCTTCTGAGGAAGCGTTCCTTCATATGATAGAGGACTGGGAAAATATGCTGGGCATCCGGCCCGAGCGGATTGTGACGGACCTTCATCCCCGCTATATTTCTTCAGCCCTGGGAGAGCGTCTTTCCAAAGACCGGGGGATTCCCCTCTGGAGAGTGCAGCATCATCACGCCCACGGCCTTTCCGTTATGGCGGAGCATGGACTCTCGGGAAAGGTGGCGGCCTTCGTCTTCGATGGCACCGGCTATGGCACTGACGGCACCATCTGGGGCGGGGAAATTCTTCTTCTGGAAGGAAATCAGATGGTGCGGGCCGGCCACCTGGATGCCATGCCCCTTCTGGGCGGCGATATTTCCATGAAACAGGCCTGGAAGACAGGACTGGCCAGTCTTGTTTATGCAGGCCTTCCGGCAGAGGATCACCGCTATGGGCTGGTGAAGGCAGCCCTGGAGGCCGGGGTGAATACTATCAGGGATTCCGCCATGGGACGGCTCTTTGACAGCGCCGCCGCCCTTCTTCACCTGAAAGAAGAGAACCGTTTCAAGGGGGAATGTGCCATGGCTCTGGAGCAGGCGGCCCTTCGGGCCAAAAGGAAGGGAAAGGCGGCTCTTCCCTTCCATCTGTCCCTGAAGGAAGAAAAAGGACAGCTCATCTGGCACAGGGAAGATCTCATCGCATCCCTTGTGGAAGCAGATGATACAATAGAGGAAGCAGCCCTGGGATTTCACCGGGCCATTGTAGACATGGTGGTGGAAAGCGCCCGCCTTCTGGGCGTGGAGCAGGTCATCCTCACCGGCGGCTGCTTCCATAACGGCATTTTATGGACAGAAACGAAAGAGGCTCTGACAAAAGAGCATTTCAAAGTATATGGTAATGAAAAAGTTTCCTGCGGCGACGGGGGTATTTCCCTGGGCCAGGCCTTCTACGGCCTCATGCAGGGATAAGGAGGACCTATGTGTGTAGCCTATCCGGGCAGAGTGGTAAGCATCATCGGCACCCATGGCATGGTGGATTTTTCCGGTACCGAAGTGCCGGTGAACCTTTCCATGGTGCCTGCGAAAATCGGTGATTATGTGCTGGTTCATGCAGGCATGGCCATCCAGATCGTGGAAAAAAAGGAAGCCCATGACTGGATTGACCTGTTTAAAGAAATCGAGGAGCTGGAAAAGGAATGAGAGAAAAAGAACTGGCCCGCTTCCTTTCCACCTATGACGGGCCGCCCCTTCGTCTGATGGAGGTCTGCGGCACCCACACCTCTTCCCTGTACAGGAGCGGTATCCGGCAGATTCTGTCGCCGAACATCACCCTCCTTTCCGGGCCCGGCTGCCCTGTGTGCGTGACGCCTACGGCTTATATCGACAAGCTGGTATCCTATGCCATGACCGAAGGATACAAAGTACTGGCTTTTGGGGATCTTCTGGCGGTGCCGGGAAGCCGCCTGTCCCTTTCCGGTGCCCGGGACCAGGGCGGCAGGGTGGATTTCTTTTATAATCCCGAAGAAGGGCTGGCCATGGCGGCAAAAGACCGGCAGACCACCTACGTTCTGGCGGCAGTGGGCTTTGAAACTACGGCGCCGGTATGGGCGGATCTGGTGAAACGGGCCTATGACGAAAACATAGGGAATATCCGCTTCCTCACCGCTTTAAAAACCATGCCTGAGGCCATGGACATTCTGGCCCGGGATCTTCACATTGACGGTTTTCTCTGTCCCGGCCACGTGGCGGTGATTACAGGAAGCCGTCCCTTCTTTCATCTGGCGGAAACATCGGGGAAACCCATGGTGATCGGCGGCTTTACACCGCCTCTTCTTCTTCGTGCCCTTTCCCGGCTGGTGCTGGAAGCATCCAGAAAGAAAGGGGGCCTTTGGAACGAATACCCCTCGGTGGTACGGGAAGAAGGCAATCCAAAGGCCCTTTCCCTGATGCATGAAATCTTTGAAGCAGGGGACGCCGTCTGGCGGGGCCTCGGCACCATCAGAGGCTCGGGCCTTTATATGTCCGGGAAATATGAATTTCTGGACGCCGGCAGCCGGGGCCTTACAGAAGACGTCATGCCCAAAGGCTGCTGCTGCGCCTCTGTGCTTACCGGCCGCATGGTGCCTCAAAACTGCCCCTGCTTCGGAAAAGCCTGTACCCCGGACCATCCGGTAGGGGCCTGCATGGTATCCGGCGAAGGGGCCTGCTCCATTACCTATCGGGGAGGTTAATATGAAAATCGAATTACGCCATGGTTCCGGCGGCGAAGAAACAGGCCGCCTCATCCATGAACTCTTTGAAAAATATTTTACAAATCCCATACTGGACCGTATGGAAGACGGCGCCGTCCTGCCGGTGATGAAGGGCCATCCCGTCCTTACCTCCGACAGCTTCGTGGTGGAACCCCTCTTCTTTTCCGGCGGTGATATAGGGAAACTGTCCATCTGCGGCACGGTGAATGACCTGGCCTCCATGGGAGCCAGACCTCTCTACCTGACGGCCTCCTTCATTCTGGAAACGGGACTGGAAACGGAGATACTGGAAAAGGTAGTTTCCTCCATGGCGGAAACGGCCAGAAAAGCAGGCGTTTCCATCGTAGCAGGAGACACCAAGGTTATTGAAGGCAAAGGGGGTCTCTACATCAATACCGCCGGCATCGGTGAAAGGGCGCCGGGCCTTGCCATTTCCGCCTCCGCCATGGAAGAAGGAGATGCCGTCATCCTCACCGGCACCATGGGCGACCACCACGGCACCATCCTCACCGCCCGGCTCCACATGAAGAGCAGCCTTAGAAGCGACTGCGCCCCTTTAAACGGACTGGTGGAAAGCCTTCTTAAGGAAGGCATCACCATTCATACCATCCGGGACATTACCAGAGGCGGCCTGGCCACGGTGGCCGGCGAACTGGCGGAAGCCTCCGGCAAAGCCATGGAACTGATGGAAGATGAGATTCCGGTGTCTGAAGAAATCCGGCAGCTCTCCGGCATTCTGGGCCTGGATCCCCTGACCATGGGAAACGAAGGGAAAATGATGATCATCCTTCCCGAAAATGAAGCAGACCGGGCCCTTGCCATTTTGCGCAGCCACCCCTATGGCAGACAGGCATCCCTGGCAGGCCGTATTACCAAAGGAGAAGGCGTCCACCTCATCACCGCCTACGGAGGAAAAAGAAAACTCCTTCCCCTGAGAGGAGAAGGACTGCCAAGAATATGTTAGAAGAGTAATCTGGCGGGGCCTGCGGCCGCTGTCGGCGGTCAGGATAGCGATGGAGCATCTTATCGGCGCTCTGCCTTGTACACCCTTTGCCTCTTCGAGGCGTTCCACCCACAGGGAAGCGTGTCACTGGATTCGCGGGTCGCTTCTCTCCCCTATGAATCCAGTTCCCTTGCCACCTCAAGGGGAAACGAGAAAATAGGTGGCACTGGATATTGTGTCACATATGACACAGACAGCCAATCCCGTAACGCTCTTGCGTCCCCTTTAGGGGAAGAGGGCCACGAAGTGGCGAAGGGGTGGACGAGGGTAAGAATGATTATGATACTCGATGTGGACGTGACCGCCGAAAGGCGGCATTATAATACTCATCGCCCCTTAAAGGGGAAACGACTCACTACATTTTGCGCGTCGCTTCGCTCAGGGGGCCGCCGATTGGCGGTCAGGATAGCGATGGAGCATCCTATCGGTACTCTGCCCCGTACACCCTTTCCCGCTTCGCGGGACTTCGCCCCGGTGGGAAGCATGTCACTGGATTCGCGGGTCGCGGGGCTCCCCTATGAATCCAGTTCCTTTGCCACCCCCGCAGTTCGGTGGGGCGGCAAAAGGAAAGCGCCTTAATGGGCAGGCTAGGCGCCTTACTTCGCCCCACTTGGAGGTCCTATGCAGGACCTCCACAGGGGCACTATAACCCGTGCTTACTGTAGAGCCATTTATGAGAAGATTGTCTCGCGGTGTTTTATTCTGCCCCCTGCATAGGGGTGGCAAGGGAACACGATTCGTGAGGAAGCGAAGCGACCTGAGAATCGTGTGACACGCTTTCCCGTGGATGCACAGCGAACATGATTTGCACTATGCGAACTGGATTTGTAAGGGAGCATCAGCGACCTGAAAATCCATTGAGTCAGTGACAGCAGAGGATGAAGGAGCGTCAGCGACGCACAAATCATAGTGAGTCGTTTCACCTTTAGGTGGAAGTCCGGCACAGTCGGATAGGGGGGGGCGAACGCAGTGAACCAATCAGCAGAATGCTTATCATGCCATATGACACAAAAAGCCAATCCCGTAACGCTGACTTTATGCTCATCGCCCAAAGGGCGATACCACCACCCTTTGAACCAGCCTGCCAAAGGCAGGCCGAACCCTATGAACCCTCACACCGAAGGTGTGTCCCAAGCCGCGTCCATAATAAAAAATATCTATAAGCACTATAAAATAAAATTGAATATCAGTCACTCTTTCTTCTGCCCAAGGCGGAAGCAAAAGAGATGAAAAGCTCGTAATCATGGGAGATTTCACAGGAAAGGCGGAATTCCTGTTTCGCTTCGGGAAGAAGGGGGCATGGCGGAATCTGACAGGGTACTTACATGCGGAAGCCTTGATTTTACTGAATGTTTATGGTACCCTGTACCTAGACCAAGGTCCCACCCTCGGGACGGTAGTCAGGGATAGTACGTGAAGAAGCAGGCAGAGGAAACACGGTCACTCGCGCAAAGGCTTTTAGCGGAACTCCCGGTAGAAAAAATAGAGGGTCCATTTCTCTTATTTTTTTTCAAAGGAGCGAAGAACTATGAAAAAGATTCTCGCAATCGCAGCTGCTGCTGCACTGACTGCTGGCGTTTCCGCTTTCGCAGCAAATCCATTCTCCGATGTTTCCACTGATGACTGGGCTTATCAGGCAGTATCCGACCTCTCCGACCAGGGCGTTGTAGAAGGCTATCCGGACGGCACCTTCAAAGGTGAAAGAAACATTACCCGTTATGAACTGGCTCAGATCATTGCCCGCCTCATGGCAAAAGAAGACCAGCTGAACGCTGAACAGCGTGCAACCCTGGACAAACTGGCCGGCGAATACGCTGACGAACTGGCTAATCTGGGCGTTCGCGTTTCCAACCTGGAAAAGAAAGTCGGCAACATTTACTGGTCCGGCGATGCTCGTATGCGTTATACTGATTCAGAAAACGGCAAATCTGGATTTGATGGCCGTATGAGAATCAACGTTAAAGGCCAGGTTAACGACACCACCACCATTAATGGCCGCATGACCTATAACATGAACTTCAAAGATAACACTAAGGATTCCGGCGTATACATGGATACCCTTAATGCTAAGCATCAGTTCGGCGACTTTGCAGTAACCCTTGGCCGTTATGCAAATAACTTTGGTAATGAAGGCGGCTGGCGTTTTGGCGATTCCCATAACTTTGACGGTGCTGAACTGTCCTATGCAAAGAACGCTTTTGATGCTAAAGTAGGCTTTGGCCAGTTCAATACTCAGTATACTGATACAACAAAGAATGCTCCGATTGATGGACAGGATGCTTTCTATGCTAAAGCTGGTTACAACTTCGGATTCGCTAAACTCGCTGCAGACTACCTGAAGTTTGAAAACAATAACGACACTCTTAAAGGCGACGAACTCTACGGCGTAGACCTGAGTGTACCGGTTGGTGATTTCGCTGTAACCGGTGAATATGTAAAGAACACCACCACCGATGCAAAATATGATGATGCTTGGAACGCTGGACTCTCCTATGGCGCAGCTAACTGGAAGAAACCGGGCACCTGGGATCTTGGTATCAACTACAACAAAGTTGGCGGCAAGACATTCTTCGGCGGCACCGGACTGCAGGCTCATAACCTCAAAGCTATTCAGAATGATGGCACAAAAGAACAGAAATACTGGAATGCAATTGCTAACGTAACTCTCCAGAAGAACGTACAGCTCCACGCTGAATACGCATTCGCTGGCGAAGATCAGGATGACAAGGATCTCAACGATGCTTGGACCGTTTCCCTGAACTACAAATTCTAATTTCTGAAAAGAAAAGAGAATCTAGTTTCATAAACAAAGAAGAAGCTCTCGAAAGAGGGCTTCTTTTTTTATGCCTTTATTCTGGTTCCATGAAAGTCAGGGGCTGCCCATGGTCATCTGGAGCGGGGCACGGGCCGGTATGCGGGGCTCTATGGGGACTCTGAGCCGGAGATTTCCTGCCTCCATGCTTCATGTACCATGGGAGAAAGGAGATTTCTCCACTCCGCTGCGCTTTCGTCGAAATGACGGGAGGGGCGCTCGCTAGCACCGTCATCTCGAGCGGAGCCGCATGCCGCTATGGGGGCAGATGGAAAACGCTTTGATGATACTCTGAGTCGAGAGATATCCCACCGTAATGCCGCCCGTACCATCAGATGGGGAGATTTCTCCACTCCGCTACGCGTCGGTCGAAATGACGGGGATGGGGGCAGCGTTTTTATAATTTGCGCCCCCTAAAGGGGAAACGACTCACTACATTTTGCGCGTCGCTAGCGCTCCTTCAAAATGTGTTCGCTGTGCACCGAAGGGCGCCACCACATTGATAAATCCCTAGGAGGATATATGGAAGCGCCACGTTCTGCGTATCCGAGGCTGGCATGTGGATGTGGGAAATATCAATACTTACACAAGCAATGGGGGAACCAGGTCGAAACGAAGTCCCCTGGAGGTTGATTTCATTGCGGGCAGAGGAAATCAAAAGGTGTATATCCAGTCGGCCTACCGCATGGATGATGAGGAAAAAATCAGGCAGGAGAAGAGGCCTTTCCTGGAAATCAGGGATTCTTTTGAAAAAATCATAGTGGTGCGGGATCGTATCCTCCCATGGCGCGATGAAAATGGCATTCTGATTATGGGGCTTCAGGACTTCCTGGAAACATGGGATAGAGAAAAATGAATGAAATAAGATCGCGCCCCTTTTCTTTAAAATCTGCGGCGAAGCCGCCACCACCACCCTCGGCCTGAAAGGCCGTCAAACTTAAGAACCTTAAGAACCCTCGGGGCGCAGCCCCGTCAACCCTCACGCCGAAGACGTGTCCCATGCCCCCTTTTTCACCATTCATGATATAATGAAACCAGATAAAATCCATTGTTTTCAGTAAAGAAGGAGTAACGAAATGGACGACGGCCACATATGGCTTGAAATCATTATTATCATTTTACTGGTCCTGGCCAACGGGGTCTGTTCTCTGGCAGAAATCGCCATTGTGGGAGCGCGGAAGACGAAGCTGCAGGAGATGATTGATGAAGGGAATAAGAGCGCCGGCTATGCCCTGCGTCTGGCAGAGAGGAAGGAGGAGCTTTTTTCTACCATTCAGGTGGGCATTACCACCATCAGCATCATTACCGGTATGTTTTCCGGAGCGTCCCTGTCGGGGCCTCTGGGTGAGGAGCTGTCGAAGTTCCCGCCGCTGGCGCCTTATGCCCAGATGGTGAGCATGGTGGCTGTCATGGTGCTGGTGACTTATTTTTCCCTGATTATCGGGGAGCTGGCGCCGAAATGGATTGCCATTGCCATTCCGGAGAAGGCGGCCTGCTTTGTGGCCCGGCCCATGATCATTATGGCTACGGTGTGCAAACCGCTGGTGCTTTTTTCCACCTGGTCCACTAAGGCTGTGGTGGGGCTCCTTGGCATTCATATGGAAGGGGAGCAGCCGGTTTCGGAAGAGGAAATCAAGGTGCTTCTCCAGCAGGGGGCCAAGCTGGGCACTTTTGATAAGGAAGAACCGGAAATCATTGATAATGTATTCGAGCTGAATGACCGCACGGCGGCGGACTGCATGACGGCCCGTCCCCAGCTGGACTGGATCGACCTGGAGGACAGTGAGAAGAAAATCTGGGCCGATATGATGAAGACATCCCATTTCCGCCTGCCCCTTGGCAGCGGCTCTCTGGACGATTTCAAAGGACTGGCTGATTTGTCCGATGTGCTGATGGACCAGCATGCCCATCCGGGGAAGGCTTTGAAAAAATCCCTCATGGAAACGGTGCATGCGCCGGTATACATTCCGGAAACCCTGACGCTGACCAAGGTGCTGAAGCTTTTCCGCAGCCGCGGCGTCCATGAGGCCATCGTTATCGACGAATACGGCACCCTGTCTGGCCTCATCACCCTTCATGATGTGCTGGAAGAAATCGTGGGGGATATGCCCGGTGACAAGGAAGATATTCTGGAGGAGCAGAACAAGTTCATCCGCCGTTCCGAAAATTCCTGGCTGGTGGAGGGACTCTGCTCCATCGACGATTTTCGTGAGTATTTCCACATAGAAGACGAGCTGCCGGGAGAAGCGGAAGGCTACTACAAGACATTGGGAGGGTTTATTACCTATCTCCTTGGATATATACCGAAAGAAACAGAAAAAGCCCGGTATGGCATATTCACCTTTGAGGTGATGGACTGCGATAACCGGCGGGTGGACAAAGTCCTTGTAACGAAAGGCAAAGAAGAGGAGGAAATAAAACATGAGCAGTGAAACGAAAGAATGTCTGAAAGAACGGCTTCATAGGCTGGAACAGGATCTGAAGGAGAATCAGGCTTTCCTTCAGACCTATATGCTGTCCCCCAGCCCCGATTTCCGGCCGGCAGAGGAGGAAAGAATCCGCCAGATTTCCCGCCTGGCCGATGAAATGATGGAAATTCTCACCGAGCTGGCAGGAAGAAGCGAGGACAATGGGGAAGCCGATGCCATGGACGACGATTTGAACCTGGAATACAAGACCCACACACTGGGGGATCCGGACGGCGAGGACAACATTGAAGGGGACTGGAATCTGGATGAAGAAGATATGATTCCCATCAGCGAAGCCCGCACCCTGCCGGAAGCAGAAGAACTTCTGTCCAAAAAAGAAAAGAAAGGTAAGAAGCACGGGAAAAAGGATAAGAAGAAAGGAAAGAAGGGGAAGAAGGGGAAAAAATGAATTAGTGTGTTAGTGAGCTAGTGTGCTGGTGTACTAGGGAAGCACTGATTAATTCATAGAGTTTTCTTTTATAAGAATTTTTATGCACTGTTTCGTCATGGGCTTCCTTAAATAGCTCGCTATTCGCGTCAGCCCATTCCTCGCATTGCATAAAAATTCAAGAATAAAAGCAAACAATGATTTAATCAGCGCTTCCCTAGTGAGCTAGTGGTATGCTGCACTTTTGTGACATAACAGGAGATAGGTATATGGGGTTTACGGACTTCAGGGATTATAGCGTTTGGCATAAATCTATTATGCTGGCTAAGGAAGTGCACAGTCTAAGTAAAAAGCTGCCACAGAATGAACTTTTTGGCTTACAGTCGCAGATGAGCCGGGCAGCTACATCGGTGGCGTCCAATATTGCTGAAGGACAATCCCGTGGGTCAGCAAAGGATTTTATCAGGTTTCTGTATATATCTAATGGGTCAGTTGCTGAAATACAGACACAGCTTATCCTATGTGTAGAATACGGATACCTTATGCAGGAGGATATAGATGTGGCTATGGATTTAGCTATCCAGACAGCTAAAATGCTAAATTCTTTGATTAAAACAATTAAGATTCGCAACGGAATGAAATAAATAGAAGTTGTACAGAAATGTGGCGATAAATCAATTACCAGTCCACTAGCTCACTAAAAGGAGAAAAATATGCCTCACTATGCATTGCCTCATGAAATCATGTATCATACCGGCCTTTCCCGGGAGATGACGGAAGGTGCCCGGTATGCCCTGGTGCCCGGAGATCCGGGGCGGGTGGAAGGATTGGCGAAGGCGCTGGATGAGAAGGCATCTTTCGTCTGCTCTCACCGGGATTTCACCACCTGGAAGGCCAGGGTTTCCGGCGAAACGGTGCTGGTCATGTCCACCGGCATGGGCGGTCCCTGTGTCACCTTTGCGGTGGAGGAACTGGCCCGGCTGGGGTTGACTTCCTTTATCCGGGTAGGCACCACCGGGTCCATTCAGGAGGACTTGAATCTGGGGGACCTGGTCATCAATAAGGGGGCCGTCCGCAGGGACGGCGCTTCCCGGGCCTATGCGCCCCTGGCCTATCCTGCCATGGCGGATATGCGGATCACCCTGGCACTGGAGGAAGCGGCCCGGGAACTGAAGGTACCCTGTAAAACAGGGATTTCCGTATCCACCGACAGCTTCTGGCCGGGCCAGGAGCGTTACGACAGCTTCTCCGGCTATGTGCGGAAAAATCTGCAGGGGAGCCTCTCCGAATACCGGGCCCTGGGCTGTACGAATTTTGAAATGGAAAACGCCACCCTCTTCACCCTCACCTCAGTGCTGGGCCTTTCGGCCGGTTCTCTCTGCGGCGTAGTGGCCAAGCGGACGGACAGCGAGGCCGTGGCTCCGAAGGCAGTGTATGAGCTGGCGGAAAAAAGATTCCATCAGGTGGTGAAAAGGGCACTGGAAATACTGATTGGCCATTTCATGGTGACTTTGTGACATTAGCGGTGCTTACCTGTATTCCCGAAGGTTGACGCGCCCTTGCGGGCGCGAGG
>OOBB01000938.1_pt1 | contig 11871 bp, 10 predicted proteins | sample 1671661 | NCBI WGS metagenome assembly OOBB01 (sample SAMN06348179, study PRJEB24527) | human gut metagenome | biome: human gut; feature: ankylosing spondylitis patient; material: feces | host: Homo sapiens | place: China | collected 2015-10
AGGCTCTTATTTGAAGATGAAATTATATATCGTTGCAAACAGATTGCCTGTAAAGGCTGTGCCTCGGCAAGACAGCTATACTTTCGTACGTAGTGAAGGAGGTTTGGCAACGGGGCTCGACTCCTTGCAGATTTCCATGGAGAAACATTGGATCGGCTGGCCGGGAGTTTGTGTCGATAATGCCCGTCAGCAGATAGAAATCCGACAGCATCTGGAGACGATGGATTTTCATCCGATATTTTTGTCGGAAGAACAGTATCACGATTACTACGAAGGATACAGCAATAGTACCATTTGGCCTTTGTGCCATTATTTCTTTTCCCATACTACGGTACGGAAAGAGTATTGGGAGTCTTACCAGAAAGTGAATGCTCTGTTTTGCGAAGAGATTTGCAAGCAAGTGGGTTCCGGCGATTGGGTTTGGATACAGGATTATCAGCTTATGCTTCTTCCAGGCATGTTACGGAAGCGGATGCCCAATCTTCACATCGGATATTTCCATCACATTCCGTTTCCCTCATACGAATTATTCCGTATATTGCCCGAGCGGGCGGAATTGTTGAACGGTCTGATGGGAGCGGATTTTATAGGTTTCCATACACACGACTATATGCGCTATTTTATCAATGCTGTAGAGCGTGTATTACATATTAAGTTCGATTTGGACGAAGCCCAGACGGACAGCCGTATCGTGCGTGTAAACGCACTGCCGATGGGCATAAACTATGAATTATACAATCATTCGTCTGCCACGCCGAAAGTGTGGAGCGAGATAGAGAAAAAACGTATTCTTTTCCGCAACCACAAGTTGTTGCTGTCCGTAGACCGTTTGGATTATAGCAAAGGCATCCTGCATCGTTTGCAAGGGTTTGAGACTTTTCTCGAACGTCATCCGGAATACCAAGGAAAGGTGACGCTGGCTATGGTCATTGTGCCTTCTCGCGACCATGTGGAAAGCTATGCAGGGCTGAAAACGAAGATAGACGAGACCATAGGACGGATTAACGGACGTTACTCCGACATCAACTGGACACCGGTCTGTTATTTCTATCATGGTTTTTCATTTGAAGAACTTACGGCCATGTATTTCGTGGCAGACGTGGCCTTGGTTACTCCGTTACGAGACGGTATGAACCTTGTGGCTAAAGAATATGTCGCCACGAAAGTCAACAATCCGGGGGTATTGGTATTGAGTGAGATGGCGGGTGCTGCCGTGGAATTAGCCGATGCCATTCAGATTAACCCCAATGATACGGACCAGATTGCGGATGCCATTTATACGGCGTTGCAAATGCCATACGAGGAGCAAGCAAAACGTATCAGCAAGATGCAGGCCATACTTTCCGTCCAGACCGTCAACAAATGGGCGGCCGACTTCATGGAAGAATGGAAAAACGTGGTAGACAAAAACCAATACCTGTCGGGGAAGTTGCTTTCCACGAATTTGCTGAAACAAATAAAGGCTTTGTATACTCAGGCTCGGAGCCGTCTCATTTTGTTGGATTATGACGGGACGTTGGTGGGATTCCAAAAGCGTCCGGAAGATGCCGTGCCGACCCCTGAGGTAATACAAGTACTTAAGGATTTGACCTCCGATCCGGCCAATCATGTGGTTATCAACAGCGGTCGCGACCATCAGACATTAGAGAAGTGGTTAGGCGGTCTGCCGATTTCTTTTGCTGCGGAACACGGGGCCTATTATAAAGAGAACGGAGAATGGCATCAGACCAGTTACAAACCGGAATGGAGCCAAAGTATCCTGTCTATTCTGAACATGTTTGTGCATAAAACCCCGAAATCGCGTTTGGAGATAAAGGAGACGGCTTTGGCTTGGCATTACCGGGCGGTAGATTCCTGGTTGGGAGAACTGAGGGCACGCCAGTTGGTTCGGGCATTGGTTTCCATTTGTTTGCAACATCGTCTGCAAATCTTGCAGGGAAACAAGGTGGTAGAAATCAAACAGTCTAACTGTACGAAAGGTTCCGAAGTAAAACGATTGTTGCGTAAGGCGCATTATGATTTCATATTGGCTATGGGAGACGACACGACAGACAATGACATGTTTCGTGCCTTGCCGGAGAGTGCCGTTACGGTGAAAATCGGAACAGTGTCGGAAGATGCCCGTTATAACCTGAAATCTCAAACGGATGCTTTGCCGATGTTGCAGGCTTTGGCCACGGGGGCTCCTCTTCGTATCTCCTCGAACGGGAAACAAGGCCGTCAGGATTTAGGTGTGATTTTACATTGGATGAAAAAACTGATTAAACGAAAATAGACATATCATGCAAAATTTGAACTACGGCGTAATCGGGAATTGCTCGACCGCCGCCCTCATATCGGAAAAAGGGGCTATTGAATGGCTGTGTTTTCCGGAATTTGATTCTCCTTCCGTATTTGCGGCCATATTGGACAGGCAAAAAGGGGGTCATTTTGGCTTTAAGGTGACTTCGGACTATAAGGTTACACAATCGTACGTGCCTCATACCAACATCCTGTCTACACATTTCGAGTCGGAAGAAGGAGCCTTCGACGTGGTGGATTTCATGCCTTGCTATCCTACCTCCGATGGAAAGGATTTCTATCGTCCGGCAGAGATTTACAGGTACATCCGTTGGGCGAAAGGCCGTCCCCGTATGAAGGTGGATTATCGTCCGGCTCCCAACTATGCGAGGGGAAAGACTATTTATAATGTGACCTCTCAATACGTTGAAACTTATTCGTCGGTGGAGAATAAGGACCGGCAATATTTGTATTCGTCGTTGGACTTGAAGAAAGTCGTGAACCATGATGAAATCACCTTAGAAAAGGATGAGTTTTTTCTGTTTTCTTTCAATGAGAAGGTCATTCCGGTGGATATCGAACGGGAGAAACTGGAATATTGCCGCACTTTGGTGTATTGGCTGAATTGGACAGACCATGCCAAACGTTACACAAGGTATAACGAGGTAATCGAACGGAGCATGCTTGTATTGAAGCTCATGACCTACCGCAATGGCGCGGTGATGGCGGCCGTGACCACCAGTCTGCCGGAGACTGTAGGGGAGGTGAGAAATTGGGATTACCGTTTCTGTTGGCTGCGTGATGCTTCCATGGCCATCGAGACCTTGTTCAATATCGGCCATGTCAATTCAGCCCGTCGTTTCATGAAGTTCATCCAGTCTACTTTTATCACGACGCACAACTACCAAATCATGTATGGCATTCGTGGCGAGAGGGAACTGACGGAGCTGACACTCGACCATTTGGCCGGTTACAAAGATTCGAAACCGGTGCGCATAGGCAACGATGCTTATCATCAGCGACAGAATGACTCTTTCGGTTATCTGATGGACCTGATTTACCAGTACTATTGTCTGATGCCCGGAACCTTGGACGAGGTGGAAGACATGTGGGAGATGGTGAAGTGTATCGCCTTGACGGTTTGTGAGAATTGGCGTAAGCCGGATAAAGGTATTTGGGAAATCCGGGGCGAAGCGCAGCAGTTCGTGTCGTCCAAAGTCATGTGTTGGGTGGCATTGGATCGCGCGGCCAAAATTGCCGTATTGCTGAACAAACATGGTTATGGAGAGCAGTGGAATGCCGAAGCTGCGCTGATCAAGGAGGAAGTCTTCACACACGGGTGGAAAGAGGAACTGCAAAGCTTCTCCCAATGTTATGAAAACCAGGCATTGGATTCTTCCTTGTTGTTGATGGAACCATACGGTTTCATCAGTGCGGACGATGTACGTTACCATAAGACGGTACGGGCCGTGAAAGAGGCATTGATGCACAAGGGATTGATGTATCGTTATAACAGTAAAGACGATTTCGGTTTGCCGTCTTCGGCCTTTACGATTTGCACTTTCTGGTTGATTCGGGCTTTGTATGTCATCGGGCAGCGTGAGGAAGCCCGGTGTTTGTTCGAAGAAGTGTTAACCTATGGTAATCATTTGGGATTGTTCAGTGAAGATATTAACTTTGATACGAAAGAACTGTTAGGAAACTTCCCGCAGGCTTATTCCCATCTGGCTTTGGTGAATACGGCCATTTTACTTTCACAAGAGAGTAAACAGTTGAAGCTTAAATAATAAAAGTATATGGAAGAAAACGAAAACGGTAACGCGCAGCGCTTTCTGGAATTGATTCGTCGTTCCCGACGGGGTAAGTTCAAGATTTACATCGGAATGATAGCCGGTGTAGGCAAAACTTACAGGATGTTGTCGGAGGCACATGACTTGTTGAAGAACGGAATAGATGTGCAAATCGGTTATGTGGAGACTCACGGTCGTCCCGGAACGGTGGCCATGCTCGAAGGTTTGCCCGTGATTCCCCGCAAGAAAGTCTTTTATAAAGGAAAGGAAATCGAGGAGATGGATTTGGAGACCATTCTGCAAGTCCATCCCGAGTTGGTCATCGTCGATGAGTTGGCGCATACGAATGTGGAGGGTTCTCGCAATACGAAGCGTTGGGAAGACGTGATGGAACTCTTGGATGCCGGCATCAATGTGGTTTCGGCTTTGAACATCCAGCATATCGAAAGTTTGAGCGAGGACGTGAAGAGCATTACGGGAATCAATGTGGCGGAGAGGGTGCCCGACAAAGTTTTGCAGGAGGCCGATGAGGTGGTGAACATCGACCTGACGGCCGAAGACTTGATAACGCGCCTGAAAGCCGGGAATATTTATAAAAAGGAGAAAATACAGACCGCCCTCAATAATTTCTTTAAGACAGAGAATATTCTCCAGTTGCGTGAGTTGGCTTTGAAAGAAGTGGCTTTCAGGGTGGAACGCAAGGTCGAAAGCGAGGTGACGCCTTTGGCACCGGCCCAGACGCGGCGTGAGAAAATCCTGGCTTGCGTGAGCAGCAATGAGCATACGCCGAGGCATATCATACGGAAAGCATACCGGCTGTCCACGCGTTACAGTACTTCCTTTATCGCTTTGCACGTGCAGACTCCCAAGGAAAGCCCGGACCGTATCAAGCTTTCTTCCCAACGTTATTTGCTGAATTATTTCCAGTTGGTGACCGAGTTGGGCGGAAAGGTAGAACAGATGTCCTCACCGAATGTGACCGACGCTATCGTGCAGTTTTGCAAAGAGAATCAGGTGACAACCGTATGTATGGGGCGTCCTGCGTTTGAGATGCCGGAAATGTTTTTTAAAATCGGACGGTACAAGCGTTTCTTGCAACAGTTGTCCGAGATGCGGATTGACTTAATTATTGTAGCATAATAAATCTCATTTAAAGATATGAAATTCGATATGAACATTAAGACCAAACTCACCGTGTCGATCGGTGTATTGGTGGCCATGATTGTTTTGTTGGTGTCTTTGTCGGTGACGAATCTGCAAATACTGACAGCAACCGAACCGGACAGCCCGGCAGCCGAGCCGGGAATGAACCGTGCACATGGATTATGATTATCGGTGGCATTTGCATTTGCATCGGTTTGTGGATTCTGTTTAAAATTCCCAACTCCATCAATTCTCCCTTTAAAAGTTTAGTGAAAGGTATCCTTGAGATAGCCAATCATAATTATGATGCCAAGTTGGACCTGAGAGGCGACAAGGAACTGGAAGAGGTGTCGAAGAATTTCAATAGGATGGCCAAACGGCTGAAAGATTATCACAACAGTACGATTTCGGACCTCATGGCTTCCAAACGTTATCTGGAAACCATCATCAATTCCATCAATGAACCCATCGTCGGTCTGGACAATGAGCAAATCATACTCTTTATCAACAATGAAGCGTTGAACATACTGAATTTGAAGCGTGAGGACGTCATCCGGAAGTCGGCTCAGGAAATAGCCATGCGCAACGACCTGTTGCGTCGTCTGATTTGCGGAATGTGGGAAGATAAAAAGAAGGAACAGGAGGCACCGAAGTCCAAACGCGAGTCGTTGAAGATTTACGCCGATAACAAGGAGAGCTATTTCCAGGTGAAATATATGGAGATTACGATGCGCGGCAACGACGGAGTGACGATGGAGAAGAGGGGTGATGTAATCATGTTGAAAAACGTGACGGAATTTCAAGAGCTGGACACAGCCAAAACGACTTTCATATCCACCGTATCGCATGAGCTGAAAACCCCGATTTCAGCCATTATGATGAGTCTGCAACTTCTGGAAGACAAGCGTGTGGGAGGACTGAACCCCGAACAGGAGGAACTTTCGAGAAGCATTAAAGAGAACAGTGAGCGGCTGCTCAGTATCACGGGCGAGTTGCTCAATATGACGCAGGTAGAGAGTGGAAAACTGCAACTGAAACCGAAGATTACCAAGCCCATCGAATTGATTGACTATGCTATCAAGGCCAATCGCGTACAGGCTGAGAAATTCGGAATACAAGTGGAAGTGGACTATCCGGAGAAAATCGGGAAGCTCTTTGTCGACAGCGAGAAAATAGCCTGGGTGTTGACCAACCTGTTGAGCAATGCCGTCCGTTATTCGTCCGAGGCCGGTCGTGTGGTCATCGGGGCACGCCAACAGGACGACAACCATATTGCCATGTTTGTACAAGATTTCGGAAAGGGCATAGACCCGCGTTACCACGAAAGTATTTTCGAGCATTATTTCCGTGTGCCGGGTACGAAAGTGCAGGGAACCGGATTGGGTTTGTCCATTTCCCGGGACTTTGTGGAAGCCCACGGAGGAACGCTGACGGTAGACAGCGAATTGGGAAAGGGCAGTGTCTTTACTATGGTTTTGCCTTGCTGAGGAAAAAATATGTAGGAGTGGCATCCTTCTTTCAAAAAACGCATGATTTTGCGGCTTTTCGAAGGAAGGATGTCTTTTATTTATAAAGACAAAATGATTTTTCTGTCCGAAAGACATAAGAATCAGGCTTTTTTTGTAAGTTTGCAATATACAAAACAAGGAGGAACAGTTTATGACTACAATGGAATTGAATGCGGAACTTTTCCGCCAGCTCAGTATTATTGCAGAGGACGAATCGCTGATGCGGAAGGCCGTGAAAGCCGTTACGCGCCTCGCCAAACAGAAAGAGACGGAAGAAACAGAGTATATCGGCAAAGAGGAAATCCTGAAAGGGATTGATGTGGGACTGAAAGAAATGGTCGAGAGGAAGCATAGTGGAAATAAGGCAAAGACATTGGAGGAGTTGATCAATGAATTATAAAATCGTATTAGACCGTACTTTCGAGAAAGAAGTGAAGCGGTTGGCCAAACGTTATCCTTCATTGAAATCCGACATCAAGGCCTTGCGTGATGAAATTCTGGCTAATCCTACCGCCGGTACTGACTTGGGAGGAGGTTTGCGCAAAATCCGCATGCGTATCGCTTCTAAAGGAAAGGGAAAGAGCGGCGGGGCAAGGGTCATCACTTTCACGGTGGTAGTGGCTGTTGAAGAAACGGAAATCAACTTGCTTTATATTTACGACAAGGCGGAACGCGAATCGGTGTCGGCTCATGAAATCGAGGCACTGCTTCGCAAAAACGGCTTGTGAGCCGTTTTTTATAAGAACAACATCAGCACCACCTGACCGATTACCACACGCATGAACATACCCAACGGATAGACCGTGGCGTAACTGACGGAAGCGTCGTTGCCGGGAAAACTGTCGTTCACGTAATTCAAAGCCATGGGGTTGGCCATGCTGCCGCACAACATGCCGCAAGTGGAACCGAAATTCATCCCGCACATCCGCATGGCTATCACGGCCATCAGCAGCACCGGTACCACGGTGATAAGAAATCCAGAACCAATCCATATCGCCCCTTCCGGCCGGACGACGGTCTCGAAGAAATGGGCACCCGCATCGATGCCGATACCGGCTAAATAAAGGGACAACCCGATACCGCGCAACATCAGGTTGGCGCTGCGGGTCGTATAAGTGCGCATGTGCAGGCGCGGCCCGAAACATCCCACCAATATTCCTACGATAATAGGGCCGCCTGCCAGTCCCATCTTTACCGGACTGCTGATGCCCGGCATGCTGAGCGGCACGGAACCCAATATCAATCCCAGTACGATGCCGATGAAAATGGCAGCCAGGTTGGGTTCGCGCAACGTGGAGACAGAGTTGCCCAATATGCCGGCCACGCGCTTGATGGCCGTTTTTTCGCCCACCACCGTCAGCCGGTCGCCTAATTGCAGGATGAGGTCGGGAGTGGCCAGAATTTGTACGCCGCTACGCAACACGCGGCTGATGTTGATGTCGTAAGTGTTGCGCAGGTGCAACGAACCCAAACGCTTGCCGTTGATTTCGGCTTGGGTCACTACGATGTGCTCCGACACTAAGTTACGGTCTATGCTGTTCCAGTCTATATCTTCCTGATTCCAATCCCGGTTTTCCTGTTCACCGAACAACAGGGTCAGGGTAGGCATATCTTTTTCCGTAGTTACCACCAGAATCCGGTCGTTTTCCAACAACTCCGTGCTGCCGGTCGGGATAGTTACCTTTCCGTCTCTCCACAGGCGGGAGATGACGAATTTCGTATGGCTGTATAAAGCCAGTTCCTTGATGGTCTTATGGTAAACGCCCGGATTATGCAACTGGAATGCGGCGATGTACGGATGGTTGTGGTCTTCCGTCTCTTTTTCTTCCATATCCGCCGGGCGGGCAAGTATTTTCCGGATGACCAGAATGGCAAGGATGACTCCCACGACACCGAGCGGATAAGCCACGGCCGCCCCTAAGGCTGCGCTACTGGATGGCTCTCCCATCTGCTTCAAGGTCTGTTGGGCCGCCCCGAGTGCCGGTGTATTCGTGGTGGCTCCGCACAGGACGCCCACCATGTCCGGCAAGGGAATAGACAGGCCATAGCTTAGAAGTACGGTCATGGCCGTTCCGATGAAGATTACTCCGAGGCTCAACAAATTCAGTTTGACTCCTCCGTGCCGCAGGGAACTGAAAAAACCGGGGCCTACCTGCAATCCTAAGGCATAGACGAAAAGCACGAGTCCGAAACTTTCGGCATAGTTGAGCATGTCGGCATCCAATGAAATGCCGAGGTGCCCGGCCAGAATGCCGACGAAGAATACAAAAGTGACTCCCAAGGATATTCCCCACACGTGCATCTTGCCCAACCACAACCCGGCGGCAGTAACCAATGACAATACCACGATGGCCTGTATGGCGCTATGCTCGAAAAACAAACTGTCAATCCATTCCATGCTGCAAAGGTATCACTTTTTGGCCATATAAAGTGCAAGTAGATGGAAAATCAGGATTATTTACCATGAAAAAGTGCCGGAGGAGCCGGTAAAATCAATCTGCGCCAAATAAGAAATCAATCTCAGGCGAACGAAAAATCAATCTCAGGCAACTGATTTTTCGTTCGCCTGAGATTGATTTCTTACATTGCTGAATGGTATATAAGTTTGTCTAACAGGAAGTTATAAAAATATAGCCGACTAAATGGAGACGAAGCTATATTGTCTTTATTTTTTCAGTTCTTCTCGTAAATGGTCCAGGGCTTCCGTAGCCGAGCCGTATTGGTCGAGCAGGGCGACGAACCGGCTGCCGATAATGGCACCGGCGGCATGCTTTTGGGCAGATTCCAAGGTCTGCCGGTTGCTGATGCCGAAGCCGATCATACGCGGATGGGTCAGTCCCATTTGGTTTACACGGTCGAAGTAGGCCTGTTTGGTGCGGTCGAACTCTTTTTGTGCACCGGTAGTGGCAGCCGACGATACCATGTAGATAAAACCGTCCGTGTGCCGGTCGATGAGACGGATACGCTCTTCGCTCGTTTCCGGCGTGATGAGCATGATGATTTTCAGCCCGTGGCGGTCGGCTATGGGTTTGAATGTTTCCATATAGTCCCGGAAGGGGAGGTCGGGGATGATGACCCCGTCTATCCCGCAGTCTGCACAGCTTTGGCAAAAGGCTTCGAAACCATAATGGAAGATGGGGTTGAGGTATCCCATCAGTATCAAGGGGATTTCCACGTCTTGCCGGATGTCTTTCAGCTCCTCGAAGAGGCGGTGCAGGCTCATGCCGTTTCGCAGGGCTTTCGTGGCAGCGTCTTGGATGACGGGGCCGTCGGCCATCGGGTCGCTGAAGGGGATGCCGATTTCCAGCATGTCTATGCCTCGTGCGGCCAATGTGCGGATGATGTCAGCCGTACTTCCGGCCGTCGGGTGTCCGGCACAGAAATACAAAGAAAGAATATTCTGTTTCTTCTCGTTGAATAGTTTATTGATTCTGTTCATAATATATTGTATTTTAGTTCTCTGATATATTTTATTCACGTAAATCTTTGATAAAATCGGCGAGGAGGCCTACGTCTTTCAGGGCCGGGGTCGTCTCAAAACGCGAGTTTAGATCCACGCCCGCCCATGCGGGGTGTGAAAAGCTGCGAAGACGGTCCGCACTGTCCGATCCGATGCCTCCGCTCAGGAAGAAGGGCGTATGTCCGTGGTAGTTTTGCAGGACATCCCAATCGAACGTCCGGCCGCTGCCGCCGGCCGTGGGGCAACGCGTGTCGAATAGGAAAAAGTCGCAATCCGCTTCGTAGTCTTCGGTATGCGGGAACGGTTCGTCGGGAGCCACGCCGAAGGCTTTGATGATTTGCAGGGCATGGCCGGATTTCAGCCCCTCTTCTTTTACGCTTCGGCAGAACTCCGGTGTCTCATGTCCGTGCAGTTGCACGAGGTCGAGGTGGAAGGTTTTGAGCCGTTCCTGTACATACCCGATTTCCGGGTTGACGAAAACGCCTACGCGACGGCAAGTCTCCGGCAGATAGTCGGGGAGGCGGCTTACGTGGCGGCGGGAGCCCTCCCAGCAGATGAACCCCATCATGTCCGGCGTGAGGGCTTCCACTTGGCGGATGTTGTCCGCGTCGCGCATGCCGCATACTTTAATTAGGAGTGGTTTCATCGTTCTACGCTTTGAATGAATGTTTTCAAGGCCGCCCCGGGGGCAGGTTGCCGCATGAAGGTTTCACCCATCAGGAAACCGCGAAAACCGGCATCCCGTAACCGACGGACTGTGTCCGGTTCTGAAATTCCGCTTTCCGACACCCAAAGGAGGTCGTCCGGCAAGAGAGAGGCGATACGGAAGGAGTTTTCCACGTCAGTGTGGAACGTCCCGAGATGGCGGTTGTTCACGCCCAGCATGTCCGGACGTTCGGCAAGGTAGTCCAATTCCTTTTCCGTGTGTATCTCCAACAGCACTTCCAGTCCTAATTCATGGGCTTTCCGGGTCAAGTGTTCATAATCGGGGCGCGTCAGGGCAGCGGCAATCAGTAGCACGGTATCCGCTCCGGCTTGGCAAGCCTGGTAGAGTTGGTATTCATCAATGATGAACTCTTTGCGCAGGATGGGGGTGTCCGTTATCGGACGTGCTTGCCGTATGTAGTCCAGACAGCCGCCGAAATACTTTCCGTCGGTCAGTATGGAGAGGGCTGCGGCTCCGGCTGCGGCATAGGCGGCCGGAATGACGTCCGCCCGTCCTTCTTCTTTAATCCACCCTTTGGAAGGGGATTTCCGTTTGAATTCCGCGATGATGCCGGAACGCGAGGCTGCCAGACTCTCGCGCATGGAGCGGTGCTTCCGTGCGTCGGTCATGTATGCCGGGACTTTGCCGTGGCGGGCAGTCCCGTCATGGGCGTTTCTCCATCTGCCTTCTACGAGTGCGAAGAGCTGTTCGGGAGGCAACTCAGCTTTCTCCCGTTCCACTTCCTTGCGTTTGTATGCCAATATTTCTTCTAATATGTCTTTCATAAGTTTTTACTGTTAAGTTCCACGTATTTTTTCAGGCAAGTCAGGGCACGTCCGCTTTCCAGCGATTCGCGGGCGATGGCGAGGCATTCGGCGATGTCCTTGTCCCGTTCGATGACTTTGATGGCAAAGGCCGCATTGGCCAATACCACGTTTTTCCGGCTTTCCGTGCTGCGGTTTTCGAGTACGCTGTCGAAAATTT
>OOBB01000960.1_pt1 | contig 11541 bp, 10 predicted proteins | sample 1671661 | NCBI WGS metagenome assembly OOBB01 (sample SAMN06348179, study PRJEB24527) | human gut metagenome | biome: human gut; feature: ankylosing spondylitis patient; material: feces | host: Homo sapiens | place: China | collected 2015-10
CGATACAGATTAAAAATTCGCAGTTATTTAACGGAAGGGAGTATCTGGAAAATAGTAAAAGTGAAATTGTGAACTTAACCTTAACTTCGGTTGACTATGAAATGTTTTTAGAACATTATGAAGTAGCGTATTTTAGAGTGCATAAGGTTTACTATTTTCGTGGGACAGAAGATCTCTTCACTGAGTTCATCCAAAAATGGGCGGCAGTAAAAGAAAAGGCAGGAAGAGAAGGGAATAATGGATTACGTTTTATTTCAAAACAGATGCAGAATTCAACTTATGGAAAATTTGCGACGAATCCGTTAAAATCACAAAAAATTCCTTACTTAGAAAATAATATTTTACGATTTCAAACAATGTCACCAGAATTTCGTCCAGAATATTATTTACCTGTTGGGTTATTCGTGACTGCATATGCAAGAAAGCATATCATATCTTATGCACAGAAAAATTACGATAGCTTTATTTACTGCGACACAGATTCATTACATTTAAAAGAAAAATCAGACAATATCCCTTTGGACAATGAAAAATTAGGATATTTTAAAATTGAAAAAGAATTTGATCGAGCAAGATATATCAGAGCGAAACGATACATTGGAGAAAAAGATGGTGAGTTATTAATCACCTGTGCGGGTCTGCCAGCAAAATGCTATGAACAAGTTACGTATGATAATTTTAAAACAGGCCAGATTTACACAGGAAAATTAATGCTTACGCAAACGGAAGGCGGGGCTGTATTAATTGAAACTACTTTTAATTTAAAATAGACTATACACACATTTTTTGATATAATAATTATGTACAGGTTAGCGGAAATAATGATGAAGGGAATCCACGGATTAAGCCCCGCCCGGACATCCATGGCTATGGGAATAGTGTTATTCTGCGCCTGTACATTCTTAAAAAGGGGCGAAAGAATGTATTATAGTTATGAAAATTGTTTAGAAAAGAAAGCGTTATTTAATTTTATTACCGGAGAGCGAGGAAACGGAAAGACTTACGGTTTTAAAACGCAGATTGCTTGTAAAAATTATTTTGAAAAAGGTGAAAATTTTGTCTATTTACGAAGATTTGAAAACGAATTAGTAAAGGCGGCAAAGTCTTTTTTTAAAGATATAGAGCATTTATATCCGGAGAAAGAATTCAAAGTAACGACGGGGAGAAGCGGAACTTTTTTCTATTAACGCGAACGTGGAATAGAAAAAGGTGGATGGAATCTTATGGGTTATGGAGTGGACTTAAATACTGGTGGAAAAGATAAATCTGTATCTTACGCCGGAGTTACTTCCATATGTTTTGATGAATTTCAGAGCAAGAGATACTTAAAAAATGAGATTCGCTTATTTTTGGACCTTTATGAAACGATATCTCGAATGAATGATGTTCCGGTATATTTTCTATCCAATAGTATTAATGTTTCCAATGTTTATTATGATTATTTTAACTTATCCCAGCCTTACGGGAAAAAGCGTTGGAAACTAACGGATAATGGGTTAATTTACTTGGAGCACACCTTATCGCAAGATTATCGAGATAAGAAAAAATCAACTCGGTTCGGGCAGTTGATCGAGGGATCTAAGTTCGGGCAATATGCAATAGATAACGAATATGTTGAAGATACTAAGGACTTTATTAAAAAGAAAACCGGAGATGTCAAGAGCGTATGCAATCTTGTATATTTGGATAATGAGTATGGGCTTTGGTTTGATCGCAGAAATGGGTACCTGTATATGGATTCTACTTTCGACAAGTCACGTGTAACGTATGCATTAACCAGAGAAGACCATACCGAAAATACCTATTTTGCAAATCGAGGAAGAAAAATCGCGTGGCTGAATCTGATGATTCAGGGATATGAGCAGGGATTTCTATATTTTGAAAACCAGCGCGTCAAGCGGATTGGTTTGGAGATTTTAAATATGATCCGTTAAAGGAGGGTCGAATGGAACAGATTATGTCTTATATTTCCACGGTAGGATTTCCGATCGTGATGTGTCTGCTTTTTTATTATCAAATGACAAAGTCAGATGAACACATGAATGAAATGTTAACACAGATTAAGGTGATGGTGGAAGAAATTAAAAAGGCGGTAAACAATGGCGGTACAGACGTATAGCATGAGAACTGACGCAAACACCAATGTATCGGCACATTTTAAGGTTCGCGAGTTTGCGTGTAATGATGGATCGGATACCGTGCTGATCGACGATGCTCTTGTCGAACGATTGGAGCGGATTCGCGGCGTTTTCGGGTCGGGGATCACAATAACGTCCGGGTACCGTACCCCATCGTATAATGCCGCAGTAGGCGGTGCGGCATCCAGTCAGCATACCAAGGGGAGAGCCGCTGATATTCAGCTTCGAGGTGTACCGCCCTTAGCTGTAGCAAACTACGTGGAAGAAACCTTTTCGACCGGGGGAATTGGTGTTTACGGTACTTTTACCCATGTGGATACGCGAAGCTCCCGTGTTATCTGGAAAAATAATGGGTCGAATACCGTGAGCAGTACGGGAGCTTCGAAAGGTTACTGGCGTGAATTTCAGAATGGAGCTGACCCCGGCGGCGGGGGAGAAGGCGGGGGCGGAGAGTCCGGAGCGATTGATGTTACGATCCGCAGATTTACGGTAGTCTTTAAGCGTCCCAATGGGAAAACGTATACCGGCACCTATTTTCCGTCTTATTGTAACGGGTGGTGGTATTTTAACGACAGCGAATTTTATCGTTGTGATGAAATCCTTGGAAATTATCAGCAGTATTTTAAAGCTGGCTATTGGGCGCATATTACGCACATTCAAAATATATCGGCGTCGAATGTGCATTTAACAGGAGGTTCGGATGGTTAGTACTTTTACGAATTTAGACTATCAAGTGGGTAAGTATTTTAAAGTAAGAGAATTTCAGTCAAAAGATGGATATCCTACCGTTTTAATCGATGATAATTTAGTCGATCTGTTGGATCAAATCCGAGAATATTTTGGAAAACCTGTGGTCATTACTTCGGGATATCGCACGAAGTCGCATAATGCGGCAGTTGGAGGTGTATCCAATTCACAGCATACGCTTGGAAAAGCTGCAGATATACAGGTATCCGGAGTTCCCCCAGCCGCAGTGCAGGCCTATGTCTATGACCATAGTAAATATACGGTTGGAACGTATACGACGTTTACTCATGTAGATACTCGAACAACCGTAAAGTTATTCCGTGGGAATACGGAATTTGTTCGAACAAATTATGAAAAATATAAAGCCGAAGAAATTAAGGAGGAAACAGAAATGGCAGAAAAAAGATATCAGAAATTAGAAGAAATTCCTGATTACGCAAAAGAAATTATTGAAGATTTGATTAAATCTGATATAATTAAAGGTACAGGTGAGGGATTAAATTTGACAGAAGATATGCTCCGTGTGATTGTTATTTGCTATCGTATGGCTCTTACGAACGCAAATAATATTTATCAGCTTGCGAAAAATTTAGGAGGTGAAACGAAATGACAGTATATGAAGCGTTAGACATTGTAAGTCAGGGCTTCGCGGATTCGGATGAAGGGTTGACCGCAGTTAAAACGATTGCTGATTACAACAAAGAATTAGAAGGCAAAATTGTTGCTTTGGATGAAGCATTAGCTTCCGCTCATGCAGAAAAAGATGATGCTTTAAATTCTTATAATGATTTAAAAAGACGGTATGTAGAAAGGTTTATGAATGGCGACGCTACGGTAAACTCGGACACTACCGTATTAGACGAGGAAGAAACTGGTCATAGTGCAGAAGAACTTACTTATGATGATGTCTTTGTGACAGAAGAAAATTAAGAGGTGTGAAATGGCAACAAAACCAAAAAATGTGAAATTAGCAAAAAACGGTGTAGATATTTTAAATGCGATTCGTAATGACGCATCCCTTTCCTTTCAGGAAAGAGTTCCTGTAGCAACGCAGGAAGATATTAAGACTTACGGTTCTGCGGTTCTCAATTTTCCGGGACTGGCAAATGAGTTCCTCGATGCACTGGTAAACCGTATTGGTAAGGTGATTCTTACTTCGAGGCTATACAAGAATCCGTTTGCGATGCTGAAAAAGGGTATGCTTGATTATGGAGAAACCATTGAAGAAGTATACACTTCTCTTGCTAAGGCAAAGATTTATGATCCGCAGACAGCGGAAACGGAGTTCATGAAACGTGAAATTCCAGATGTAAAGTCTATTTTCCATAAGCTGGACTATCAGAACTTCTTTAAAACGACGATTCAGAGAAGAGATCTGGAAAGAGCGTTCCTTTCAGAGGACGGCGTTTACAATCTGGTAAGTGATATCATTTCCAGCCTTTACTCTGGAATGGAATATGACGAATTTATTACAATGAAACAGTTAATCGTAGAATATGCAAAGAAAGGCTTATTCTATGAAGTGGAAATTCCGACGGTTACCGCGGACAATATGAAGTCAATCATTTCTACCGTAAAGGGATACAGTAATAAGCTGACCTTTATGAGCACTCAGTACAACGCGATGGGAGTTCCGACCTATACAGACCGCAGTTCGCAGATTATCTTCATCGACGCAGAATTTGACGCAATGATGGACGTGGAAGTACTGGCTTCTGCATTTAACATGGATAAAGCAGAGTTCATGGGAAGACGAATTCTGATTGATAACTTCGGTGAGCTTACCGGAGCAAAACTGCTTCTGTGCGACGAAAGCTTTTTCCAGATTTACGATGTACTCCTTCAGTTTGAAGATGTTCGCAATCCGGAAGGACTGTACTGGAACTATTTCCTTCATAAGTGGACGGTATTTTCTGTTTCTCGTTTTGCAAATGCGATTCTGTTTACAGTGCCAGATAATGAGATTACAGGAATTACACTGAATCCATCTAACAGTGTCATTCAGAGATCTCAGTTGCCAAAAGATGTGACCATCAATGCGACGATCAAGTCCACGGGTACGGTAGATGATACCCTTGAGTGGGAAATGACCGGAAATGAATCTACCGAAACAACCATGACGGTTGTAAATAATACTCAGGTTCGAGTACATGTTTCTGCAAATGAAAAGATTCCAAACACGTTTAACATTATTGCAAAATCGAAGTATTTTCCAGTTAGCCAGACGGCTACCATTTCGACGAGAGAAAATGCTTAACTCTACTCCTTTCCTTTTACTATATGATAGCCTACCATTCTTTGGTAGGCTATCGCTGAATTGGAGGTAAAAAAAATGATTCGTCCTTTAATTGGCCCATCGACAACAGTTCGCGTGTGTCAATCAATCCCGTTAGATAACACCTATACGGATACCATTCTGTTTACGTCAAAATCAGCGCAGGAAAGCTATTTTGCATCGAAAACGAAAAAGGTCTATAGCGGTTTAACGTATCAGCGGCTGGCATCGAATAGTTCTACGTGGGCAATCTTTCTGGAAGACGTAGCAGATTATTTCTATGATTGTAACTATCTATGTTTTCAGAATGGAGGGTTTGGTAATAAGTGGCTTTATGCCTTTATTTCCGATATTTTGTATATCAACGAAAATTGCACGGCAATTACTTTTGAAATTGATGTCATGCAAACATGGCTTTTCGATTTTGAAATTAAAAAATCCTTTATCGAGCGTATGCACGTTGCGGATGATACTATCTCACGAAATGTGGTGGAAGAAGATTTGAACTTCATGCAACGGTATGAATATTATAAGGTGGAAAATTCCGGATTATTTGAAGGTGGCACTCGCGCTACACCGGGTGAATTTGATAATAATTTAGATTACAGATCATTAATTTTGGTTACCACCTCAGAAGATATTGATGATGAAGATGAAGTAAAAGAGGGTCAATTAATCCAAAACACCTATCAAGGATTAAAATATATTGGCTTCGATTTGGAACAAGATGGAGTTAAAAATTGCAACGCTTGGTTAAAGCGAATGAATGAAGGTGGAAAAGCTGGGGCGATTAGCAGTATTAGCATGGTGCCTTGGAAAGGCGTTTCTGTTCATCCGGCAGATCATGGGAAATATGAGGTAACTGCTATTTCCGGTACCGCGGTTATTGATGAAAAAGAATACGACATCAATTATTCAACCCTTGATGATGATTACATTCCGAAAAACAATAAGCTGTTCTGCTGGCCTTATCATTTCTTCAGTATTACCACGCTCGACGGTCAAAGTTACGATTATAAATATGAGGATATCATAGAAAGCGATCCTACTCCGGGAGCAACGAAGATGAAGTTTAAATTTAAGTTTGCTTTCGGCGCAGATCCTACCTATTTTATGTATCCTTCATACTATATGAAGTGCAATAATAACTACGATTACGGTATCAAACTTTCTGGTTTTCCGAAATGCAATTGGAACTTTGGGGTGTGGGAGAACTACTATGCACAGCAAGATACCAATATTACCTTGAGTATGTTAGCTTCGGCATTAGGTTCGGTATCTTCCGCTTCTGGTTCTGTTGTTAGTGACGCCGGAAGCAAAAAAGGGCTGGGAGTCGGAACCGGTTTAGCTATTGCTCAGGCGGGTTTAGGTACATTGCAGGCCGGCCTTTCTACTTTCGGCGGATTATCCGTAGTCAAAAGCCAACCAGACCAGAGCAAAGGCGCAAACAATGTCGGCGGCGTGAATTACAACATGGAAACAATGGATTTTTGGATTATTCATAAGCGTCTCCACTGGGGCTATGTTGTAAAAATTGATGATTACTTTACGAAGTTTGGATATCGCGTCAATAGTACCGGGGTACCTAATTTACATACAAGAAAATACTGGAACTACCTGAAGTTAGATCAACCATCGGTGACCGGAAACATGCCTGTAGGAGATATGCGAATGATCAAGCAGATTTTATCCAACGGGATCACGTTCTGGCATACCGCAGATGTTGGAAATTATGATCTAAATAATAATGAAGGAGTGTTAGGACATTGAGAAACAGGGGTTTACCATTAGAATGGTCGGACAAAACAATTCTAAGGATGAAAAACGCGATATTTCACGATTATTACAATCGTATTCGAAATATTGCATTATCTCGCTATGAGTGGAGAGATCTTCCAGAAGATATGAATGAAAGATATATCGAATGGTTGCTATTTTACAACGGAAAATGTGTCTTCTTTTACGATGAAATTCTGGAAAAATATCTCTCGCTTCAATGTACGACTACCGGCGAGATGGATTTTTATAATCTGCCGAAAAAAGTCACAGCGTATAGTACAAATGTAAATTATACCTACAAAGAATTGGATATGAAAAACTGTGCTCTGTGTTTCAATAATTTAAGCTGGTTACCCGATGAACCGACCGCTTATCTCTTTGCACAGAAATTGACCAGTATTGAAATGAATATTCTTTCCAATGTGGAATTGCAAAAGTTCGCGCTGATTGTCAAAACACCAGAGAAAAAGAAACTGACCTATAAGAACCTAATGCAGAAGTTCTTTGGCTATCAACCGTTTATTATGACTTCGGAAGGAACACCGATTGATAACATTGAAATTTTGAATCAAAATATCCCGTATATTGCGGATAAGTTACAGATTCAAAAGATTAATACGTGGAAAGAAATGTTATCTGCCTTTGGTATCGTTACCCCAGCATCGGAAAAGACCGAGCGTCTCGTATCAAATGAAGTAACCGCTGGGTTAGGTTATTCCGAAATGGCGCAGAATGTAGGTCTTGTTTCTCGTCGGCAAGCAGTAGAACATTTCAATGAACTTTTTGGTACGAATGTATCGGTAGACTTTCGTTCCAATCTTTACGCAGATATTCTGGGAGAAAATACGCAAGGTTATACCTATAAAACTTATCAGGATAACACAGAAGACGATACCTTCTCTACGCAAAGAACTGCGCGTCAGTCCAAGGGGGTGAGCAGTAGTGAGTAGCACAACAACTATGGTGCGCTGGTATTGCGAATATTTGTATAACCAAGTAATCAACGACAATACCAACCCCCCAAATAATTGGGTCACGGATGTCAATACAATCATTCCTGCGGTATGGGAAAAGATATTTTATGAGTTTCCCATCTGGGAAGAATCCTATCGACCTACCCTCTGTCAAAAGATTTTACGACATTATTACTTCCGGGAAATTGGCGAGGAAACGGTAGAGTTTTGGAAACTACGTCTACAGCAAACCCTCGGCGAGATCATGCCGTACTATATTCAACTGTGGGAAACAACACAAGTAAAATATGAAAAACTTTGGACAAGAAACTACATTGAAAAATATCTCGGAAATGAAAATCGTACCGAAGACAAGACATCAAACGAATCAAGCGACTATCATGACACTGCGACAACTTCTGATACAGCAAATACGTTAACTGATTTTACCGACGATGCCAAGACCAATATCAAACAGACGGGAAAAACACATGACGAAGGTACCAGAACTTATTCCGAAACGGTAAAAGATGTGACATCCAACACTCCGATGAATCAGTTAACATGGAACGATCTGGAAAATAATCTATATGCCACCTCAACAGATTTTCGTTCCACCTCGGGAAATGAGAACACAACGAATGACGGTACCTCAGAAAATACAACGGATCAAACCTATAACGATACTTCAAACACAAAAGTTGATTCTACTTATGATCGTCATTTTACCGATGAAAATAGCCGTGATACGGACTATACTCATAACGTCAAGGGTAAAACAAATACTGATTATATTCGTGAAATCACCGGTTGGGACGGTGTAAACCCGAACGATCTTATTTTAAAGTGGAGAGAAACCCTTTTAAATATTGATGTGATGATTATTGAGGAGCTGGAAGATTGCTTCCTCGGTGTATATTATTAGGAGGTAACTATGAGATATTTAAACCCACTTCGCTATATCCACTATCATACACAGTTAGCAATTCCGACCATCTATGATGATTCTCTCTCGTTTTACGAGTTCATGAACAAGACGAATCTGCACTTCAATGAAGTGATCAATGACATGAATGAGAATTATGAGATCATTGATAAAGCGTTTCAAGAGGTTCTTGAACAGACCAACAAATGGATGGAAGAAGCGAAAGCGCAAGCAGATCGGGCAGAACAGGAAGCGAATAAATCGCAAGCGTCCGCAGAAGACGCGAAAAATCAGGCAGATCGTGCCGCCGCTTCTGCCTTAGAAGCTCAGAATCAGGCAGACAGAGCATCTTCGGAAGCGGATCGCGCCCACACCGAAGCAGAAAACGCAAAAGCACAAGCTCAAGCGGCGGCAAACTCCGCACAGGAGTCCGCAACATCCGCGGCCGCATCCGCCGGTAGCGCATCGGAAAGTGCCGCTTCTGCTACAGAATCGAAAAAGAGTGCAGATGCTTCCGCCGCTTCTGCTACAGAATCGAAAAACAGTGCGGATGCTTCTGCAAACTCTGCTTCTCAGTCCGCCGCTTCTGCTACGGCTTCCCAGAACAGCGCGGTTGCTTCTGCAAACTCTGCTTCACAGGCGGCTCAGTCCGCTACCGATGCGGCAAACTCCGCAAAAGAAGCCGCAGATACTCTGGATGAAGCAAAGGAAACCTTCGTGAAAAAGGCTGGAGATACGATGTCGGGTAAGCTTACCATCTCTTATGGAGGTCTTTCTGTTGATGGATCCGCTGACATATCAGGAGATCTTAACACGGGTCGGTTACAGGTTGGTAAACCCGGCGATCATAGGGATACCCATTTATACGGAAATCTTTATCTCAATGATATGTTAAACATGAGTATTGGTAGCAATGTTGCCCTTAAATTTACTAACCTTCAAGATGGATTGAAACTTTACGCTCCTTTATCGTTTGAGCCTTCTCCATTGAGAATTTCAAATGTGGGAAATCCTCAGAATGATTTTGATGCTGTAAATAAGCAGACGTTAGATAGTTCTGTGACATCTATTAATTCTTCGCTTAGTCAAGTAAATGAAAAGATTACTTCTCTTACTTCGAGAATGGACACTGCAGAGAGCAATATTGCAAAAAATACTTCTGATATCACTTCACTTACAAGTCGTGTAAGCACGAATGAGACGAGTATCAATAACATTAATACTGAGATCACTAATATTAAACAGGACATTACCACGGTAGAAGGTGACTATGTTAAGAAAGCTGGCGATACCATGACCGGCAATCTCACTATGGGACTGAATCAAATCGTGATGGATACCGGTCATATTGCGGCTGGAAATAATACGCTTCTCTTCGAAGGTTATCCGGAAATTGATGTTGACGGTGCAAAGATTTCTATGGTTGCTGATCCCGTGGATGTGATGGATGCCGCAAACAAGGAATACGTTGATAATGCTGTTGCTGGGGTAAAACCTACTGGAGATTATCTGCCACTGACTGGTGGTACGATGGCAGGCGATATCAATATGGGAGTAAATAATTCCGTTCGTTTCGGTTCGGCGAATTATGCTCTCTATCAGAATGAAGGTACTGGACATTTGGTTCTTACGGGTAACTCCAATACTGACATTGTAGAAATGAACAATATTGGCACGGTTCAGTTTGGAAATGAAACAACAATCCAAAATGTGAAAACTCCTACGAATAACGGAGATGCCGCGCCGAAATCATATGTTGATGGTCAGATCGCAGTTGCTAAAAATGATGTACAAGAACAGATGCAAGGCTATTTGCCGCTCACTGGTGGAAGACTCTCAGGAAATCTCTTAATGGGTACAGGTGCGCAGATTGATTTTGAAGAAGGTGTACATTTAGCATATGCTACAGATTTCGGTTTTGGTGTACAGACAAATGGAGGTTCTGTTGGAATCGTTTCAAATAACATTGTTCATACGGACACCCCGAACGCTCTTGATAGTAAATTAATTACTTATTCCATTAGCGATGTTTCGGTCGTACCGGGCACTACTGTTAAACAGTATAATTGTGATGGAACAGGCTTTCAGCAGATGAGATTTTCTGGATTCCAGAACGTAAAATTTGCTTCTTCTCTGTTGGTAGATGAAGACCCAAGCGAAGCAATGCAGGTTGCGACGAAACAATACGTCGACCAGCATGCTGGGGGCGGGGGTGAACAAACGTATTATGACGCGAGTGCTCAAATGGTTTTTAAAATAAAGCTTTTGCATGAAAGTACTGGATTATATACCTGCGATTGTTATTATATCAGTACAGCCACAAAACAAATAACTATTAATAGTGGAAAAACGAACGGTTCTTTGGAACTTTCTCACACTTTAAACGATTTTTTAACTGAAAATGGTTATACATTTAAGACCTCTTATATGAATCTTGTTTCAGTTAATACAGAAAAAAGCGGTTTTAGTAGTAACCAATTATGCTCTTTAGGGATGGATCACGTTACTCTTTGGTGCACAAGCCCGACACCAGTATCTTCAAATATTAATACAACTTTCAGGTTATACAATGGTTTATTATGTTCAGCAATTTTAAGAAAATAAAAAGGGGAGTTAATCCCCTTTTTATTTTTAAGATTACATTATTAACCTACCTTTCCAAAGCTAAATAAAAATCTCCCAAGTCATAGTAACCTATTTCGTAAAAAGCATCCTTCTGATTTT
>OOBB01000966.1_pt1 | contig 11521 bp, 10 predicted proteins | sample 1671661 | NCBI WGS metagenome assembly OOBB01 (sample SAMN06348179, study PRJEB24527) | human gut metagenome | biome: human gut; feature: ankylosing spondylitis patient; material: feces | host: Homo sapiens | place: China | collected 2015-10
AAGCATTGTCTCTAAACATTTCTCATCGCAGCCTTTTCTCGGCGGATCGACCACGATCACATCCGGATGCAGCATATCTGTCTTTTCATTTTTATGCTCCGCATAAAATTCCGGCAATACTTCCTCTGCTTTTCCAACAAAAAACTCGGTATTGGAAAATCCATTCCGCTTTGCATTGTCCTTTGCATCGGCAATCGCCTGTGGTACGATCTCCACTCCATACACATGCCCTGCTTTTCCGGCAAGGAATAAAGAAATGGTTCCGATTCCGCAGTACAGATCCCAGACGGACTCCTTTCCGGTAAGTCCTGCATACTCTAACGCAAGGCTGTAAAGCTTCTCGGTCTGTTCCGGGTTCACCTGATAAAAAGACTGTGGTGAGATATGATAGGAGATTGCTTTTCCTGTCCGCTCAAAATTTGTGCAGTCCCTTAAATGAATGTAATCCGTAATGTAAGACTGTCCCCAGATGGTCTCGGTCTGCTCACCGAGGATCACATTCGTATTCTTCTGATTAATATTAATGGAAATACTTGTCATGCCGGAAATTACCTGCAACTTCTCCACAAGCACATTCTGTGCCGGAAGTTTCCTGCCGTTAACGACAAGGCATACCATGATTTCTTTTGTCGTAAAACCATAGCGGATCAGCGCGTGGCGTACAAGCCCTCTTCCGGTTGTCTCATCGTAGGGTTCTATGTGGCATTCACGCATATAGGAAAGGATTGCATCTAAAATCTCACGGTTCTCTGCCACGCCAAGCATGCAGTCTTTGACCGGAATAATGCTGTGCGTGCGCGAGGCGTAAAACCCTGCAATGATATTTCCATCTTTATCTTTTCCGATTGGAAACTGTGCCTTATTGCGGTAACGATATGGCTCCTCCATGCCAACGATTGGCTCCGTCACAGAATCCACAAAGTCTGCATCAAATCCCCCGAGGCGTACCAGATTATTTTTTACCTTGTTCTCCTTAAACTCCAGCTGTTTTGCATAGTCCATCGCCTGAATCTGGCAGCCGCCGCAGCGTCTGTGCAGTTCACATTTTGGCTCCGTGCGGAACTCAGACGACTTTAGGATCTGCTCCACTCTCGCATAGCCATAATTCTTTTTCAGCTTGGTAATACGCGCCTCGATCTCATCCCCGATCACTGCATCCTTGACGAAAAAAGTCATGCCATCTATCTTTCCAATGCCCTCTCCGTCAATTCCCATATCCTCAATCTTCAATGTAATAATATCGTTTTTATTCATTCTTCTTTCCTATTTCAGACTGGATCTCCGGATATTGCTGTCGAGCAGACGGTTGAATCCCTGCCACTCCACACTGTTCTCCGGTACATTTGTAAAAATTTCACGAATCGTCTCCATCTTCGCATCCACATTATCAGCAAAACTGAGTGCCAGTGCTTCTGCAAGTGCCGGTTTCTTAGGCGAACCATATTCCAGCTCTCCGTGATGTGCGAGAATACAATGCTTTAATTCGTTTGCCATGCGAACCGGGAAACCTTCGATTGTGCGGATACGCTCTCCGACCATCTCTGCCCCGATCATAATATGACCTAACAGCTGTCCTTCGTCTGTGTAATCATTTTCCGGGAAAACAGATAATTCTTCCAATTTTCCGATGTCATGGAAAATCGCCGCAGTCACAATCAGATCGCGGTTTAACATAGGATAATAAGCTGCAAAATAATCACAGTGCTTTGTCACACTGAGCGTATGCTCTAACAATCCACCCACAAAACCATGATGAACGGTTTTCGCTGCGGAGTGGAATTTGAAACGTTTCTCAAACTCTTTGTCCTCTAAGAAAAAACGGCTTAACAGTTTTTTATAATATGGATTGTTCACCGAACGGATAATACCGCACAGTTCCTCATACATTTCATCAATATTTTTCTCGCTGACCGGAAGATAATCCTTCGGATCATACTCCCCTTCCTGCACTTTTCTGACACGCTTGATGGAGAGCTGTAAATTTCCCTGAAAACTTGTGATATCTCCCATAACAGCAACGTAATCCAACGAATCAAAATCATCGATTCCAACAGAACCCGGATCCCAGATTTTTGCATCCAGGATTCCTGTTTTATCCTGTAAAATAACGTTTTCGTAAGGTTTGCCTGCCTTCGTCAGCGCAGACTGTTTTGTCTTGCACAGGTAAATCTCATTAATCCTCTCGCCTTCGCGGAGACTTTCAATATATTTCATAACAATTATTTCCTCCAAATTATGTATTTGTATTACTGTAAAACACTGACCGTTACAGGGCATTTAATCTCCGTATAACCATCATTTCCCTGTCTCTGAATCGTGACCTCCGCCACATCGCCCGGTGTGAGGGAAAGCAATTTTGTCTGATATCCATCAACCGAGATCACCGCTTCCCCGTCAATCTCTGTAATGACATCACCGCTCTGTAGTCCTGCTGCCATCGCCGGCGAATCCATTTTTACTTCCTTAATATAAACGCCCTTTGGAATATCATTCTCTTTTGCGATCGTATTGGTAACTGTAGTGATTTCCAGACCGATGTATGGAATATCTTTATTATTGGACAACATCTCGATCACCGGTTTCAATTCTGAAATAGAGATTGCTGTCAGCGTATTCTGATCGCCCTCACTGCTGTATCCCTGTGTGACAAGACCGATCACTTCGCCGTTTAAATTGATAAGTGCCCCACTTCCGTTTTTGCTTCCCACAATATCCGTTGTAAAAATATCATAATTCGCATCAATTGTTGAAATGGAATAAGCAGATGAAGTGATATTTCCTGTCAAAATGGAATAATTCGTTCCAAGCGGACTTCCAACTGCAAGCGCAAGCGTTCCCTGCGTAATGGCAAGCGAATTGCCAAGCACTGCGACCGAAATCAGATTCATGGTATCATTATCAATCTCATCCACCGGAACACTGAGTACGGTAATTCCCGTATTTCCGTCGTATTTTTTGATAGAGGCTTCCACCGATGTGTCATTGACAAAGGTCACATAGACAGAAGACGCTCCTGCAATGACTTTCCTCTCAGTCAGGATCAACAGTTCCTGACCACTGTTTGCAATAATAATACCGGAACCCTGTCCCTTGCTCTCATAGGCATTATTGAACCAGTCCGTATTGCTCTTGACACCGGTCACTGCCACGATAAACTTATTCGCCTGCTTTCCGATCGCATACATCTCATTCTGCAATGTCTGGAAATCTGCCAGTGTAAGCTGTTCATACACAATCTGAGCCTCAGAATCCGGTTCGTTTGTTTCTGTCTCTGTATCTGGTTCTTCCGTTTCTGTCTCCTGCTCCGGTTCATCTTTCGGGATCGTGATGGTCGGATCTTCCTTCGGATGAAGGAGATCATCCATTTTCGGCTGACAAAGCACGAACGTAACGCTCGCCACGATTCCAAATAAAACTGCCAGAAGCACGACAACGCATACGTGATATGTCAGTTTCTTTTTATTCACGGGTTTGTCCTTTATTTTCTCGCTGATAAATTCATATTTATCCTGTTTGTTTTCCTGCATGATATTCCTTTCCAGGCAGTGGCATTCCTGCCACACCTTCAAATGCAATCAAGCTTGTATCTGTTTTACTTTTTGATCCATACATGAAAAATCATACCAATCTATATTATAAATTGAAACACATATGCTTGCAATACTTTCTTTTTTTGTACAATTCCTGCCAAACTCTTCTTTTCATCAGCTTCACTTTGGTCTATAATAAAAATTGATCAGCTAAAACGATGATGGAGTACTTTTGTTTTATGAATGAAAAAGTTTTAAAAACCTTAGAATATAATAAAATTTTAAATCAGCTGTCTGAATACGCATGCAGTCCGGAAGCAAAAAAACGCTGCCTCGCACTGCGTCCCATCACAGACAAAGCCCAGATTGAGCAGCTTCAGCTCCAGACAAAGGATGCTTTAAGCCGTCTGTTCCGGTGTGGGAATCTCTCATTTTCCGGCGTGCACAGTGTCAATGACTCGCTGAAACGTTTAGAGATCGGTGCCTCCTTAAGTGCCGCAGAACTGCTTTCGATCTGTTCTCTCTTAGAGGCTGCCAAGCGTGTAAAAGCATTTTCCCGCTCAGAAAAAGAGGAAGTTCCAGACGATTCACTGACCGGATTTTTCACTGAAATCGAACCGCTGACACCGCTCTATGACGAGATCAAGCGCTGCATTCTCGCAGAGGACGAGATTGCCGACGACGCAAGCAGCACACTGCGTTCCATCCGCCGCTCCATGCGCGGCATGAACGACAGGATTCGCGCCCAGATGAACAACATGATCAACAACAGCACAACCAGAAGCTATTTGCAGGACGCTGTGATCACCATGCGCGACGGACGCTACTGTCTGCCAGTCAAAGCCGAGGCAAAATCCCAGATTCCCGGCATGGTACATGACCAGTCCTCATCCGGTTCCACCCTTTTCATTGAACCGATGGCGGTCGTGAATCTGAATAACGAATACAAAGAACTTCTGTTAAAAGAAAAAGACGAAATCGAAAAAATCTTAGAAAACCTGAGCAGGCTGACTGCTAATTTTTCTGAACAGATTGCTACGGATTATACGATTCTGGCAGAACTTGATTTTATTTTTGCAAAAGCTGCCTATGCACAGACCTACAATGGTGTTGCACCGACGTTTAATAATGAGGGATATCTTCATATTAAGAAAGGACGCCACCCACTGCTCGATAAGAAAAAAGTGGTTCCGATTGATGTCATGCTCGGCAGAGATTTCAAGCTTTTGATCGTAACAGGTCCAAACACCGGTGGTAAAACAGTCTCCTTAAAGACTGTCGGGCTGCTTACTTTAATGGGACAGTCCGGTCTTCATATTCCGGCTTCTGAGCGGTCGGAGCTTGGTATATTTGAGGAAGTATTTGCAGACATCGGCGATGAGCAGAGTATCGAACAGAGTTTAAGTACTTTTTCATCCCACATGACCAATATCATCCGCATTTTGAAAAAGGTCAATGACCGTTCGCTCGTTCTCTTTGACGAGCTTTGTGCCGGAACCGACCCGACGGAAGGTGCTGCACTTGCAATCTCCATTTTATCCAGACTGCACCTGTACGGTGCCCGTACCATGGCAACCACTCACTACAGTGAATTGAAAGTGTTTGCACTTTCAACCCCGGATGTGGAAAATGCCTGCTGCGAATTTAACGTCGAGACTTTAAGCCCGACTTACCGGCTTTTAATCGGTATCCCGGGAAAAAGTAACGCCTTTGCGATCTCGGAAAAACTTGGTCTTGGCAAAGACCTCATCGAAGACGCCAAAACCCGCATCAGTGAAAACGATGAAAACTTCGAAGATCTTCTTGCCGATCTCGAAAAAAGCCGTGTGACCATCGAAAAAGAACAGGCTGAGATCAACCGCTATAAACAGGAAATCCAGTCCTTAAAAGAGCGTCTCGAGCAAAAGCAGGAAAAATTGGATGCAAGCCGCGACAAGATACTGCGTGATGCAAACGAGGAAGCGTTCCGCATCTTAAAAGAAGCCAAAGACGTGGCAGATGAGACAATCCGCAACTTTAACAAATACGGCAAAGCAAACGCTCCAATGAGCGAGATGGAAAAAGAGCGTACCAAACTTCGTGACAAGATGAATGCGAGCCAGAAAAAGCTTGCCGACCAGAAGAAAAATGCTGTTCCAAACCACAAAGTCCCGAAAAAACTTCAGATCGGCGACACTGTAAAAGTGATCAGCATGAATTTAAAAGGAACCGTGCACACACTTCCGAACGCGAAAGGCGACCTTTACGTCCAGATGGGAATTTTACGCTCTCTGGTCAATATCAATGACCTGATCCTGATCGACGAGGATTCCCCGATGATGTCCGGTGCCAAAGCAAACAAAACCGGAGCCGGAAAAATCCGCATGAGCAAATCCGCAACGATCTCCCCGGAGATCAACCTCATCGGAAAAACCACAGATGAGGCGATTGCTTTATTGGATAAATATCTCGATGACGCTTATCTTTCCCATTTAGGCTCCGTGCGCATCGTACATGGAAAAGGAACCGGTGCACTGCGGAATGCCGTGCACACTTATCTGAAACGCCAGAAACATGTGAAGTCCTATCACCTCGGCGAATACGGTGAGGGCGATGCAGGTGTAACAATTGCCGAATTTAAATAACAAGGAGGATATATGGCAGCGAAACAGAAAATTTTAATTGTTGATGATGATAATAATATTGCAGAGCTGATTTCCCTTTATCTCACAAAGGAGTGCTTTGACACAAAGATTGTAAACGATGGGGAGGAAGCACTGATCGCATTCGAGCAGTACAATCCGAACCTTATTTTGCTCGATCTGATGTTACCTGGAATCGACGGCTATCAGGTGTGCCGTGAAGTGCGTGCAAAAGCAAATGTTCCGATCATTATGCTCTCCGCAAAAGGTGAAATTTTTGACAAAGTGTTAGGTCTTGAACTCGGTGCGGATGATTATATGATGAAACCTTTCGATTCGAAGGAACTTGTTGCCCGCGTCAAAGCCGTGTTAAGACGTTATCAGCCAGTGAAAACCGAGGAAGTGATTCCGGATCTGAAATGTGTCAAATATGAAGATCTGGTCATCAATCTTTCGAATTACTCCGTCATTTATATGGGGCAGGCAGTGGATATGCCGCCAAAGGAACTGGAACTTCTCTATTTCCTTGCAGCATCACCAAACCAGGTATTTACCTGCGAACAGCTTCTGGATCACATCTGGGGCTATGAATACATCGGTGATACAAGAACGGTGGATGTCCATGTAAAACGTCTCCGTGAAAAGATTAAAGACCATGCGAACTGGAGCCTTGCTACGGTATGGGGAATTGGATACAAATTTGAGGTCAGAGATTAAATGAAACGTACATTATACTTAAAGCTTTTAGGTGGTTATCTGCTTTTTGGCCTGCTTGGTTTTCTCATCATTGCGACCTTCACTTACCACCTCACCTTCCAACACCTTGAAAAAAAAGAAGCTCAGAATTTATACCGGGAATCTGCCCTGATCTCATCCAGTTATGCGCAGAATTATTTCAGCAATTCCATGACATTAGATGAGATCAACGAGCAGCTCAGCGCTCTGGACACTTATCTGAACGCAGATATCTGGATCGTAGATACACACGGAAAGATCCTGATCAACACTGCTGACACAGAAAATACGGACGAAACGATTCCGGACTTTGATATGACAGACTTCGGCAACCGCTATTATCGTGTCGGAACCTTTTACGATTATTTTCAGGAAAATATGCTGAGTGTATTTTCCCCGATCACTGTCAACTACAAAGTGCGCGGTTATGTGATCATCCACAAGGCAGAATCGTACCTGACCGCATCTGCAAACAGTCTGTCTGCGATCGCATACACAACACTGGCTCTGATCTTTGCTGCTGCGTTTGTCGTGCTTGCATTGTTTACATATGTAGTTTATATTCCGATCCGCAAGATCACGCATGCGGCAGATGAATATTCCAATGGAAACTTTGATGCCAAGATCGATGTGCATTCCAATGACGAAATTGGTTATCTCGCCGCATCCTTAAATTATATGGCAAATGAATTGAACACATTGGAGGAAGATCAGCGGAAGTTTATCTCCAATGTCTCACACGATTTCCGATCCCCTCTCACCTCGATCAAGGGATATGTGGAGGCAATGTTGGACGGAACTATCCCGGTTGAAATGCAGGAAAAGTATTTAAACATCATCCTGTTTGAGACAGAACGGTTAAACAAGCTGACAAAAAGTCTTCTGGAATTAAATAAATTTGGTTCTCATGGTGTTATGCTGGATGTGACGGATTTTGATATCAACCAGACGATCAAGACAACGCTCCTGACTTTTGAGGGAATCTGTGCCAACAAACATATCCGCTTCAACCTGATTCTCTCCGGTGAGCAGTTGTTTGTCACTGCTGATTTCAGCAAAATCCAACAGGTACTTTACAATCTGATCGACAATGCGATCAAGTTCAGTCATCCGGATTCCACGATCACGATTGAGACAACCGAGAAGAACGACAAAGTATTTGTCTCGGTCAAGGATACCGGAATCGGTATTCCAAAAGACAGTCTGAAAAAAATCTGGGAAAGATTTTACAAAACCGACCTCTCCCGCGGAAAAGACAAGCGCGGCACCGGTCTTGGACTTTCCATTGTAAAAGAAATCATTCAGGCTCATGGAGAAAATATCAACTGTATCAGTACAGAGGGCGTTGGCACAGAGTTTATTTTCACTCTGCCGATTGCCAAAGATAAAGAATAAAAACGAAAAGCGGAAGCTGTGTTTTAAGACAGCTTCCACAATGATTCTATACACTTCTCATCCCACTTGTTTCTCTAACTTCCGCAGCAGTGTCACAATCGGAACAATCAATATTCCACAGAAGAAATTGCTGACACCGTGCACAAAATCCCACGGCAATCCTGCAATGATCCAGGCGATCATCCCCTTAAAACTCAGTCCAAAAAGAATTGCCTGCGCCGGGGCATAGAGTGTTCCAAACAAAAATCCATGACATGCGTTTACGATCATATACACAATTGGCTGTATCTTCTTCGGAATTTTTTGTGGGAGCAGCATGGTCACGCCCCAAAGAATCGTCCAGAGATACAGATACGGTATCCACCATGTCGCAAATCCCGCAAACAACCCATTCAATAATATATACGTGTAAATCGGGTACAGTGCTTTTTTCCGATAAACAAGTGTAAAAGAAATGGTAAAAACTCCAAGTAAATGTACATTCGGCAGTAATTCCATAAATACTTTTGATGCATACATCAAAGCACCCAGCATACCGAATATTGCCACTTCCCTCGTTTTCAGCTTCATTATTTTTCTACCTTAAACTCGTAGGTATCGCCTTCGTTCACCGGAGTGGAATCCACACCTGTGCTTGCATACTCTCCATTTACATAGAATGCCCAGTAAGTCTGGTCTGTATCATAATCTGCAGTGATTCCGTTTACAGTCTTTACATAAAGACCATAATCACCGTCTTCACCTTCGATCAGATTCTGCTCTAATAAAGCATCGCCGACCGTTTCTTTGTCTGTGTTAACCACAAAATTTGTTTCGTTTCCATCTACATCAACCACAATAACTGTAATTTTGACACTTCCATCGCCTAATACGATTTCCTGTGCCTCTGTAGTCTCGATACTCTCTGTCTCTGCAACCGCTTCTGTCTCTACAATTGTCTCTGTATTGACAATTGCTGTCTCTGTGTTTTTCTGGGCATCTGCTGTTCCCTCTGCCTTGCTTCCGCATCCTGCTACAGTAAATGCCATAGCCAGCATCATGCAAAGGAGCATCGATTTGATTTTTTTGCCTGTTAATTTCATTTTGGTTTTCTCCCTTTTTTCATTTTAATACACAATCACAAAACCCTAACCTAAGCTATACAAATTGTGAAAAATTATATTTACTTTTTTATGAGTTTTGCAATTACTTATAAAAGCAACAGGCTATATGTTAACATATATCTTTTTTTATGGCAATGCATTTATTTTATAGTCATGAACAGCCCTGATTTTCGTAATGCCGGGCGAAGTGCCATGTAGATTGCAACTGCGGCAATCACAGAGAGCACTGCGTTGATGCTTGTTGCAGCAATGTTCCATGCAAGTGTCACTTCTGCTGCCGGTTTTCCAATAATCACTCTCTTATAAAAATATCCGACAAGTGGATCGAATATCATATTAAAAACCATGCCACAGATTGATGCGATCACTGTCCATTTCAATACATGCTTTGTGTCATTGGATGTGGAAATTTTTCCGATTTTATGTGCGACTAGTCCGGTAATCAGACCAATGCAGAATTTCAGCAAAAATGTCTTTGGAGCATAAATGATATAAACCGGATCAAGCAGATCACCGATCGTCATTCCGATTGCACCGCCAAGCCCGCCGTATACGCCGCCAAGCAGTAATGCACCTAATACACAGACTGCATTTCCAAGATGCAGGGAAGTAGCGTCACCACCCGGAAGTGCAATCTTAATCTGCAAAAACGTAAATACTACATAGGACAATGCCGCCATTAAGGCTGTCAGGGTAAGTTTGTAAACTTTTTCATTTCTCATAATTAAAATTCTCCTCTTGTAAATTTGATCAGATTCTTTGTTTCGTCCGAATCCTTACCCCATATCTTACGCAAAATTGGCTTTGTGTATATATCCAGTTTTATTTATTTTGAGCATGCCAGTTTTAGAAAGATCAGCTATCTTTCTGTTATCTCTCCTGAAAAAATTCAATTTCCTCGCCAACCGGTCCGATGCAGAACGCAACGCGGATCGGAAATGGCGGATTTGACGCACACTTCCCTGTATTAACATAAATTGTCAATGCTGTTGTCAATTTCATCATAAGTCAGATTAAGCCGGATATTTTCCCATATATTCCTCATACAGTTTTTCGTTCTGTGATATATACAGTCCATCAAAAAGTGTACTATCCGCACCAATTTCAAAGAAATTTTTCAACATGCTCATATTGAGTGTTTTTCCAAAGCGACGTGATCTTGTAAAAAGATTCACTTCTCCCCAGTTCTGCGAAAGCTGCTGAATAAGTCCTGTTTTATCAATATAATAAAAGCCTGCTTCCCGCAATTTTTTCAAATCATAATTATAATATTACTCTCGATCACTATCCCTGATTTTTCAATTCTATCTTTTTCCTGCTCATACTCTCCCGGCAGCATGCGCCATGCAAGCCCGCAGCCTGCAGAAATCTCCTGTGGTAACGGAATCAGTCTGCCCGGAATTTTCTGCTCATGACAGTAATCTTCCATCGCCATCGCGGCTGTTGTCGTGTGAAAAGTAAGTATCTGGTAATTTTGTTTTGTGCGCATATCGTCGTCACCTCCGCTACAAACCAAGCATATTAGCCAGTTTTTCACACGCCCCATCTTCTGCAAAAATATTAACGCCTTCCAGATCCGTACTTCTGTTCGCAAAAGCAGGGAATAAAAAACCTGCCTGTGGCATGCCCGCCTCATATTCTCCTACCGTCGGGCAGACCGCCACGACCAGAAAACGGTAAACCTCCTCCGATTCCCACTGGCTCTCCTTGTCTGCGCCTTTTACCGGAACATCATAGTTTCCACAGAAAACCTCGATCGTGTAAGGTTTATCCACAACATAGCGTTCCCCGATATATTCATACAATGAATACAACAGTGCATCGTTTTTCAGCTCGCAGTCCCTCAATGCGGTCAGCAGATGCCAGATACTTCCCGGTTTCTTCTGTCTGCTGTCAATCCTAAAGTTTTTCAACTGCTCATTGGTTTTTGCATATGGGATTGTCTTGGCGATTGCAAGCTGTTTCTCTTTGTCTGCTGGAGACAGCTTTAAAAAATGGGTGTTGAACGAGCCGTCAATGAATCCTTCCTCATCCATATAAGCACCCGCTACACGGTTAAAACAGTTTCTTGCTATCGTCATTCTTCTGGTCAGTTCCAGCATATCTTCTCTGTCTATGTGCATGATAATATCTCCAT
>OOBB01000975.1_pt1 | contig 11441 bp, 9 predicted proteins | sample 1671661 | NCBI WGS metagenome assembly OOBB01 (sample SAMN06348179, study PRJEB24527) | human gut metagenome | biome: human gut; feature: ankylosing spondylitis patient; material: feces | host: Homo sapiens | place: China | collected 2015-10
CAGCTTTGGGTTCAGGTTGTAGCCACCGTGGTAAGCATCATCTACAGCGTAGTAGTTACCTACATTATCTTCAAGGTAGTAGATAAGAGTGTAGGTGTACGTGTTGGCAAGCGAGTAGAAGAGGAAGGTCTCGACATCTACGAGCATGGTGAAAGTGCTTATAGCAACTAATTGCGAAATTCGATTATCAGCATAAAATTTAGGTCAATGGTGTTTCATTTTGAGGAATGAAACACCATTTTTTTACGATAAATCCTCAACTTGCACAATGAAATTGCCACAACTTGCACAATGAAAATGCCACAACTTGCACAATGAAACTTTTAAGTTGTTGATATTCAATAACGTTATCCCCACCATTTTCCCTAAGAATTCCTATATATAATAATGAGTAATCCCCTTTTCTCCTTAAATCTTCTTGTTCTTTCCCTTTTGGGATAATTTTGGGAAAGTTATCAATTTAGCGCTGGTCTGTGAACGCAGAAGGTTGATGCTGTTTTGTCGGTGTAAATGTCGGTGTAAATTTCTTTTTGGCGGTAATGTGGCGGTAATGTGGCGGTAATGCCGATGTAAATGTCGGAGAAAAATGTCGGAGACATGTCGGTAACATGTCGGAAAGAAAAATAATTGAAAACCAATATGTTATCGTTTTATGGGAAGTTGGTTACCGACAATAAATGTCGGAGACTTTGTCGGTAACCATGTCGGAGACATCAAGGGTGGTAAAAAGAGATTTGGCGGTAATGCAAAAAGTGGGTTTCATAAGGCACGAAGGTAAAGATAATGCCGGTGTTTGGGTGATACTCGAACAAGGAAATACGAATTCTTAATAGTGTTAAATATGAAGCAGAATAATAATGAACAAATCGTCTTCGATATGTTCGAAGAGGTTGCAACCGAAAGCATCGCTGAAGCTCGGAATGCATACACCTATGAAGAAATTGATGGGTGCTATCAGGAGGCGAAAGAGATTGCAAGCGTTGTAAAAGATAAACTTGAATATTTTAAGAATAATGTAGATTGAATTTGTTAGAGAATAGTTTCTGATAAGTTTTAAGATTTTTAAAATAAAAAAGTTAAAAGATTTTTTTTATTTATCAGAAAATGTGTATTTTTGTAAACAAATAAATATATATACTAGTATGGAACAAGAGAGCATGCCAAAATATATTTCTCACATACGTAGAAACGAGAATGGTGAGATTGAAGCCTTCCAAAGTAATGATGAACATTGTTTTGGTGTGGCTGTGCTAGCAAAACAGTTTGCTAGTGAATTTGGTATGGGTGATTGGGGGTATATTTTGGGAATTCTCCATGATAAAGGAAAGGAGAAAAGTGAGTTCCAAAATTACATCTGTGACGTAAATGGAATTTTGGGACATAAAAACTGGACACCATTAGGAAAAGCTCATTCTTATGTAGGAGCAATAATGGCAGATAAACTTTATAAAGAATATTACCCTGTAATGAGTCAACCTATTATGGGGCATCATAGTGGCATGCAAGATTATGATGAGTTTAAAAAATCTATGATGCATAAAATGCCTAAGGAAGTACGTCCTTTGAAAATATTACCACCGTTGATGAATACGCAAGTCATAGAAAATGTTGATAATTGTTTCGATTTGTCTGTGTTTATACGTATGTTGTTTTCTTGTTTGAAAGATGCAGATATTCTGGATACTGATAAGTTTCAACATCCTGAAAAATATATACGTTTTCAGTCCAAAAAAACAATAGGAGAACTCTTGCCAAAATTGGAGCGTCATTTGAAGAATATTTCCAAACAAGATACAGAAGTTAATCGAATAAGAAAACGAGTACAAGACTTGTGTGCGGAAAAGTCTGAAGGAGAACGAGGCTTCTATAGTCTCACTGTGCCTACAGGTGGAGGTAAAACTTTATCTTCTATGTTGTGGGCAATGAAACATGCTGTTTATAATAATCAAAAGAGGATTATAATAGCCATCCCATTCAATAGTATTATAGTACAGACTGCAAAAATTTTAAAAGGCATATTCGGTGAAGAAAATGTCTTAGAACATCATTGTAATTTTGTCGTTGAAGATGAAATTAATGATAAAGAAATGCAGGAACGTATCTGTTTGGCAATGGATAATTGGGACTATCCAATTATTGTGACAACAAATGTACAGTTGTTTGAATCCATGTTTTCAAATAGTACTTCGGATTGTAGAAAACTGCATAATATAGCAAATAGTGTTATAGTTTTAGATGAGGTTCAAGCGTTACCTACAGAATATTTAAATCCGATTTTGGCTATTTTGAAATCATATAATAACTACTTTGGAACTTCTGTTCTTTTTATGACAGCAAGTCTGCCAATTTTATGTGGTAATCTTAACAGTTGGAGTAATAGGTGTTTTAAAGGAATAGAAAAAGAAAAATGGCATGAAATAGTATCAGAATCTGAATTGTTATATGATAGGCTTCGTAGAGTAGTAATAAAAGCTGATGACAATGAATCCACCTACGATGATATTGCTGAAAGATTATCACAATACTCTTGTGTGTTGTGTATTGTCAATAGTAGGAAAGATGCTAAAGAAATATATAATAGACTTCCCCAAAAAGGACGTTTTCATCTTTCAAGATTAATGTACCCTAAACATGTAGATAAAAAAATTGATGAAATTAAGAATATGTTAAAAGTTAAGACGCCTATTATACGAGTTGTGGCAACACAATTGGTAGAAGCTGGTGTCGATATGGATTTTCCTGTTGTCTTTAGGCAAGAAACAGGGTTGGATTCAATATTGCAGGCTGCAGGTCGTTGTAATAGAGAAGGACGTCTGAAAATGGGGCATACCTATGTTTTTAGACTTAATCATAGACCTACTGAAGGTGCTTTATCTAATGAAATAAACGCATTTAATCTTTTCAGACAAGATAATTATAGCGATTGGTTGTCACCAGAAGCAATGTATGATTATTTTAAGTGGCTTTACAAAGGCTCTGACTTTGATAAAGAACGTATAGAGAAGGAGTGTGGGTTTGACGATAAGGAGAATTGCCCTGCTATTAATTTTGGTAAGATACATAAAAAGTTCAAATTAATAGAAGAAAACGGTGTTAGTATTGTTGTGTTGTCAAAAGATATTGCTTCCATATTGAAAAAGTTTAGAAGTGATGGTTATATTGATAATCATATGCTAAATAAACTTGGTAAATATATGGTGAGCATTAAGAAAAGAGATTTTGAAAAATTGTTTGTGCAAAGATTAGTGGAAGAATTGATGCCAAACAGTGGCATTTATTGTACTGTATCAGAAAAGCAGTATAATCCAGAAATTGGACTTGTTTTTGAAAATATCTTTTTGGATGAAATTTTAATAAAGTAAATGACATGAATAAAAAACAATATAGTGATAAAATCTTTTGTTTGGAGGTGTGGGGACCAAGAGCCTGTTTTACTAGACCAGAATTCAAGGTAGAACGTGTTAGTTATGATGTAATTACGCCATCTGCAGCACGCGCTATCTTTGAGTGTATATTTTGGAAACCAGCCATTAAGTGGGAAATAACAAAGATTGAAGTGATTAATCCTATAAAATGGACATCTATTAGAAGAAATGAGATAAAAGCAGATGCAATCAATGTTGAACCTATATTGATTGACAGTGGTAAAAATAGAGACCAGCGGAATACTCTTTATCTAAAAGATGTACGTTATAGATTATATGCCAAATTTTTGTTCATTCCTCAGTGGAAAAGAAATAAGAGTAAAAACCCAAATATTGATAAGGAAGAGCAAAAACTCTTACGGTTAGATGAAAATCCTGGTAAATATATGGCTATTTTTGAGCGTAGAGCAAGAAAAGGACAGTGTTTTACAACTCCATATCTTGGATGTAGAGAGTTTGCTGCCAATTGGAAGTATATTGAGAATCCCGAATTTGATATGGTTGAATGTCGTGGAGGTAATAAGGATTTAGGATTTATGTTCTATGATTGGACTTATGAATCTGCAGATAAAAATGATGCTCAATTCTTTCATGCAATAATGGAGGATGGTGTAATAAATGTGCCAAATAAAGATAACAGAAAGGAGGTGTTGAGATGATTTTGAATGCTTTAGCAGAGTATTACCAAAAGTGTAGAGAATTATATCCTGATGAAATAGCACCATTAGGATTTGAAGTAAGTGAGTTGGAGTTTGTGCTTGTTATCAAGCAAGATGGAACTCTTACGGGTGTTGTTTTGCGTAATATCTTATGTGTTGTAGCACAACGTCCTTCAAATAAAACTGGTACTAAGGCTCCTGCTAATTTATTATACGATAGTGCAAAGTATATGATAAACTATGATGGAAAGGATATAGATAAATGTGATTATACTTGGCACTGTGAAGAGATTAGACGTATGCTTGATGAATTGGTTGGTCTGTTTCCTAATAGAGGAGACTTTAAGGCTTTGCAGCAATTTTATAATAAGCGAGAATACAAGAAGTTGAAAAAATATAAGGAATATAAGGAATTGGTAAAAAGCAAATCCATTTCCTTTAAAGTAAAGGGATTTGAAAATCCTGTATGCGCTTATTCGCAAGAGCTCGAAGTGTTTTTACATCACCAAGTTGAGAAGAATCCTATTGGCTTATGTCTGGTGTCAGGAGAAAAAACAAATATCTGTAAAACATTTGGAAGTACTCCTTTTGGAATAGCAGATAACGGAAAAATCGTATCTTTTAATAATAAATGTTATGAAAGTCATGGCAAGTCGCAAGGTGAGAATGCTCCTATATCGGTATTTTCTGAATACGCATATACTTCAGCATTGAAAAGATTGTTGAATTCTGAAGAGAACCAGCTTACTATTTTTGCTAAGAAAAATAAAAATGGAAAGATGGTATACATGACAGATAGAAAACTTCTTTTTTGGTCTTCAGCAACAACAAAAGAGGATATTGAACATATAGAAAAGCCGGCGCGTAGATTTTTAGGAATAAAGAAAAAAAATGAAGTAGATCCTGATAATGTAAGAGAAGTTAAAGACTTTTTCTCAGTTATAAAGGAAAAGGGAACGTGTGGAGTCTATGGTAAAGAGAGATACTATTTCCTTGAGGTTGTACCTACGTCGAAAGGTAGAATAGCTATCTCTTTTTGGAACGAATGTTCTCTGTCTGATTTTGCAGAAGTTGTATTGAAACATTATCGGGCAATGGAGATTTGTGCAAATCGTGTAATTAAGTTTGACGCTTTGAATATGGTTGAAGCTGTATCTCCATTTAAATTGGAAGGTAGCAAGTTGTCGTATGACATTGTTCCTAATTTGATAGATGCCGTTTTTAGAAGCATTTTTAAAGGATATAAATATCCGGATATGTTATTCAAAATGGCTCTAAACCGTATAATGTCGGAACAGACTTGTCCTGATAAATCTGTAAACAAAAATGCATATAGCATATTTGTATACAGAGATGCAGAACGTGCTGCTATTTGCAAAGCATATTTGTGTAGAAACTTTAATTTAAATTTAAATAAAATGATAAACGAACAGATTTCAAATAAAGGCTATTTATGTGGTAGATTATTTGCGGTTTTGGAATATACCCAGCAGAAAGCCAATTGGGAGGAGATGAAAAAATGGAAGTCGGATTTACGCTCAAAATATATGAACGCAGCTATGACTTCTCCTGCAACGGTGTTCCCTTCAATATTAGCTAATTCTAATTATTATCTTAAAAAGTTAAATGGAAAAAACGTTGATGATATAGAGAATTTGAAACAGCAAATATTTTCAAAATTTGAAGGAGATATGATATTTCCACCAGTTCTGACAGTAACAGAACAAGGGTGTTTTTTCTTCGGTTATTATCAGCAGCAGCAGGAGCTTAACCAGCACTTCCGTAAAAATGTTGATAAAGAAGAGAACGGAGTTTCTGATGAACAATAATACAATTATTAAATTATACCAATATGAGTGAAACAGTAAAAAATGAGGTAATAAAAAATCGCATAGATTTTGTATACTTTATTGATGTTAAAAATGGAAATCCTAATGGAGATCCAGATGCAGGCAATATGCCAAGAATAGACGCAGAAACAGGACACGGAATCATCTCTGATGTCTGCTTAAAACGTAAAGTGAGAAATTATGTTCAGACTAAAGCATATTTTGAAAAAAATATGGGGACTGGATATGATATTTTTATAACAGAAGGTGCGGTACTCGATAGTCTGGTTAATTCTGTTCATACTGAGAATAATGAGCCTGCAAAAAATGGGCAGAATAATAAGGGAGAAAAGGAGAGTGAAAAAGTGAAGAATAAAAAGAAAGTAAAGAACTTCCTCTGCGAAACGTATTACGATATACGTTCTTTCGGGCAAGTTATTGCTACCACTGGTAAATCAGATCGAGTTCGTGGTCCAATTCAATTTGATTTTGCAGAATCCGTTGATCAGATTTTTCCTCGTCCTATATCAATAACACGAATGGCGGTTACGAAAGAGAAAGAAACCACGGAAGAGGATGATGAGTCTTCTGAAAAGAATAACCAAACTATGGGACGTAAATATATCGTTCCTTATGGCCTCTATGTCTGCCATGGCTTCATCTCTGCCAACCTTGCCAAACAAACGGGCTTCTCTGAGGAAGACCTGGAACTTTTCTTTGATGCATTGAAGAATATGTTTGATGTTGATCGTTCTGCAGCAAGAGGCTTGATGAGTGCTCAGAAATTAATTGTGTTCAAACATGATTCAGTTTTGGGTAATGCACCAGCGAATAAATTGTTCGATTTGGTGAAAACCCAGAAGAAGCCTAAAGTTGTGGTACCACGTTCATTTGGCGATTATGATGTTAACGTTCCTACTCAAGAGGAGTTGGATAAGATATATCCAGGTGTATCAGTTGAAGAATTGATTTAGTATCATCATGTATACTGAAGATGAAATGCTCATGTTGTCGGGGATACAGCACTTTATGTTCTGCCCTCGACAATGGGCTTTGATTCATATCGAGCAACAATGGGCTGAAAACAAGCTGACGACAGAAGGGCAGATTCTGCACAAGAATGTAGATAATCCCTTCTATCGTCAAAAAAATGGTGATGTTATCACGCTTCGTTCCCTCCATATAGCCTCTAAAGAATTAGGGTTATATGGTGTAACTGATGCTGTAGAACTTATTCCTGCTGATTCATCAGAAGATGCTATAACTCATAATCGCTACAAAGGATATTGGAAACCATACCCTGTGGAGTATAAAAGAGGTCATCATAAGCCTGATGAAAGAGATGAAGTACAATTGGCTGCCCAGGCAATGTGTCTCGAAGAAATGTATGGTATCCATATTCCATACGGTGCATTGTATTATAATGAAGTAAAACATAGAGAAACAATTTCTATTTCTGAGTCATTAAGAAGTACGACTATTCAATGTGCCCTTCAGATGCATGAGGTATTTAAAAGCGGTATCTTGCCAAAAGCTACCAAACAGCATCATTGTAAGAATTGTTCTCTGGTAAATCTCTGTATGCCAGAAATGAGTGATTGTACTCTAGTATCAACCTATTTAAACAAGAATCTATATGAGGATATTACTTAATACATTATACGTGACCACACCTGAAGCCTATCTAAGTAAAGATGGGTTGAATGTTGTGATATCTGTGAAGCAAAACGAGATATTCCGTATTCCTATCCATAATATAGAGCAAATTATTACTTTTGGTTATATGGGGGCAAGTCCAGGATTGATGAAACTGTGTGCAGATAATAATGTTTCTCTAACCTTCCTTTCACCACAAGGAAGATATATCAGCCGTTCGCAAGGCCCGACTAGGGGAAACGTTTTGCTGAGAAAAGCACAATATAAGAATTCTGATGAACCTAACTATGCTCTTCATCTCAGTAAACTTTTCATAGGAGGAAAAATCCAAAACTATCGTAATATCTTGCGTCGTTTTATTAGAGACAATGGAGATGATGAGGCTATAGAACGTGTTTGCGAGGAACTGCTTCGGTGCAAAAGAAGAGTTTTGAATGCTGAATCTATAGATAGTGTGAGAGGAATAGAAGGAGAAGCTGCCACTGCTTATTTTGGTGTATTCTCACGTCTTCTTCTAAATCAGAAAGAAGATTTTGTATTTGAAGGTCGCAATCGTCGTCCACCAAAAGATGCGATTAATGCGATGTTATCTTTCGTATATACTCTTATATGTAATGATATGACATCGGCTTTGGAGACTGTTGGCTTAGACCCATACGTAGGGTTTATGCATACTTTAAGACCAGGGCGTGCATCTTTATCTTTGGATATGATGGAGGAGCTGCGAGCATATTTGGGTGATAGATTGGTTCTATCTTTAATCAACAGAAAACAGATTACCATCAAAGATTTCATCAAGCAGGGTGACGAAGGTATCGTCATGACAGACTCGGGGCGTAAGATTATATTGTCTGCTTGGCAAAACAGAAAGAAGGAGCAGATTATTCATCCTTATTTAAATGAAAAGGTAAGTATAGGTCTTCTTCCTTATGTTCAAGCAATGTTGTTGGCGAGATTCATTCGTAAGGATATTGATGATTATCCAGTATTTTTAATCAAGTAGTGTATGTTTGTATTGATTACTTATGATGTAAACATTACCTCGGCTCATGGTGCAAAACGTTTACGCAATGTAGCAAGAGCGTGTTTAAATTATGGAAAGAGAGTTCAAAACTCTGTTTTTGAGTGTATTTTGACGGAATCTCAGTTTTTCGTATTAAGGGACCAGTTAAAAGGGATTATTGATACTGAACAAGATAGTATTAGGTTCTATATTCTTGGAAAAAATTGGAAACGTAAAGTTGAGACTTTGGGTAAGGATATGGGGCTTGACTTTACTGGTGAGCTTATCATTTAATGTATGAGGGTGCGAACCTATAGTATTGCAAAATAACCTATAGTTTCGCACCTTCTTAAAATCAGTGACTTACAAATATTATGCCTTTTATAATATTTTACGTGTAATTATTTTGCCATCTTTCGCAAAATAATTATCTTTGCATCATGATATTCAGCTATTTGCTGAATATGCAGTCACACCCTTCGTGGGTGTGTGGATTGAAACTCTGAATCTCTCTAATAACATTAAGAGCGGTAAGAGTCACACCCTTCGTGGGTGTGTGGATTGAAACTGCCTGTTTCGATGTTAATGAAACTTCTACCCTTGTCACACCCTTCGTGGGTGTGTGGATTGAAACAGACTGAGAAGAAACGCACTACATTATCTATGGGGTCACACCCTTCGTGTGTGTGTGGATTGAAACGAGAAATGGGAGGATAGAGGATTTCGATATGCAAGTCACACCCTTCGTGGGTGTGTGGATTGAAACTTAATGGGTCTAGAACCATCTGCACACCATATTGTCACACCCTTCGTGGGTGTGTGGATTGAAACACAACTGCTGAAGGCATCTACGCTGCTCTTGGTGGTCACACCCTTCGTGGGTGTGTGGATTGAAACGCGAGCAGATCGCGAAAGTATCGGAACAGGTTGCGAGTCACACCCTTCGTGGGTGTGTGGATTGAAACAAGGCTGAATTAGCTAATTGGCAAGGTTTCGACGGTCACACCCTTCGTGGGTGTGTGGATTGAAACTTATGCCTACCTATTATAAAAGTGAGGGTGATTTGTCACACCCTTCGTGGGTGTGTGGATTGAAACAGCTTGAGCCTTATTAACGTTAGCCTGTTGCAAAGTCACACCCTTCGTGGGTGTGTGGATTGAAACTTTACTCCAGCGTATTGATAACATGCGCGCTGATGTCACACCCTTCGTGGGTGTGTGGATTGAAACATCGAGAGCCCTAAGAAGGAAAAGACGATACCTCGTCACACCCTTCGTGGGTGTGTGGATTGAAACTCTCTCTCCGTGCAGCCTTGGTCGCTCGGTCAAAAGTCACACCCTTCGTGGGTGTGTGGATTGAAACTGTGCCCAAAGGTTCTTTGCCTCCCAAGGAGAAGTCACACCCTTCGTGGGTGTGTGGATTGAAACTGTTTCGTTAGCTAATTATGGTAGTATCGATGACGTCACACCCTTCGTGGGTGTGTGGATTGAAACTGAGAAGAAGAAATCCAAGAAAGGCGAAATCGACGTCACACCCTTCGTGGGTGTGTGGATTGAAACAGCGTATCGATAATATGCGTGCTGATGCTCAGAGTCACACCCTTCGTGGGTGTGTGGATTGAAACATCTTATTAGTGCTATGAGTAGAAGAAGAACCAAAGTCACACCCTTCGTGGGTGTGTGGATTGAAACAAAGAACCGAGCAGAGGTTAAACAATTACTCAAGTCACACCCTTCGTGGGTGTGTGGATTGAAACTTTTGCCCTTCCTGTTCTGTTTGTCCCTTTACTCTGTCACACCCTTCGTGGGTGTGTGGATTGAAACACTCAATCTTACTTGGTTCAAAGAACCGAGCAGAGTCACACCCTTCGTGGGTGTGTGGATTGAAACTGAGCACTTGCGACGATTGGAAATCCCGCGGCTCGTCACACCCTTCGTGGGTGTGTGGATTGAAACCTTCAGAGTAGCGCACAGTGAAAAATGGGTAGACGTCACACCCTTCGTGGGTGTGTGGATTGAAACAAGTTGTCCTCAATCTCATTCTGTCGGTTCTCCAGTCACACCCTTCGTGGGTGTGTGGATTGAAACTTCTGCTTCCTTGCGTGCTTCCTCGGCTGCCTGGTCACACCCTTCGTGGGTGTGTGGATTGAAACGCTTTCGGTGCTTTTATTATGGCATCCGATGAATGTCACACCCTTCGTGGGTGTGTGGATTGAAACCGATACTATCAAGTTCAGGAATAGGAAAATCAGACGCGTCACACCCTTCGTGGGTGTGTGGATTGAAACACGAACAGAGTTTAGCCAAACCAAACCGTTACATAGTCACACCCTTCGTGGGTGTGTGGATTGAAACCTACTGTTTACGCAGAATTAAGGGCACGCGCATAGTCACACCCTTCGTGGGTGTGTGGATTGAAACTTGTAGGTCGTGCGCTGATCGCCTACAACTGCCGTCACACCCTTCGTGGGTGTGTGGATTGAAACCTACTGTTTACGCAGAATTAAGGGCACGCGCATGTCACACCCTTCGTGGGTGTGTGGATTGAAACGCAAGGATGCCGAGGAGGTAGAAAAGCAGCGCGAGTCACACCCTTCGTGGGTGTGTGGATTGAAACAAAGAGTTATTGACAACAACAGAAGACAAAGGCTGTCACACCCTTCGTGGGTGTGTGGATTGAAACTCTAATCTCCGGCTCCAGCCTATCTGTCACGTCCAGTCACACCCTTCGTGGGTGTGTGGATTGAAACATGTTGTCAGTAGGGGACAAGTAGTCAATATTACCTCAGTTCGGGATAACGAGCTCTATCTAAATGCTTTATAATGTTTTTATATAAGGGACACAGAGGCTTGGCAACCATCTATATATC
>OOBB01000977.1_pt1 | contig 11433 bp, 4 predicted proteins | sample 1671661 | NCBI WGS metagenome assembly OOBB01 (sample SAMN06348179, study PRJEB24527) | human gut metagenome | biome: human gut; feature: ankylosing spondylitis patient; material: feces | host: Homo sapiens | place: China | collected 2015-10
ATGTCCCCTGTTACTGGACAAGCCAGTAAAGCGGGGACTGGGGATTGAGGCTCTATTGTCAGACTGTTGTGGTTATTGTCACCTATTTATTATCTGATTATGATTTAACTATTTGCTGTCTGTTTATGGTGGACGATAGATATTTATTATTTATCGTCTATTTCTTCTAGTTCCAGTTCTTCAGACTCATTGTATTCTTCGGGGAGATCTTTTGTGGTTGATGACTGATATGGGACGGCATCATCAGATACTTCTTCATCTATATCTTCTTCTAAGTCATCATATAAGATATCTTCTTCATCATCTTCAAGTTCCATATCGTCTAAGTCTTCCTCGTCTATATCTTCGTCTTCGTAGCCGTCCATTGCTCCTACGAAGGCTTTTTTGCTCTTTGAAAGCTTAATGCTTAAGGCTATAACTATAACTATTAATGCTATTATTACAACAGCAAGGACTGCTAATATAACGAATATATAACTGCTGACTGTATTAAATGCCTTATCACTGTCAGCTGTCTTTGTGTTGGTGTTGATTACCTGTTCATCTGCCATATTGTAACCGGCGTAGCCTTGTATTGTGCCATCATTGACATTGTATCTGAACCAGCCTGTTTCTCCTGTAGAGCTTACGCCGTAGAATAATGCGTAGTTGCCTGTTCTGTCAAGAAGGGCATCGACTTCTTTGCCATTGATTACTGTTCTTCCAACATCATAGCCTTCTGGAAGTTCCATAGAAGCTTCATCTATGGCAAGTATGCAGTATGTAAATTGTGGCTGGCTTACTTCTACGAATTGTGAAAATGTCTTTCTCACCGAATCGTATACATAATAACCGCTCTCACCTTTGCCATCTGTACTTTCAAGATAGACAATTGTTACTCCTGTATCAATTCCAACACCTGCTGATACCTTTGTTCCATTATAATCATACTCTGTTGGAGTATAGCCATCTGGAAGTGGGTGTTCATCATTAGCAGATACAATCTTATATTCAGCATTATCTACTGTAATATTCGGCTCTTGTATTGCTTCACTGTTAGGATCCTGCACATCAGGAATATCATTATTATTGTCTGTTGATCCATTAGATGAGTCCGAACCTGTTGCCTGATTATTTTCATTAGAAGCTGAATTAGTTTCCTTGGTTGTCTTTATTGTATAAGTTCTTTTACTGCCATTTTCTGCTGTTACAGTAATTGTTGTTGTGTTAAATCCTGGATCCATTCTCTTGCCAGATACGCTTACAGTTGCCTTTGAATCATTAGGAACTGCACTTACTGTAAGGCTTGCACAGTCAGCACCAACAGATGTTGTATAAGTAGTTACATCTGGTGAAAATGCTGGAGATAACACACCAGGACTTATCTGTAATGAACTTAATGTATTATCTGATGAATATGAAGCTGGTGCAGAAGCTGTAACTGAACCTGACGATTTGGATATACTGCACGCCTGCATATCTATATCAATAACCTTGGAATCACCTATAACATTAAGGCTTGAAGTACCAGCTCCGATAATCTTAAATGTTATTGTCTTTGACTGGCTGCTTGCTGTACTTTCGTCCATAAAGCTGACCATCGCAGTTCCCGAATTACTTGAGCTTCCGCTTAATGCTAATATTGATGGGTCATAGGATACATATATTGTAGCTCCGCCTATTCCGCTCGATGCACTGATTGACACATCTATGGATACTATATCGCCTACCGTACCACTTGCTGAACCAATTGATACTCTTGCTGTTCCTGCCGCTAATATATCTGTCTTATTCACAAAAGCCATTACAGCACACATACATATAATAAGCAGTGCTGAAATTATCTTTTTAACCTTATTCATATATGTCCTCTCTTCTTGCAGTCACTACTGCTGGATATATCCTATATTTAATATGTGTCTTTTAATAGCAACGAAATCATACAAATCTATAACTCCGTCCCTGTTAATATCCGCAGCCTCTTTATAACTGCCCTGTGGCTGTCCAATTCCAAGAACTGCTCTCTTAATAGCCACGAAATCATATAAATCTATAACTCCGTCACCATTAACATCTCCATATATAACTATAGAATATTCATCATATACACTTCCGTCTGCCTTGTATACAACTAACTTATCACCAGTAACTACTGTGTCGCCTCTCTCGCTTCCGTCATTCTTTAATATTTTTCCATAACAGCCATTGCTGTATGATACATTATCAAGAACACTTGATGCCTGACTTCCGACACCTATCTTAGTCATTATCTTCTTTGATGAATCGACATTATAATCTGTCTTAAAACCATCTGTATTACCACCAGATTGTGCAGACTTTCTTGTTATATTTATTACATTATTGCCAACGCTTAAGCTGTGGCTTCCACGTCCGCTTACTGTTGCATTGCCATCTATAAGGCCTGCCGATACATTAACACTTGTAATATCATTTTCTACAATAAGACTGTAATCAGTATTATCAGATGAAAATGTAGGAGTTAATGTATAACCATCTACTGATAATGAACTAAGCCTGTTATTCGCACTCTGGTTGCCATCTGGTATTATACATCTTGACGATGGCATATTATCATATACCGGAATGTTAAATTTAAATGTTGTATTATTAAGCGTGTATGAACTATATGCCTTCTTAGCCCTTGTCGCTTCTGACCTTGGTGCAAGCACATTGGTCATATACTGGTGTGAGAAGTTCTTAACATCAAACTTCTCATAATATATAGTATCCTGACCCTTGTTAATGTACCATTTTCCAAGATTGACAGCACCACCTACAACAGCCCTGTAACGTGAATTCCAAGGCCTCATATTAGAGCTGTCGGTCTGTCTGGCATATTTCAAACCATTCTGGACTGCTGACAGACCGCCGCTTGCATAAGCGTTCTGGCTGTAATAATTATAATAGCCCTCGTATCCGCTTACATTTCCAGATATCTGGTTGCCTCGTCCGTCTGCACCCTGTTCCTGAATAATTCTTGTTGCAAGGTGATATGGGCTTACCTTGGATACTTCACCTGCATACATAAGCAGTGAAGCATAGTCATAGCCGTCAAGATTGTGGCTTGAATTCTCCATAAATGTTCCGCTTATAATATTGCGCACACCGTCTATATTATGTACTGATGAGTCATAAGAAAGACTTTCAAACATAAATATGTATGTATCATCAAGAAAGTTTCTTGGGTCAAGTGCATATTTCACAAGTCCCTCAGATGCCTGAACCCAGCCACCACTGTCAAGCTCTGTATACTCACCTGTATTCCAGTCATAACAGCCATCAGCCGTAGACTTCCACGAAGCATCTGCCGAACTGTATATAAGGCTTCGTCCTAATACATTCTGGGCATTAACCATAGTATCCCAGTCCCTTCCATTATGGTCTGCTACAAATACCCATAATGGATATGCACTGTGAAGCTGCCTTAAGCTTTCCCTGTAGGAAGCCGGGAAATTCTGTGCCTCAAGATAATCTTCAAAATTATTATCTGGTGTATAATCTGACTTTGCTTCCCTGGTAGTATACTCTGATGTTATATATCCTCTTGTGTATTCACCATTGAGATAAAAACCTATGCTGTACCACTTATATGTCGCACTCGTATTCACTTCTTCGTATATATCGAACTTAAATCCACCATCTACTTTAGTAATTACACTTCCATTAACAGGTGCTGTCCTTATTCTAAGGCTTGTTACATCATAATTAACATAACCTGTAGCAATAATTGTATCATCTGCTTTAGCGGTAAATGTATACGAAAATCCTGTCACCATACATACAAGAATGACTGCCATAAGTACTATGGCTACTGCTTTTTTTATAATCTCTCTGTAGCTTACGTTCATCTAATCACCTTGTTCCTTATTAAATCTGCAATTTAGTTGTTCTTTCCAAACTCAGATAACTTAAGTCCCTCATTACGTTCAAGCACCATATTAACTGACCAGCTGTTAGCAAATACCAATAACGGATTGCCCTTAAGGTCTTTAATCTTCTTCATATCAGAAGTACCGACAATTCTGTTCACATCAACTTCTTCTGGATTTTCAATCCATCTGATATGTTCATATGGAAGCGGCTCTAACTTTATATCTACATTGTACTCATTCTTAAGTCTGTATTCAAGAACTTCAAACTGAAGTACACCGACAACGCCGACAATAATTTCTTCCATTCCAGTGTTATATTCCTGAAATATCTGAATAGCACCTTCCTGTGCAATCTGGCTTATTCCCTTAATGAACTGCTTACGCTTCATTGTATCAATCTGCCTTACTCTTGCAAAATGTTCCGGTGCGAATGTAGGAATTCCATCAAACTGGAACTTCTTATTAGAAGTACATATAGTATCACCTATTGAGAATATACCCGGATCGAATACACCTATTATATCTCCTGCATAAGCTTCTTCTACAATGTGTCTTTCCTGTGCCATCATCTGCTGTGGCTGTGAAAGCCTTATCTTCTTGCCACCCTGAACGTGGTTAGCTTCCATACCGGCAGTGAACTTTCCTGAACATATACGCATAAATGCAATTCTATCTCTATGTGCCTTATTCATATTAGCCTGTATCTTAAATACAAAAGCAGAGAAATCTTCCTTAAATGGGTCTATAAGACCTACTGACGAATTACGTGGAAGTGGTGATGTAGTCATATCAAGGAAATGCTGTAAAAATGTCTCTACACCAAAGTTAGTAAGTGCTGAACCAAAGAATACAGGTGTTAAATCTCCTGCCTGAACCTTGGCAAGATCAAATTCTGCACTTGCACCATCTAAGAGTTCCACATCTTCTTCAAGCTTAGCCCAGTAATCATCACCAATCTCTGCCTTAAGCTCATCATCATCTATTGATATATTCTTAGTATCTACTTCCTTCTGTCCATTCATTGCCGCCTTAAAGAGTGATACCTCTTTCTGCTTTCTGTCATATACACCCTTAAATGCCTTACCACAGCCTATAGGCCAGTTGATAGGACAAGTAGCAATTCCAAGTACATTTTCTATCTCATCAAGAAGCTCGAATGGGTCGTTGGCTTCTCTATCCATTTTATTAATAAATGTAAAGATCGGAATATGTCTCATAACACATACTTTAAAAAGCTTAATAGTCTGTTTCTCAACACCCTTTGAAGCATCTATAACCATTACGGCTGAGTCAGCAGCCATAAGAGTTCTATAAGTATCCTCTGAGAAATCTTCGTGTCCAGGTGTATCAAGAATATTAATGCAATATCCATCATAATTAAACTGAAGTACTGAAGATGTTACAGAGATACCTCTTTCCTTCTCAATCTCCATCCAGTCTGATACTGCGTGTTTCGCTGTCTTCTTACCCTTTACAGAACCAGCAAGATTAATAGCACCACCATATAACAAGAACTTCTCAGTAAGTGTTGTCTTACCAGCATCCGGGTGGGATATGATTGCAAATGTCCTTCTTTTCTTAATTTCACTTGTAATATCTGACATAATTTCTCCATTTCTTAAATCATTTTACACTTTAACTAATCTAGTATATAGTATCCATCAATTTAATTCAACTACTTAGTGCCGGACTATTTTATAAACTACTCAGTTTATTCTATTACCTATTCCAGATAATTACTCTACAGTTAAGCTTCTTCCCAGTGCAAAGGAATATATTACTTTTTCTTTAACCTTTAAGCCTGTTATCTGTGACAGTGCCATAGCATAGTAATCAAGCTGGATAGAATATCTTCTTCTAAGCTCGTCCTCTCCTGCCCTGCCTCTTAACACCCGGTCAGTCTTATAATCAACTATAACAAGCTGTCCGTCCTCAATAAAATACAGGTCAATGACCCCCTGTACAAGCTGTCTGTCATATTCAAATACAAATGGCTGTTCCCTTTTCACCCAGCCGTAAGCATATGCACGCTTAATTCTTTCACCTATTGATGATCCTGCAAATGTATATATATCCTTAAGCTTTATGCATTCAGCTTGTTTTAATGACAGCTTTTCTTCTCTTACCATTCTGTCAATTTCATTCTTTATATCCTCAGTGCTTCCAGCTTTTGAATAATTCAGACATTCCATAACCCTGTGGTATGCCGTTCCACGTTCATTACTTACAAGCTCTTTTTCTTCACTGCTTATAAACTTAGGAACTGTTGGAATATATTCGTCTGCAGCTTCAGGTTCTGTCCCGCCGTCTGCTTCTTTAACACCGCCAGCCGCTTCTTTAATTCTTTCTGCCTCCATAATGCCCACAGCCTTTTTGATACTGTCTGCCGCAAAAGCATTTTGCTCGTAATCTGCTTCATTCTGCATTTTCTTTAACTCACTGACAGTTACTTTTACTTTTCTGTCTGCATCAGGGTCTTTAATATATGGCGGAAGCTCCTTTAAAGGCGAAGTTCCATAGGCTGTTTTTTCGCCTACCTGACTTTCATCTGCCGCTTGGCTTCCGGCCTGGTCTATGTCCGATTTGTTCAATAATGAATTAATTTCTTCCACACCAATAAGCTTTATATTGAATTCTCCTTTATTGTATTCCTTTCCAGTAAGTACAACTGGAATTACCATATCTGCGAACTTGTCTATCTTCTCGCAGTCAGCATAAGAATATATTCCAGACATTCTAATCTCGTCAGCAATTGAATTCCAGCCTGTCATTGCCTTGTCTGTGTCAGTGACATTTCCCATCATAATAAGCTTTTCCCTTGCTCGTGTCATTGCAACATACAGAACTCTTTCTTCCTCGGATATTCCATCTCTTACAATCTTTCTTGCAATCGCCCCTTTTATAATAGTAGATGTCTTGGTCTTGCGGTCAAGATTAACATAATCAGCACCTATGCCAAGCTCTTTATCAATAACAATCCTGCTTCTTGCATCCATTTTATTAATCTGCTTGTTAAGTCCGGCTACAATTACAACCGGAAACTCAAGACCCTTGCTCTTATGTATGCTCATTACCCTTACAGAGTCGCCGTTATCCCCCATACCCTGTGAGTCGGTTATATCTATGTCGTATTTCTGCAATCTTTCTATATATCTTAAGAAATTAAAAAGTCCGCTATAGCTTGTTCCCTCAAATGAAGATGCCCTGTCCAGAAGCACATCTATATTAGATTGTCTTTTAGCTCCTGCCGGCATAGTTCCTGCGTAATCATAATAACCTGTGTTGTATACAATCTCCCACAGCAAATCATAGATAGTCATTATTCTGGATTTATCTCTTAAGGCATTAAGCTTATCAATAAATGCACTGCATTTCTTATAATCGCAATCCTCGTCCTCATTCTCTGCTATGCTCTTCATCTGCCTGATAAGAAACTTCTGTGAATATTTCTTTCCTGATATTCTTATCTTGCATAATTCATCTTCCGTAAAACCTCCAAAGTATGACAGAAGCACAGAAGCCATAGGTATATCCTGCAATGGATTGTCTATGCAGGTAAGCAAGCTTATAAGTACCTTTATCTCCCTTAATTTAAAATACTGCTGTGCAGTATCTGCCATAGCCGGCACTCCGCAGTCAAGCAGTTCATTGACAAGCACATCTGCCCAGCCTGTAAGCGTTCTTGTGAGAATAACAATATCACCATATTTTATTCTCCTGTAATCTTCAAGGTCAGCATCATACACGTAATAAGCATTATCTTCTGACATAAGTTCTCTTATTCTTAATGCGGCATATCTTGCCTCTGCCCTTATTCCATCGCCGTCCTCATCACCCGACATATCAACAAGCACAATATCTGTGCTTTTCTCACTGTCCTGCCCGAAGTTTCTTTTATCCTCACACGCTGGATAATCTAACCCACAGTTAAGCTGCTGCCTATCATCATACTGTATGCCGCAGAAATTCTTATTCATAACACGGAAGAACACATCATTGGTACTATCAAGAACATTACTTCTGCTTCGGAAATTCTTCTGTAATTCTATCTTACAAGAACTTATATTCTGCTCACCACCGCCAAATGATATATCTTCGCAGTCATTATACTGTGCTGTATCTTTGCAGTTATCATTCTGCGATGAATAATTATCATACTTGCTCATAAATAACTCAGGACACGCAAGTCTGAACTTATATATACTCTGCTTAACATCTCCAACCATATATACATTATTGAAATAATCGGACATTCTCTGCCTTGATACAGCAGTAAGTATTTCTTCCTGTAACTGGTTGGAATCCTGATACTCGTCTATTAATATCTCATCAAAGCTCTCTGCAAGTTCATCTGCTGTCCTGGTATACTCAATAATACCAGCATTATTCTTTACAAGAATATCAAGTGCAAGATGTTCCATATCATTAAAATCTATTATCCCACGGTCTTTTTTCTGTTCTGACATTCTTTGTGCAAAATCATCAGCAAGCTTTACCATCATAGCAATCATTGGTGCATTAGCTTTCACATCTTCCATTAATGTATCAATATCTGCTGTGAACACACCACTGATAAGGGAATTAATATATTTCTTGAAATTATTTCTTTCATTCTTGACATATTCTTTTAAATCTTCCCTCGCATCAGGCATTTTCTTATTGCTTAATCTGTCAAATACCGTCTTTCTTATTCTTACCGAAAGGTCATCAAAGTCTGGTGCTTCAAGTATTCTTTTGATATTCATATAATCTGAATTGATTGCATCAAGATATGACACCGGACCGTCTACGTGCTGGCAAAGTTCAATCATATATTCATATTTGCGGCAGTAATCACTCAGCGAATTGATAATGCTTTCATACAGGTCAGCTATCGCCCTGTTGTTAGAATTATCTGGTGCTTCATACATATCAAGCGTTTCCTTATACCATTCAGAAGGCCATGGATTGCTTCGTGCAAGATTATATATTTTCTTAATAAGTTCTTCTATATTCTGGTCATTACGTCCTGTTCCATAAGCCTCTACAAGATTAATAAAATCCTCATCTGCCTCTGTATAATAGTCCTCAAGAAGCTCCTGCATTACATCATTCTCAAGAAGTGTAATCTCTCCATTATCTGCCGCCCTGAAACCGGGGTCTAATTCAATCTCTGAAAAATGATTTTTTATTATCCACAGACAGAAACTATCTATTGTTGTTATATGTGCATTGTTAATAAGTGCAATCTGCTTTAAAAGATTGGTATCTGCCTCATTATTGTCAAGCATATCATCAAGCCTGTTTCTTATTCTTGCTTTCATCTCTGCCGCGGCGGCCTTTGTAAATGTAACAACAACAAGTCTGTCTATATCCGTGCTGTTCTCACCTGTAATCATATTGATAATTCGTTCAACAAGAACCGCTGTCTTTCCTGAACCTGCGGCGGCTGACACAAGTATATTCCTGTTCTTAGTATCTATTGCCTTAAGCTGTTCATCAGTCCATTTCTTTGCCATCATTACACCTCTGAATTACTGTCAGTTTCTTTGTTATATTCTTCACTATCGTTATACTTTTCTGTACTGTTATGCTCTTTACTACTGCTGTACGCTTCACCGCTGTTATTCTCATCTATTAATTTCCATATATCTTCTTTGCTTAAATTCGGAAGTCTTCGATAACTTGTACCCGGCATATCTGTGCTAAATCCACACACACTGTTATACTGACAATAAGTACAACTGTTCTCATTACCCTTAATATACGGATTGATATTAATGCTTCCATTAAGTATCTTTCCTGCGTTATTGACATTTTCTTTATCAACATATTCACCAAGCTTATCGAACTCATCAGTTGTCATAACCCTGCTGTATCGCATATCAAGTTCACCAGATTTATTATAACTGACAGGAATATTAACAGAGGAACCCTCTGTTGAATCCATCATACTTATAATATTCTTATTAGAATTAACAACGCCTTTCATTCTTAATTCTTTTCTTATAAGTGCCTCGACCTCGTCATCATCTTTCTTCGCCTCAACTATCGGATCCTGAATATTATAATATAAAAGCCCTGCTGGAATTATATTCTTGTCACCATATTTCTTCTTTTCATATATCATTGCTTCCCTCATATATGTAAGGAGCTGGATTTTCAAGCCATAATATGTCTTTAAAAGATTAAAATCTGACTGTCCTGTCTTGTAATCCACGACTTTGACATATAAATTTTCGTCATCCTCGCACACATCTATACGGTCTATCTTGCCCTTCATATAAAATAGTACATCGTGCGGAAGTTCTTCTATCTGTGTAAGAAATCCCTTCTCAAATGCATCTGGCCTGAATATTCCGTCAGCAAGCTGCTTTCCAATTGCCCACAGTGTCCTGTCAGCGTAATTCTTCATTCTCTGTATAAGATACTCATTACGGCTTGAGTCCTTAAGTATCGTATTGCCATAATTCTCAGCTATTGCATTGATACTCTCTGATACCATCTGGCTTCTTTCCTCATCACTTAAAAGCACGAAGGATTTATTGTTCTGCTTTATATTTTTTGACACATCTTCAATTACAGCGTGAAGAATTGTACCAAAGTCATTAACCGCAAACTGATATTCTTCCCTCTCTTTAAGCCCAAGTCCATACTGGCAGAAATATGCGAACTGGCACGAAGCGAACTGTTCAAATGATGTTACGCTTCCTGTAAGCTCCCTTCCATATAATTCAAGTGCAATTCCCTCTGCAAGCACTTTATTAAGATTACCCTCGCTCCATACAATGTCTGCTTTTGGAATTCGTATATATGCGTGTTCTGCAAATGTATCCTCTCTTGCGTACTCTTTAACAAGCGGAAACATTTTCTTAATCATTCTTATTATGTAAGAAGGAAGAACAGCTTTCATATCCATGCCATTGCGTGCATAAGTTATATAAAGCTTTTCTGATGTCTTTGTCATAATAAGGTATAAATAAAATCTCTGAATAAACGCTTTTTCCCTGACTGACATTGATAATGATACGTCCATACCCTTAAGCCTGTCCCTGTCTGTTTCTGAAAGAACGCTTCTGTTGTCGCTTTTTTTTGGAACATACCCATCATTAACGCCAGCAAAGAACATTACCTTTATATTATCAAGTCTTGTTCTCTCAATATCACCTATTACAACGCAGTCGTTAGCCGGAGGTATAAGTCCTATCTTAATCTCCTCCAATCCAGATGCTATAATATGATTGTATTCTTTTAATGTAACCTTCTCACTGCCTAATAATTCAATTATCTTCTTATATATCTGTCCATATTCTTCACTATCCACATCTATAGATGACAGCTTCCTTTCACAATCAAGTCCGGCTATGAATTCATATAAAGCCCTGGTAATGGCATCTACATTTCCATCTGCCTCCTTAATATCTTTGTGAAGAACATCTATTGGAGTAATGACTTCGCGTCTTAATCTGTTAAGAAGTCCAAGGTCTGTATCTTCCCTTCCTGTCCTGAACTTTCTTATCCATTCATTGTTCCACTGCTTCCTGCCCTTTATGCCAACCGCAAGACAATAATTATCAAGAAT
>OOBB01000981.1_pt1 | contig 11402 bp, 6 predicted proteins | sample 1671661 | NCBI WGS metagenome assembly OOBB01 (sample SAMN06348179, study PRJEB24527) | human gut metagenome | biome: human gut; feature: ankylosing spondylitis patient; material: feces | host: Homo sapiens | place: China | collected 2015-10
AATACCTTAGGGAATAAATGCGTCGGATTTTAAACAAATTTTGAACACCCTACCTGTAAGGGCAAAAGCTTTGTGTTTTGTCTGGAGTTTTAAAGCTTTTGCCCTTACAGGGCGACAGGTTTGCGTCCGTAATTACCCAGGGCGATGCCCTGGGCTAGGGGTTTCTGCCCTTTCAGGGCGTGTGGAGCAAAACTTGCGAAACTTGAATTATATATAGCTCAGCCGCTCTAGCGCTAAGGAGCGGCTGGCTATATCGGAAGAATAAGAATCAATTTATACACTTTACTTTTTCATAAAACAGATAAGCATCATGGCAAACAAGAAGTTTAACAGTTGGATCAAGAATATATGCATGGGATGGGGATTCATCATGGCGGGCAGTTTGCTCAGCAGCTGCAACGACTTGATGCACGACGACCTGCCTCCTTGTGACATGGGTGTTGACTTGCAGTTCAAGTACGACTACAACGTGCAGCGTGCCGACATGTTCAAAGATCATGTGGGCGGCCTCAGCGTATTCGTATACGACGAGCAGGGCAACTTCATTGCTCGCCATGATGCCTATAACGATGCGACATCACAGCCGCTCAAGGACCCTAACTATGCCATGCGAATCAATCTGGAACCGGGCAAATACCGATTCGCAACCTTCGCCTTCCAAAAGAAATACGAAGATGCTCTCGCGCAGCCAGGTGCCAAATTCCAGATAGCTCTGCCACAGCAGGGTGACAACATCACCGCCCTCCATGCACGACTCGACCGCGAACAGGGCAAGGTGAACAACCAGAGCCAACCGCTCGATACACTCTGGCAAGGACTCAGCAACGAACTGGTTGAAGTAAAAGACCTGCAGGTTACACGCCATACCATCGGTCTGGTTCGTGATACCAAGCAGCTCACCATCAGCCTGCATCAGACCGACGAGCCTGCCAATATCAATGCCGATGACTTCAGTTATCAGATAACCAATGCCAACGGCGATATCAGTTACGACAACTCTCTCCTCCCCGACGAGGAGTTGACATATACCCCATACTACACCTGGACCACTGAGTTTAAGGATACCGAGGGCAATGTAAAGGAGCGCACCGCTCATGCCGCCCTCATGTTCTCCCGACTCATCTGGCATCCGGCAGAAGAAAACGACAAGAACGCCATCCTCACCATCACGAACAAGACTACAGGCGAAGAGGTGGCACGCATCAATCTTGCTGACTGTCTGGCTCAAGGCCGTGGCGCCTTCGAAGCCCGCCAATATTCAGCACAGGAATTCCTGGACCGTGAGTACGACTACAAGCTCGACTTCTTCCTCCAGGGCAACCAGTGGAAGTATGTGCAGCTCAGCATTTCCATCCTGGATTGGAGCAAGCGCATCCAGCGTGTCGATTTCTAATCGTTTCAGGTGTCAGAGCCCCTTCCGGGCATTTAGCTCATAAGAGTATTTGACTTTAAAAATTAGAAACAATGAAAATACGAGATTTCATTTTAAGTTTAGTTAGTTGGTTTATATTGTTGGTTACAGTAAGTTGCTCTGACGAACTTGGAGGCGAGCGCGCTCCCATTTCGTCAGAAAGCAACTTGCATGTACTCGTGCCAACCGTGCTCAGCAGCCGCGGCACCCGTGCCGACGATGCTTCCGGCCTTCCTACCTATAATGCTACGGTAGATGAATGCCAGATCAACGACCTGACCCTCTATGCTTTCCCTGTCTCTACAGGAAATGGAAATGATGGCAAGCTCCTGGTAGAGACGCTCCCTGCCCCATTGGCTACAATGATGGTAGAGCCGCATGTTGCTAACTATCAGCTCAATATCGAGCCGGGCACTTACCATATCTATGTGGTTGCCAACATGAGTGATGTGTTGAAAGACCAGAATAAGAATATTGATTCGGAAGAAAAACTCAAAAATATCGTGCTGAATTATTATCCTTCAGGTGCTCAGCCAGGTATGCCTGTCTGCACGAATATCCCGATGATTTATGAGCCAAAGGATGTAAACGGTTCTTTCATCAATACAAAAATAGAAAAAAGTGGTAAGAAATATACCGAGGTAGCAGCTAACCTGAAGTTTACATGCGTAAAGGTTAAGCTGAATCTTATCTTCGATCCTACTGCTGAAGGTTCTGCATTCAATGGTAATAGCTATATCATCAAGGATATTCTGGCTCAAAAGCTTTCTCCTAGCACCACGCTGAGTTGGGATGGAGCATTTAGCAAGCCAGCCTCTAGTGTTAGTCAAGATTATGCCAATGGTTTTGAAAATAAAGTTTATGCAACTTCTTCTGAGGCAAGCAATAAGGGTGGTTATTATAAGGCGGGAGAGTGGACAGAGGATGCTGCCAATGCCAATGTGAATAATAAGGACATCATCACCCTTGTTCCTGGTGCAACTCCTAAAGCTGCTCCACAGAATACCGCCGATAAGTGGCTTTTCCAAGGCACTTACTATCTGCCTGAGCGTTATATCGCCAATGCCTCTCAGCAGTCTACCCTCAAAGTTAATGGCTTTGTGAATGGTAACATTGAGAACAACTATACGATTAAGCTGGGACATCGTCAGGACGAGAGTTCAACTTCCAAAGAAGTCCCAACTTTCCCTCGTGGTACCTATTATGAGATTATCGGCAACATCAAGAGTCTGGGAAACATGACTCTCGACTGTAATGTGAGCGTAGAGGACTGGACTCCTGTAACGATAGATGCAGACTTCAGCCATACCACACTGTGGGTAAACAAGACAAGCGCTCAAATAACCTCCATAGAGGAAGACTCTATTTCCTACAAGTCAAATTGGGTGAATGTGGAGTTTGGTTGCGATGCGATTGTTGATGGTAAGCCCCTCGTCGTTGTAGATAAAAGAGATGAGGTCAATCATATTATCACCTTTAGGATTAATCCCGAGATTCCCATGAGTGCTTATGGGGAAGGTAAATTTCCTCCGAAAGGAACGACCAAGATATGGCTGAAGGCTAACAACCTGAAGAAATATCTGGATGTAGACTACAATGTAGAACCTCTGTTTGAGGTTGATCCATTGGAGGTAATCATCTATTATGAGGCAAGTGCAAAAACCAACACAAAGGTATTCACTTGGGTTACAAACTTGGGAGGTATCGTGCTTCCTGACGAGCTGACTTCCACCATTGGTAGCTCAACTATCAAAATATCGAAGCCATCCGATGAAAACGCTCCCAAGGGAACATTCCAGGTGGAGGCTACAACCGACCCTGGAACAACTACAGTGCATACATTCCGAGTACACTCGAAAGACTCGTATAATAGCAACTATAAGTACAGAGATATTAAAGTAACAGTAAGACCTCCGGTTGACAATTACCGTATCTATTTCCGTGCCATTAATGACAGGTCGTCAAATTCGTCAAATAATGACAAGTTTAAAACTAACCAATTCCAAGGTATTTTGGATGAATACTATGGAACAGGTGATAACAATAACAACTGGAACGATTCTTGGAGTTGGGACAATAAGATGCAAACAAGTAGACATAATGTATATATTTATTCTCAAAAGGGTGAAACGACAGGAACAGCAATACCTAAAGAAAATGTGTGGTACTTTAATGGTAGATATAATAATCCAAGCGGTATGACTGGGGACACGAATAATCCAGGATGGTACTACCAGGACATGGATTTTAATGCTAAAGGATATAGATTGGATAAAGGCGACGGTCAAGAAACTACACCGATCAAGCCTGGCGAGACATTGATGATATTCTACAGCTTCATCAACGATGGTGCGGACCTTCACCGCTGCCCTCAGCACATGGCGCCTGGTATCCCCCTTTTTAACTATGAGGATAGAGAAGGTTGGATACTTTACGACCCGACAACAGACCCCTATTATCGTATTTTCGATGAGAAGCCGATAGTTAAGGATATCAATTATGTTGTCTATACCAAGAAAGAAGTATTAGGCTGGGCGTTTAAGTTCGGTGTCGCAACAGACAATCCGACATCCTCAGAAAATAATAACCAATATATACATTGGGACAACACTTGGGATGGTCACAGTGCCAATAGTTTTAATAGCGTACAAGAAGGAGGCTGGTGGAAGACAACGATAAGTTTAAAAGCGGTTGACGGCTATCATGAGAAGGGTATAGTCCTTCAGTTTGAAAAGGATGTCTATGATGAGAAATATACCCTTTTCGGAGGTAGAAGTTATGAGAAGTATAAAGATACAGGATATTATGACAATAATAGCTGGCATCCAGGTAAACCATCAGGTGTATAAACAAGTAAAGTAAGTAAGGAAATGAAAAAGATAATATCTCTTTTAGTGGCACTGCTGACATTGGCAGCATGTAGCGACACTTTGAACGAAGGTTCCAACCCAAGCAACAAGAATGGGGTGGAAGATGGGGGCATCACGCTCACCATCACACTTCCCGACTTTTCAAAAGAGGAGCTGACAAGGGCTGGCGAGAAGGGATTGACAAGTCTGAACGTCGTGGCTTACGATAATGACAAGAACTTCCTTTCCAACCAAAAAATCACAAGCTGGAAGGTTGTTTCTGATGGTTATAAAGTGAAAGTGCCAGTCACGGACAAGGCTACAATGATTCATCTGGTTGCCAATGACGGCGATTTGTCAGATTCTCAATGTCAGAGTGGTTTGGACAAGGCTGCCATTTCGGGAACAATCAACACAGAGAATCCTGTCTGCTGGGGAAAGATCAGCGTGTCAGACTTGATGAAGGCAAATCCGGAAATCAGTCTGCTGCGCCAGTTTGCCAAGGTAAACGTCAAGTATGAGAAGACTACATCCAGTGATTTCAATGACGACAAGACGTTTGAGCTGGAAAGCTTCCAGTTGTATAAAGCTGCAGACAAGGGAACCATAGCTCCCAAGGATTTTGACTATAATGCAGCAGCAGTCAATGTGCCAGCTGATGCAGGCGAAGCTAATAGCGGATGGCAGACAGGCGAAACACCTTTCTATGAGACTGCCGCCGGTCAAGCCTATCTCATCGTGAAGGGTAAATATAATCGTGTGGAGTCTTTCTATAAGGTGGCTTTCCTCGACAACAAAACAAAGGATGCCATGCCGTTGCTCCGCAACCATGCCTATACAGTAAAAATCACTCACGTGAACACCTATGGCTGGCCCACAGAAGCAGAGGCTATTAAAGACCCATATCCCGAGAACCGAATGATGGTAGACGTGAAAGATGATAATCCTTTGGTTAACGATATGATAGCCTGCAAGGACTACCATCTGGGAGTAAGCGACCAAGTAAGCGGCGCATGGGATGATGAGAATATTATCGCCACTGTCGTTACAACTATCAAGAACAATGAGAAGCCGACTTTCTCTAAGTCCGGTGACTGGATAAAAGGTGTCACGGTCAGTGAGACTATCACCGTGCCGGATACTGACGGTCCAAACTCTACTACAGGTAAGAAATATAAGATTTCGATTGCGGTAGATAAAAATGAATACTCTGAGGTACCACGCACAGGAAAGGTAATCGTGAAGTCGGGCGACTTGACCCGCACCATAACCGTGACCCAGAAAGGTAAGGACTTCAAGCGTTTTGACAGAATCGTAAAGCTTGTGACATCAAGCAATGTGGGCACATCGGAAGAATATAATGACTATTTCAACAAATTCCTGCCAGGTACTCAAGGTATCAGCCCGAAGGATATGCAGAACGATATTGTCAGAAACGATGGTCTGCACTTCGGGGTGGGAACTAACGAGTTCAGCTATCTGATTCCAATGAAAAAAGGTGATGATGTGACTTATGGCGCAAACAGCAACTTGTTTAAGGTAACGGATAATGGAGACGGCTACTGGAAAGTGACGCTGAACAGCGGTGCTGACAACTATGACATCTGGAACGGCGACTTCACCATCACCTATAAGGAGAATGGACACAACATTGATATCACGTATCCCGTTTATCATTGTGGACTCTTCCACAAGATAGATGCCACCGACAACCAACAACCGCCTGTTGATCAATCTCGTGTCAGCGGCCGTTTCTACTACGGTGTAGTGAAGGTGAAAGGAAAGAGTAAAACATACGTCATGCTCGACCGCAACCTCGGAGCCTCCAGCGACAGATGCTATGCTCCGGGCACCAAGGCGTTGGAAGCTAACAAGGGTGCTATTGGTGGATACTTCCATATTGCTAAAGCGAAACAGGATCAGGCAAATGCAGGTAATCTTATCGGCAATCTGCCTCAAGGTTTCACTATTCCCGAGAATAGTGTGTTCCAAGACATCATAGACGGCGGTAATCTGAAAGAGGAGACCCGCTACACCTTGTCGGGCGAGGCGTACAACAGTGTTGAGATAACAACAGACAATTCGGAGCTGCCCGTAATCTATTTGCCAGCCACAGGATATGTGGAGGGTGAGGCTTTCAGAAATGTCACCCATGTCAGCCTATGGACCCGCACGCTACTCTCAGGAAATCAGGGTTTCGACACCACCAGTCCTGAGTATGGCTTCTGGTATCGCTATTTAGATGTGTATGGTAAGATTTGCACCATGTCGAATCTCCGCTTCGTCAGCGGTAATGCAGGTAAAAACACCGGGACTTACAGGGCCATGCCAATCCGCCTGGTACATGTCCTGTAATAAACATAAGATAAGTGATAAATATAATAACATCTTTTACTTATATATAATTAAAGTATAAAAGCAGCTGTTTTACAAAGAAGGGTTGGATTTTCGTGAGAAAGTCCAACCCTTCTTTTTGTCTGGATACTCCCAACAAGGTGTCAAGACGGCACAGAGAGGTTATTATGCTAGTACTGACGTGGTAAAGGCGCTTCCATCGCTTATTGAGGGTGAATGAGAGCAAGAAAACGAATGAATGAGAGTAAGAAGAGGGGTAAAACAAGGATTTTAACCTACTAAAACAGTTCTTTCAACTAAGAAAAGAAACATTTATACTTAGAAAAATTCTCCGTTCATAGACGTTGAATGTCCGTTCAACGTCGATGAACGGAGATTTCAATAGGGTTAAAGAACATTTTATCCTATAATCAACCAAGACTTTTCCCGAGATTAACCCATTATTAATACAGCAAGAAGGAAGAAAGGAGATAAGAGGAAGCCTGAAAAGAAATAAAAGGAGGAGAGAAAAGAAATAAGAGAAGGGAGAAAAGAAATAAAAGGTATAAGGAAATGAGATAAGGGGCATAAATGAAGAAAAGATGTTTATTATTTGGTGGTTTCACCATTTATTCGTATCTTTGCCAACAAAGAGAATATCACTTAAAAGAAAGGCGAGCAATTATGGCAAGAAAACTATATCCGATAGGATTACAAACTTTCGAACGAATCAGAGTGGAAGATAAGTTCTACATTGACAAGACGGAATATGTATATCGTATGGCACATACTGATGGTACTTATTTCTTCCTGAGCCGTCCACGCCGTTTCGGAAAGTCGCTGTTGCTAACTACCATGCAGAGCTATTTTGAAGGAAAGAAGGATCTTTTCAAAGGACTCGCCATCGAAAAGCTAGAAAAGGATTGGATAAGCTATCCGGTGCTGCATTTCGATATGAGCATGGGCAAACACATGGAGATAGCCCAGCTGGAAAGATATTTCGACCAGCAACTTGCAGAACAAGAGCAGAAATGGGGCATTACGAATCCGGCTGTTGATGCCAACGTCCGCCTCATCTCACTTATCCAGACTGCCTATAGGGAAACGGGCAAGCAAGTGGTAATACTGATTGACGAATATGATGCCCCTTTGCTTGATGTGGTGCACGAGGATGAAAAACTGGAAGAACTTCGCAACGCCATGCGCAATTTCTACAGTCCGCTAAAAGGATGCGAGAAATTGCTCCGCTTCGTATTCCTCACAGGCATCACCAAATTCTCTCAGCTCAGCATCTTCAGCGAATTGAACAACATCACCAATATCAGTATGGACGAGCCGTATGCCGGCATTTGCGGAATTACGGAAGATGAACTGGTGAACGGAATGCGGAATGACATAGAGGCACTTGCTGAAAAATTAAACTTATCGTATGAGCAGACGTTAGCTAAGTTAAAGGATAATTATGACGGCTATCATTTTACATGGCCTTCTCCAGACGTTTATAATCCGTTCAGCTTATTATCCTGCTTTGCCAAGCAGAAGATTGATTCCTACTGGTTTGGATCAGGCACTCCTACTTATCTGATCAATATGATGCGCAATTTCAACTTTCTGCCAGCGAACCTGGGCGAGAGTATGGAAGCCGGAAAGGATGACTTTGATGCTGCCACGGAAACCATGACCACCATCATGCCGCTGCTCTATCAGAGTGGCTACATCACCATCAAGGATTATGATGAAGAAACGGAGCTCTATACCCTAGCCATTCCCAACAAGGAAATAAGAGTTGGATTGTACAGAAGTTTGTTGCCTCATTATCTGACCTCAAAGACTGCGATGTGTAATACTACCATCGCCAAGATGTCGGTGCTTATTAAACAGCGCAAGATAGACGAAGCATTACAGTTGCTGAAATCGTTTTGGGAGACGGTGCCTTATTGCAACAACACCCATTACGAAGGGCATTACCAGCAAACGATGTATATCATCTTTGCCTTGCTCACGAATTTCAGGATTATAGTGGAGCAACATACGTCAAAGGGGAGAATTGATATAACCATGGAGACGGACGATACTATCTATGTAATGGAGCTGAAGTTTGGAAAGACTGTCCAGGAGGCTCTTGAGCAGATAGAAAGCAAGCATTATGCCGATGCCTTTGGCATGAGCGGCAAGGAAATTATCAAGGTAGGTATGAGCTTCAATATCAAAGATGACAACACCATCGTGTTCGATTGGAAATCATCAGAAATTTAGATGACAAAAAAAGCGTGCAGGCGACTATGATGTGGCTTGCACGCTTTTTCCTTTTATATTCATCCTACAGCCACGCTGCTCTTGATAGTTCAGTAAACTTCCTTCCAATCAACCAGTCCTTTACCAGAATCATCCAGTTCTATAGCAATAGCTATTACCTTGCGCTTATCCGCCTTGAATGGTTCGGCATATTGTCTAGCCTTAATTTGCTCCGCTGCCGCATCAATGCCTCCATTGTTGCTCAGCTTCAGTTCCAGAACGTAGATGAAGTTATTGGTTTCCAACACCATATCTATCCTACCAGTAGAAATCATCTTCTCAACTTCCACCCTGCAGCCGATAGCATTGAAGATGGTACTCAAGATAAGACGGTACCTCTCTTCCATATCTATGCTGGCAAGACTATCTTGTATAGAGCCTTGCGTACTTCATAGTTTGGAATGCCCAGCAAATAAATTCCTTCCATATATCCCTTTATCGTGAGATAACCAGACTGATAGAGGAAAAGTTCAGCTCCACCACCTGTCACATCAGAAGTCTCCAAGGTATCGCTGTCTATCGGACATTTCTCGAAATCCTTCAATCTAATTTCCATATCATCTACAAACTTAGGAAGCAAAGAGGTTGCTCCAGATGAAGCCCAGTAATTCTTTAGACTGGAGTCAGCGAGGGCATTGATAAGACTGAATGGATTGAATATATCAACCATATTTTCATGACTGAAATGATAACCATCGTAGAATGCCGTCAACTGTACCACGGCTTCATCAAAAGTCCATCCTTTCTTTGTAGCCAACCTGTTAATCTCCGATTTAAAATCTGAGAGGAGTTCATCTTTCGTGATACCGCAAAGAGCTGCATACTCAGAATCAAAGCTGATATTACTCAAATTGTTGAGTACAGAGAAAAGAGAAATCTGCGTAAACTTGGTGATACCGGTAATGAAAACGAACTTCTCGTATTTATCATCAGCTTTGAGAATGGCAAAAACCTCTCTATAGATATCCGTACATGCTTCATGATATGGAGTCTTCCAGGAATGCTGCAATGGAGAGTCGTATTCATCGATGAGGATGGCAACCTGTTGTCCAGTTTGCTCATATGACGTTTGGATAATGCCGTCAAAACGGTCGGCAAGTTTGGCGGTTGGCTTAGGTGTAATGTCATATTCCTTCTCTAATCTGTCGAAAGTGATGTCGAGATAAGAGCGTAAAGTTTCCGGCTCTGCGCCAGCACGACTCATATCGAGCCTGATGACAGGTCGCTTCACCCATTCCTTCTCCATCTGCATAATCTTCAACCCTTCGAAGAGTTCCTTCTTACCCAGAAAGTAGGCTTCGAGCGTATCTACCAACAGAGATTTACCAAAGCGGCGTGGGCGGCTCAGGTAATTATACGTTTTATTTCTATTGGCAAGTTGCCAGATAATATCTGTCTTGTCAACATAAAGATATCCACCCTTTCTGATTTTTTCAAAAGACTGGATGCCTACAGGTAATTTTCTATCGTTCATATCTAATATAATTGCTTGTCTAATTACAAAAAACAAAATTATCGTGACTTGCTAAGTTCACCTATATATGCCCCTTGCATATCAGGTACTTGCCATACGTATATTTCATTTCTACTACCATACTTCTACCCCTATAGGTTCTTTACCAGTACGTTCCAGACAACTTTTGCGAACCAAGTTCTCCAGTTTCTCCACCATTTTACGTTTGTTTTCCTTAGAAGCATTCCAACGGCGTAGAGCCTCTTCTCTTGTTAATTTTGTTGTATCCATATATTCTTCCTCCTATTTATTCTAGTTCAACATTCAGTCGCCAAAGTTACGCTTTTTTCTCGAAACCACCAAGCAATTAACAAGAAATCTGCAAGTTATCAGCAAATAACCACGAAACCAGCACTTCAATAATCCTATCCACCTTTAGCAAGGCGGTCCCATCCCGCAAAATATGGCGAAGACCTTTGATGGTCCGCCAACCTTAGAGCGTAGCGGTTCCGAGCGACGAGGAGGAGCGGTTTCCTCCCTCTTCCCTGAGGGTGAGAGGGTCGGGGTGAGAGGTGGAGCCCTCTTTAATGGTAAAGAGGGACGGGGTGATTTTAGAAAAAGCAGCACTAAGGGCGGTTACATCCTTCCCATTTCGAGAAGGGTTTCTGTCCCCTACAAGGGGAACCGAAGGGGTTGTAAAGACTATTGAAGAGAGGCTTGGTGAGAAAGGTGGAGCTCTCCTTGCAGGAGAGACGGAGAGGTAGAAAATACAGCACTGCAGACTTTACGTCTGCCCTATCCGTGAGATCCGTGAAATCCGTGTGCGAATGAGCAATTGCCTATCATTCACTGCGGACTTCACACCCGCCCCATCTGTGTAAAGAAGGATCCAAAAGATTACCTCTTGTTTTTTATCTTATATAACCCAACAAGTCAAGATACATCATTCTTGACTCTAAGTGTTCATCTTCAGGAATATGATTTGCTTCTTTCTCTAAATCTTCTGTAGAGTACAAGAATTTGAAGCCATTCTTTTCATAAAAATGAAGCACATTTTCCT
>OOBB01000987.1_pt1 | contig 11353 bp, 9 predicted proteins | sample 1671661 | NCBI WGS metagenome assembly OOBB01 (sample SAMN06348179, study PRJEB24527) | human gut metagenome | biome: human gut; feature: ankylosing spondylitis patient; material: feces | host: Homo sapiens | place: China | collected 2015-10
AGTAGCAAATGTACTAAATTTAATTATACGTTGTATAATTTTAGGCTATAAAAAACCGATACGACCTGCATTTTCTTTGCAGGTCGTATCGGTTTTGAAAAAACGTGGCAGATTAGAGGCTCAGAAATGCCTTCAATCCGTTGTCTACTCCACTGAAACCCATAAATGCCATGGCCAATAGACCGGCGGTGACTAACGCGATGCTCATGCCCTGCATCCCCTTAGGTACGGACACGAGGTTGAGTTGCTCGCGGATGCCGGCGAAAATGACTAAAGCCAGTCCGAAGCCCAACGCAGTGCTTAGGGCATACCATACGCCCATCATCAGATTGAATTCCTTTTGGATAACCAATATGGCCACACCGAGGACGGCACAATTGGTAGTAATCAAAGGTAGGAATACCCCTAAAGCTTGGTAGAGCGAAGGGGAAACCTTTTTCAGGATGATTTCCACCAGTTGCACCAATGCCGCAATGACCAGGATAAAAGCTATGGTCTGCAAGTAGCCGAGGTTGAGCGGATTCAAAACATAATACTGCAACAAGTAAGTCACCAGTGTGGCGAGCACCAAAACGAACGCCACCGCGCCCGACATGCCTAAGGCCGTATTGATTTTTTTGGATACGCCGAGGAACGGACAAATACCGAGGATTTGTGACAACACGACGTTGTTGACAAATATGGCGGTAATGAAAACGATTAAATACTGATATATTGCTTCCATATTGTTCTAAGTTTACAAATTACGCTTTCTTCAGTTTGTTCACAATGGCAATCAAGTAACCTAATACGATGAAAGCTCCGGGAGCCAACACGAACATCAGCATGCCGTAGTCTTCCGGCCAAACTTCCAGACCGAAGATTTTACCCGTTCCCAAAATCTCGCGTACGGCTCCGAGGACAGTCAAGGCGATTGTGAATCCTAACCCCATTCCCACTCCATCGAAAAACGAAGGCACCACTCCGTTTTTACTGGCAAATGCTTCGGCACGTCCCAGAATGATACAGTTCACCACAATCAAAGGGATGAACAAGCCCAATGTGGCATAAATGTCGGGTACGAATGCCTGCATGCACATTTGCAAGGCGGTTACGAAAGATGCGATAACGACAATGAATGCCGGAATACGCACCATGTCGGGAATCAAATTCTTAATTAAAGAAATTACCACGTTGGAACATACGAGCACGAATGTTGTGGCCAATCCCATCGACATACCGTTCAATGCGGAAGAAGTCGTACCCAAAGTGGGACACATACCCAGAAGAAGTACAAACGTCGGGTTTTCTTTGATGATACCGTTCATCAACACTTTAAAATTATTCATATTACGTCCCTCCTTTCTTTAATGAATAGAATCACTTCCGGTTCCGGTTGCGTTTTCCACCCGTCCGGCCTGTACGCTGGCTCCGCTCGCTGCATCGCTGGTATTTCCTTTAAACGCCTGATAAGCGGCATTCACGGCATTCAGGAAAGCCCGGCTGGTAATGGTAGACGCCGTGATGGCGTCGATGTCTCCGCCGTCTTTGGATACGGCCAGTTCCTTCTCTCCCGGATTCCGTCCGATAATGTTGCCCTTACCGCCTTCCTGGAACCATGTGTCGGCTTTCACACCCAGTCCGGGGGTTTCCACCGTAGCCAGAATCGTATAGCCCAGAATATTGCCGTCCTCGTTGAAGCCTACCAATATTTCGAGTGGTCCGCCAAACCCATTGGTTACAGCTTTCACAGCCGTTCCCTTGTCGGTTTTATAGAGAGTATAACCGTTTGCTTCAACCGGTTCTTCCACTTTCAAATCACCGGGTTGGCTTCCCAAAATCACTTTTTTGATGCCATCCTGCAAATTCTTTGCGTTGATTTCGGCAATGGGGCCTTGTGTCACCTTATTAATATAAGCCAAAGTCCCGCCGGCTATGAGGGAAATGGCGGTCAGCACCAAGACCATATTGAGTAATGAAGACTCTAACTTTTTCATTTTTTTACGACCTCCCCGAATCTTTTAGGTTTACAATAGGTGTTAATCAACGGCGTAAAGGCGTTCATAATCAAGATCGCGAAGGACATGCCTTCTGGATATGCGCCGAAAGTACGAATGACTACGGTGAGAAGACCTATGGCCACTCCATAAATAATCTGCCCCTTCGCTGTCATGGGTGAGGTCACGTAATCCGTAGCCATGAAGCAGGCACCCAGCACCATACCGCCCGTCAGCAACACTGTTACAGGAGACGCATAAACGGGGTTGTACAGATGGAGCAGTCCGGCCAGTACGAAGACGGTAGCCAGAATGGAGACCGGAATGTGCCATGTCACGATGCGCCGGGCCAACATGTAGGCCAACCCTATCAATAAGGCCAAGGCACTCACCTCGCCCAAGCATCCCCCGGTCTGCCCTACGAGCATGTCGATGGCGTCCGGCAGTTTCTGAAGTACGGAGGCATCTCCGCTCTTGATGGCTTCCTTCATGACGGCCAGCGGAGTGGCACCCGTTTCGGCATCAAGGTAAGCTGCCATTTGTCCGGGCACAGGCCATGTGGTCATCTGCACCGAAAATGAAACCAGAAGGAACACGCGCCCCACCAATGCCGGATTGAAGGGATTACACCCTAATCCGCCGAAAGTCATCTTACCGATGCCGATGGCTACCAACGCTCCGATGAGGATGATCCATATCGGCAGGTTGGAAGGCAGGTTGAAACCCAACAGCAGTCCGGTCAGGACGGCCGAGCCGTCGGTTATCGTTACGCGGTCGCGTTTCAATACATATTTCGTTATAGCCCACTCGAAGAACACGCAGGCGGCCACCGACGTGGCCAATACGATTGCGGCTCCCAACCCAAAGAAATACAACGAGGTCAGCAGAGCCGGTATGAGTGCGATGCACACTCCATACATATTTCTTTGTACACTATCCCGTCCATGCACATGGGGCGACAGCGATACAATTAAATTCTTTGCCATAATCTTTCTCTTTTATTTTGCATTACGAGCCCGGATGAGGGCCATTACAGTAGTCTTACCCATACGGATATTATCCAACATCGGGCGTGTGGAAGGACAGGTAAACTGGCACGACCCGCATTCGATGCATGACGTGATGTCGTTCTCTTCCGCTAACTCCCAGTTGCGCAACGCGGAAGCCGTAGCCAACAAATAGGGCTCGAGCCCCATCGGACAGGCACTGACGCATTTGGCGCAACGGATGCAGGGCTGCGGTTCCGCACGGCGGGATTCCTTTTCGCTCATGAGCAAAAGACCGGAAGAACCTTTGCATACCGGCACGTCGAGGTTCATCAGCGCCTTTCCCATCATCGGGCCACCGCCGATTACTTTTCCTGTATTTTCCGGCAAGCCGCCGCATTCCTCGATGAGTTGGTTCATCGGCGTACCGATACGGGCCAACAGGTTGGAGGGGTTTTGCACTTCCTTGCCAGTCACGGTGATGACACGTTCAAACAGGGGCTTGTTCTTCATCACCGCCTCGTAGATGGCAAAAACCGTACCTACATTTTGCACCACTGCTCCTACGTTAATGGGCAATGCTGGCGGTGCCGGGACTTCACATCCGGTAACAGCGGCAATCAACTGCTTTTCTCCTCCCTGAGGGTATTTCACTTGCAAAGGCACGATCTCAATATGCGAATAAGCTTTCGCTTTCTCCGTCAGAAGGGCGATAGCGTCCGGTTTGTTGTTCTCGATGCCGATATAACCTTTGTTCACACCCACTGCCTTCATGATCAAATCCACTCCCACCAGGATTTCGTCCGGCTTTTCCAACAGCAACCGATGGTCGGCTGTCAGGTACGGTTCACATTCCACGGCGTTGATGATAACGCATTCGGCTTTTGTCCCTTTGGGGGGAGTCAGTTTCACATGGCAGGGGAATGTGGCACCGCCCATACCGACAATACCGGCCGCTTTCACCTTGTTCACGATGTCTTCGGCCGTCAACTCCGGCCGTTGGCCCAATGTCACCAAATCGGGGGTCCGATCGATCGTCTCGACCCATTCATCCCCTTCCACGTCTACAAAGATGGCCGGACGACGGTAGCCGCTGGCATCGACAATCGCATCTATCTTGCTCACTTTTCCGGACACGGAGGAGTGGACGGGAACCGACACGAAACCGTCCGCCTCGGCCAACATCATACCTACTTTCACTTCATCTCCTTTGGCTACGACCGGTTTGGCCGGTGCGCCGATATGCTGATAAAGCGAAAAGACAGCTTGTTTGGGCAATCCGGCCCGGCGGATGGGAGAAGTGGCGGAAAGTTTGTTTTCAGATGGATGAACTCCACCTATCTTAAACGTTTTCACGATATTCTTTTTTAATTTGACAATCCTATGAATTATGCTTCTTTCTTTTCTTCCGATGTAACGGTGGTTACAGGCTGTGCTGCGGGAGCGGATACCGGTTGTGCCGCCGGATCGGCTGGTTTCGGGGCTGCTGTTGCAGCCGGTTTCTCCACTTTCGGCTTACGCGGCGGGAAGTTGATGGCATGGATGGCTCCTTTCGGGCAAGCTTCCTCACACTTTCGGCACAACTTGCACTTTTCCGGGTCGATATAGGCCAAATTGTTGTTGAGAGTGATGGCCTCGAACGGACAGGTCTTCACGCACTTGCCGCAACCGATACAGGAAGCCTTGCAAACTTTGTTAGCCACAGCGCCCTTGTCGCGGTTTACGCACATCACGACCATCCGGCGGTTTTTCGGTCCTTTCGGCCGGAGCTCGATGACTCTTCGCGGACAGGTCTTGACGCAGGCACCACAAGCCGTACAGCGTTCTTCGTCCACCTCAGGCAACCCTGTTTCCGGATTGATGCACAGTGCACCGAACTGGCACGCCGCCACACAATCGCCGCCTCCTAAGCAACCGAATGCACACGCTGTCTCTCCTGTGCCCGCTAACAGTTGCACGCGGCAACTACGCACTCCGTCGTAATCCACCACACGCGGACGATTGGCACAAGTCCCGTTGCAACGCACAACGGCGACTTTCGGGGTACTGGCCGTAGCTGCAAGCCCCAAAATTCCGGCTACTTTTTCCATAACCGGTTGTCCGCCTACGGGGCATAACTTGCCTTCGAGCGAACCGCCGTCTGCCGCTTTCACGCAAGCAGCGGCAAAACCGGCACATCCCGGATAACCGCATCCGCCACAATTGGCTTGCGGCAAGACTTCGGCCACCTGTCCGATGCGTTCATCCTCTACGACAGCAAACTTCTTGGATGCCGCATACAGCATGATGGATGCCACCAGCCCTACGACTCCCAGAATGATTACTGCAATCAAAATCACGTTCATAACAATGTTTATTTTATGTGTTTAATGGTAAATGAAAATTTTCTTGTCAACCTGTTTTTGTTGAGGTAGAGCACACCGTAATAGACAGCCAAGCTCGCCAATGCCATCAGGGCTGCCAATGGCTCATCGGTCGTGACTTGCAAAGTAGCAAGCAAGACAGCCATCAATAGCAACAATGGCGCACCGTAAGCCCAAAACACGGCTGTCAGTCCCATTTCCACGCTTCCGGTCAGGAGTACTTCCTCTCCTACCCGGTAAGAAAATGCTTCGGAGCTGACAATATCGACCAGCTTCTCTTTGCTTTCCGACGAATTACACATTTTTTTAGCTACACAAGATGAACACGCGGAAGCTTGGGTTATCTGCACACAAATGTGTTTTCCTTTCACGCTTTTCACGGTACCTCGATGTATGATTATTTGGGCCATTTTGTAAACTCGATATTGCAAATCGCCGCAAATGTAGCATTAATTTAGTAACTAATAGTAGGTATTTAAACAGAAAATTCTCCGTATTTGTTTTTTTTAACCTATCAGGTTTTTCAGGCAATTCACCACTTCTCATATCCGGGATTCTGGGATAAGCGCGGATTCAAAGACAGCACCTTGGCTGGGATAGGAAACACCGTGGTGTAGCCTGATGACTCACCCTCCAGTTGCGGACGGTCTGTGTAAGCTTGCGTATAGGTGCCGAAACGAATCATATCCTGTCTTCTCCATCCTTCCCATACGAGCTCCAACTTACGTTCCTCCAGGATATTGTGAAGGGTAGCCGGACGAGGATACATACCAGAACGTTGCCGTACTTCGTTCAGCTCGGTTGTTCCGTCTTCCCCGTTTCTTATTTTAGCCTCGCTTTTCATCAGTAATACGTCGGCATAACGAAACAATACGATGTCGTTGTCCGACAACTTTCCGTCTTTTGTGCTTTTCAGGTCTACTTCATACTTCTTCATCCGTGCACCGGCGGATTTCTCGTAAGGTTGTGCCGATACGTCCAAGCGTATGGCCCACGGTAGATACTCCAGGGTACTTCCGTCATCCAGTTTCACCGGGTTGCCATTTGGGTCCAAAACCGTTCCGGCAAAGAAACTGTCTTCGAAGCGATGGTCTACCGAATCGGTATCGTAACCGAATGTACGTAAAGTTTCAATCGTAGCACTGGTTCCATTCTCTCCACTCAGTCCGTAAGCCTTTCCATGGTTGTAATGGCGGGAACGGAATAAATATTGCATTTGGTTTTGCAATGCATGTTTATCCATCGGTATCGTAAATATATTTTCTTCCGAAGGCTCGTTATAGACCACGAAATTATCAGCCATGCGCGAGGATAATTGGTATCCCATACCCCGTATCGAATCGCAATACGCTTGTACGGCCTGCCATGCGTTCACTGTTTGGGAACCTATTTTCACTCGATATGTTTTTCCACAGGGACGGCTTCCGTTCGTCCAGTCGTTATCCGTGTAAATCTCTACATTCAGGAATAGCTTGGCCAACAGGAAACAGGCTACCGGACGGGTCATCCGGCCATAATATTCACCTTTTTGATTGCTGTGCGCTTCATTCAGATAAGGTAATGCCGCTTGCAATTCGTTTACGATAAACTTGAATACGTCCTCACGTTCGCTTTGGTTGACATCTTTCATGGGGGTAGACGAAGATAATACCAAAGGTACACGCCCGAACATATCTAACAAATAATAGTAGTACATCGCCCGAAAGGCTCTGACTTCTGCCACATAATTTTTCAATTCTGCAGGAGCATCCTTACGGTTCTGCAGTTCCGTCAGACGTTCTATCGACTTATTGCTAAGCACAATCACTTTGTATAGATACTCCCACGAAGCTGCTATCACGTCATTATTGACTCCCCAATCGTGCAGGAACAGTCCTTGCCAAAGTCCGCCGTCGTACCAGTCTCCTCCGCGGGTCGGCAACAAGGCTTCGTCTGTGGTCAGTGTGTTCAAGTCATATACGCCTCGACAGGTTCCCTGCAACCCTTGACTGTCTTCGTATCCACCCACATAGTTATAGAGGGTAGCTACAGTGTTCAGATATATATTGGCTGGCGTGTCATAAGCGTCCTCTTCGGGTAACTGGTCTCGCGGGGCTTCATCTAAGAATCCTGCACAACCATAACAGCAAATAAGGGTATATCCCGCCCATAAAATCCACTTTCTCATGTCGTCATGCTTTAAAATTGAATAGTTAATCCCAAGGTATAAGAACGATATACCGGATAGTTCCGTTTGTCGTCCACTCCGAGTGTGGCATCTACGATATAACTGTTGATCATAGGGGTCAGTCCGGAATAGGCTGTAATGGTAGCCAGATTGTTTACCGAAGCCGATAAACGCAGATGCTGCACGTATTTGCCCCATTTCTTCAACGGGATATTCCAACCGATAGTCAAATAATCAAAATTCACGTAGTTTCCATTTTCGAGCCAGTAATCTGTAGCAGTCTGATCGTAAATGTTACGTTGGGGAGCGGCTGCCATTACGTTGTAATCGGGAAAACTTCCCATATTCATATAAGCCAGGGCCGTTCCATTATAAATTTTATGTCCGAAAGCACCATTGATTTGCAACGATACGTCCACATTCTTATAACGGAAGCTGATGTTGGAACCCAATAGAGTCTTGGGAGTGGCCTGTCCGGCTACGTAACGGTCTCCTCCGTCTTCCAAGTCCACACCTCCCCCGTCAAGGTCGGCTATTTCGTATGCGTATGTCCCGTCTTCGCGTTGAATGAGTCCTGTGCAATGAGGTAGATAAAACACCCCCAAAGGTTGCCCCACGATTTGGTATACGATGTGATTGTATCCACCATGAAAGCCTGCACAGTTCAGTCGGCAATCGGTGTATATTGTGGAGCCGACATATATTCTCCATTATACATTCCGCTCAGAGAAAGTAGCTTATTACGTTGGAACGTTACATTGACGTTGACGTTCAGTTCCATGTCTTTTTTACGCAAAGGAGTGAAGCCGAATCCTAGTTCCACTCCGCTGTTACGCATGGAACCCAGATTGGCCAGCAATTTATTATAGGCAAAGGGCGGTACGCTTACATCATATTGATACAGCATGTCGTCCGTGACGGAATGGTAATAATCAAATGTGAAAATAGCCCGTCCGTCCCAAAAAGCAGCATCCAGTCCAACGTTCATCGTACGTTTTACCTCCCAACGCAAGTCAGGATTGGCATTGCGTATCAACCCCATCGTCACCGTTGGGTCACCGCCAGAAGATACTACGCCATTGGGCTTCACCAATTGGAGGGAATTGTAAGAGTCAATGGCATCTTGATTACCTGAATATCCATACCCGAATCTGAGTTTCAGGTTGTTCAGCCAGTAGAAAGACTTCATGAAATTTTCCTCACTCAGAATCCAAGCCGCAGAAAGCGATGGGAAAAAGCCCCAACGATGGTTGCGTCCTACCTTGGATGAAGCATCGGTACGCATGTTTACGGTAGCCACATAACGATCGTCATACACGTAATTGACACGTCCTAAAAAAGATGCCAGACGAGGATTCTCATAATAAGAGCCCGTCCCCTCCCATAGTCTTACGGCTCCGGCCTGTAGGTTGTGAAAACCAAACTTATCGGTCGTGAAATTCGTGACAGTCGTATGGAAGCCGGACATAACACGTTGTTGAGCTTCTCCCAACAGGAGGGCGTCCAGTTTATGTTTTCCAAAAGCTCGATTGAAGTTCAACATCACGTTTCCCAGCACATCTTCCACCTTCTGTTCGCCTCGATAAGCTTGTCCATGTGCCCATACGGTAGTAGGAAGATATTGTCCGTTATCTATGACATTGTACAAGTAAGATCCGAAGGCGGAAAATACCAAATGAGGGGTTAGAACCAGCTCCATTTTCAGATGGGCATTAAAATGTGCATTCGATTCTTCGTCGCTTACTTCCATCCAGGCCAAAGGGTTGGTAATCCAACTGGCAGTTGTCACTTGATCCCAACCGCCCGTCTCGTTCTTATGGGCCGGAAAAGTGGGATTGAAAGCTGCGGCTGAATAAAATGTTTTTTGTGTATCTACCAAATTGTTGCTCTTACGTACTGCCCCCATTACCCCCAAGTCGAAACGCAGACGGTCATTGAACGCCCGTTGCGTAATGTCTATCTTGGCCATGTAATTCCGGTAATCCGAACTTTTCACTACGTCTTTTCGATTCAAAAGTGCCAGAGAAGCACGATAATAAGAGGATTCCGTACCACCTCCGAAAGCTACATGATGATTTTGTACCCATCCCATACGCGTAATTTCCTCTGGAAAATTCGTGTCATAACCCAAATCTAAAATAGATATACCGTGTTCGTGCGCCACGCTCCTGAAAGCATCTCCAGAAAGCATTTTCATGTTTTTATAAATAGACTCGACACTGAAATTCCCGTCGTAACTCAAACTGAAACTTCCGCTGTGTCCTTGTTTGGTACTTACTTTTATGACACCCGAAGCACCTCGTGCGCCATATTGAGCCGTTTCTGAAGCATCTTTGAGGATCGTGAAACTTTCGATGTCGGCTGGAAAAATCATACTTAACGTACTCAAATCAGCAAACACGCCATCGATGATTACCAAAGGGTCATTACCTCCGGTAAGGGATGTTGTACCCCGGACACGTACGGAGTTGAGCATGGCCTCCCTTCCTGGTAACATACTGACACCGGCTACTTGTCCGTTAATAGAGTTCAAAGGGTTGGAAATCATACCTTTGTTCATTCTCTTTTCAGAAATCTGATCTACGGAACCGGCTACGGTTCTTCGGTCTCCTGTGGCATAGCCGATTTGCAGTATGTCTCCTCTCATTAATGAATCAGACAACATCCAGGGAATGGAATCCGGCAGAATCACTTTGTTCTGTGCTGCGAGAGGATATATATGGCATAATGCCAAAGACAAGGGTAATCCCATTCGCCCCAACCATAAAAATGTCCCTTTTTTCATAAGCAAAGAGATTTAAGAGTAAACCGTTGGTAAACTTTGAGTATTTACATAGGCAAATATACAGAAATTCCTTTAGATAAGCTCACTTTCAAAGGGAGAAAAATAAAGGAAAAAATAGAAGATAGACTCTTATATTTCTGTTCTCTAAGCATCAGATATTACAAAGCTAAATAAAAAGAGACATCGTTACCGATGCCTCCTCTGAATAAAACAACATTGAAGTGTTATTTTTTCTTATATCCACATTTCGGACATACTCCCTCTTTGTTTAAGGTAATACCGCATAATGGACAACGTTCGATATTATTTTTCGTTTCAAATTCGGCAGAACCGGCATTCACTCCGCTCGTAAAGGTGATCTTAGCAATATTTAATTTCTCTTTTAGGAGATCATATACGATTTTAATCATACCTTCTACAGTCATAGTTTCCTTGGTTACTACCAAACGACAGTCAGGATAGGCTGTAGCGAGCGGAGTTTTGAATGCTTCGCCTTTCATTTTGTTCTGGGGATGACCATTCTTGATACCTTGCTTTTCGTACACATCGAGAATAGCCGGTAATAAAGGGTCATCTTCCCGAAGAACAAGGGCATGGTCAAAATTTTTAAGCACGTCCCAAGCTACTTTCTGAATTTCGTTACATGGATAAACCATGTTTACACCTTCATTTACCGTGTCTTCCACTTCAATGGTCAATACACCGGTATGTCCGTGAAGGTACTGGGCTTCGCCTTGGAAGCCATAAAATCTGTGCGCATACTGCAAGTCAAATGTGGTGATACTTCTCATTTTAAAAACATTTCTAAATTAAACTTTTATTAACTGTGATTTGTACTTGTATCTTTTCTATATCAGCCGATACAAGATTTTTCTTTTCCAAGTGTTGCTGTATCAATTGCGTAAGTTCAGGATCTTCGTAATCTACGATTTGTTGCCCATAGAACAAATGGTGGTGACTATGAACCGTGATATCATAATAGCATTTGTTCGTTTGGGGATGGTATACTTGCGATAGCAAACCAGCTTTATAAAAAGAATCGAGTATACGATATACCGTAGAAAGGGTTATTTCTT
>OOBB01000988.1_pt1 | contig 11348 bp, 9 predicted proteins | sample 1671661 | NCBI WGS metagenome assembly OOBB01 (sample SAMN06348179, study PRJEB24527) | human gut metagenome | biome: human gut; feature: ankylosing spondylitis patient; material: feces | host: Homo sapiens | place: China | collected 2015-10
TTGCCGCCAATTGTTTTATGATTATCTATTATCCTAAAACTTATTTACTGTCAACTTTACTGTTATCAAATAAGTTTTGCACATAATATTTGGTAGTTGAAGATAAAAGTTATATTTTTGCACAATATAAAACAAAACAACAGATGAAAAGAAAACAGTTCGTCATATCAACAATTATTACATTACTTCTTGCTCTTTTTGCAGGATGTAAACAGAGTTTTTCTCCTGCGCTCCAAAAAGCAGACCAAGTGCTTTCTACAGATACAGAAAAAGGAAGCAAAATGCTTGACAGTATCTGCCAAGCAGAGCCGAACATGTCGATAGCCAACCAAAAGTATTGTCAGCTTTTGAAATTAAAGGCTAGCGACAAGGACTATCAACCCATCACGAATCAGAAACTCCTCATCGACTCATTAGTTTCATATTTTGAGCATGCAGGTGAAGACAATCTGCTTGCCGAAGCATACTTCTATGCAGGAAGAGTCTATTACGAAATTGGCGACAAACCCGAAGCACTCAAGTTTTATCAGAAAGCGAGCGAGAAGGTTGCCAAGGACAACTATGCCCTGCAAGGAGACATCTATTGCCAAATGGCAAACGTGTATCGCTATACAGACTTGAATAAAGAAGCATTAGCGGCACTGCGCCTTGCCTATCAGGCAGACTCGCTCAGCGGAAATTTCAGAAATATGCTTTATGACATAAGAGATATGGGAGAAACATATAACAGCAGCAATAATCTTGTTTATGCAAAAAGCTACATGCAAAAAGGTATAATACTGGCAAAAAAACAGCAAGATACCCTCATGACAAAATGCTTTCACCATGGACTAGCCTGCATCTGCATCAGAACAGGCAATTGGAATGATGCTCTAGCACACGTAAAAAGCTATATTCGTAATATGGCGGATATTCCCGATAAAACAGGCATGCTGGTAACAGCTATCAAGGTCTATTCACATTTCAAGAAGCAGCCCTTGGCTGATAGTTGTCAAAAGGTACTGTATAAGGAAGGAAATATCTTTGGCAAACAATTCGCAATTGAAAATGAACTGTTATCCCAAGCCCATTCCAGCAATAACCAGAATCTGAATTCCTTAATTCATGCATATAAATACCATACTGACTCTATAATAAAAGAAAACAATGCCAACGCTACAAAAAAGGCAGAACAATTGTATAACTATGAACTGAAAGAAAAAGAAAATGAATATCTTCATTCATACAATGCCGTACAATCAGTAGTATTGGCAATGACCATTATGATAGCGTTTCTTGCAATCCTCTACTTCTATATGAAGAAGAAGAATATACAGCAAAAAGGAAAAATTCTACAACTAAAATTGGATAAATACGAAAATCTCAAGGCAAAAGCTGAGATTAAACCAGAAGCCGAACGATCTCATGAATATAAGAGCATAATAGAATCTGAAATTTTTAAAATCATAATGACAGAAATAGATAAAGACCATTATAGACTTTCAGAGAAGCATTGGGATGAACTACAGCAGATAGTAAATCAAACCTATCCCAACTTTGACAAAAACTTATATAGTTTCTTAGAGGTTTCCCCACAGGAATACAGAATCTGTCTTCTTGTAAAAATAGGAATATCACCTACAAATATTGCACATTTTATGAATGTAACAAAAGAGGCGATTACAGCTTCCAGAAGAAGAATGTACACCAAGGCATTCAATAAAAAGGGTAAACCATCTGATTGGGATAAAATAATTCTTTCCTTTTAAATAGCTATGTATCAATCAAAAAGCAGCAATGTACACGAATGTACATCGCTGCTTTTTTAATTGTACACTCTCTGTACACTTTATAATTTTGCCCATTCGCAAAAACTTTATAATTTTGCAGACGTATTCAAATTCTATACATTTATGAAAAAAATATTTTATCCGCTCTACTGTTTTTTATAACTTTAGGGACTGTGCATGCAGAAGGACACAGAATTCCTCTGCATATTCTGACTACATCTTATGATGTTAACCATGGGCACATTCGTCATGCTCCTCCACAAATAAGACTACCTGTTGTTGAGATTAATGAGAATAAAATTCTTATCACTTCTCTTCAATCAGGAAATATTTTCGTTATGACATTAACAGATATAGATGGTAACATTATATATGATGTGAACACCATCACAACTGAAGATATGACTTTTAGAATCCCGGAGCTAACAGATAGCAATAAGTATTCTATTATGATTATAGTCAATGAAGTAACTTACATTGGAGAGATTTAATCACCAATATTGTTTAATATAAAACTCACTATTATGAAAAAGTATTTAATTATTTTCCTTGCCATTATGGCAGTAATTTTCAGTTCATGCTCTAATGAGACAACTAGTATGGAAGAAGGTATATCTTCAATTGAAGTTGAGAAAGATACAAAACAAGAATCTTTGGCTTCTTTGCAAGGACAGATTGCGTCTTTTAATGACTCTATTTGCGTTCATCCATCAGAGACGAGAGGATTCTTCAGTTTTTTTAACCGTCTTTGGAGAGTTGTGAGTGCAGATGCCGTTGGAGGCTTATTCGGCAATCTCTGGGGAGGTCCAGTAGGGGCTATTGTTGGAGCTGCAGCTTGTTCTACTTACAAAGGAGCTGACACCTTTTGTACAAGAGCAAAGATTAACAATTTGGAAAAGTTGACTCTAAAATACGAACTCAATAATAACATGGACAACTTGATACCTTTACCTGCTGATGGTACCAGTCCTACTTTACAAGATAGCATAGGTTATTATCATAATAAAGCCATTCTTGATTTGAGCAAAAAAGACATACAATTATCAATAAATAATATGCCTATACTCCTATTAGATGAAGTAAAAAAAGAAATGCCTCAAAAAGGAACATTCACCCCAAAAGACTCAATTCAGCTCAACAAGACATATTCTGAGTTTGTAAAAAATGAGCAGAATTTTTCAGGTGTGGACATTGATGCTTATGAAAAGCATCTCATTTCATGCTATCCTAGCCAAAGCGGAGAGATAAACGTAATTTTTGAGTTCTTAAAAGGAGTTTCTTCTATTAAAGCTGAGGATGAGACAACATACATACAAACGATTCTTCGCTTGATAGACAGCTCTGATTTGTCAAATACAATTAAGCAAAATTTAAGAAATGGTGTTATTGTAGGAAATGCTAGCAACAAATTGTGGCAAGTAAAAACAGATGTAGAATTAGCAAATTAATAACATTAGTAGTTTGAACGAACAGAAGGTAAAAAACATACATCCCAGGGGTATCCTGGGGCATGTTACCGCAACTACATTGTGTAAGATTACATTATACCTCAATATAAAGAGTATTACGATCATTTAAATAACATATAACAATGAAAAAAAATGTTTTAGTTAAGGTCATTGGTGCAGCAATGTTGACTGTAGCTATGCCTGTGCATGCACAGCAAGAGAGTAACGTATCAAGTACTTCTGTGCTCGACCATCTGACGTTTGATATCGAGGCAACAACAGGACTTGCCAATAAAGGAATGACGCCAGCAGATTTCAACTTCCATTTAGGTTATCAGCTTGCCCCTCATTTCTATGTCTTTGCCAAGGCTGGAGGAAGCATCAATCTATACAAGAAAGATGACGTAAAGACATATTTTAAAAGTCAAGTTTTGGGTGGTGGTTTAGGTTTCAAGCTCTTTGATACCCAAAAAGCATCAGAAGGTATGGATTTCCGCTTCTCCATTGCCAACACTATCGGAAATGCCGATTGGAAATACACCTCCTATAATGCAGATTTCATCCTCTATCCGAACTGCAAGAAGAGTAGAAGAGTTATTCCCTATATCGGACTAGGTTTCAGTCACATTAATTCTCACACCTCGGGATTATCAAATTGGAATGGCATCACTGGAACAATAGGTATGAAATTATAAATAATGACATACTCTTTATAGTACATAGATAATAATCAACCGACCTCTCAAAGTAAGGCACCAAGAGGAAGGCGGCAACCTGCGTGATGCAGTTTGCCGCCAATTGTTTTATGATTATCTATTATCCTAAAACTTATTTACTGTCAACTTTACTGTTATCAAATAAGTTTTGCACATAATATTTGGTAGTTGAAGATAAAAGTTATATTTTTGCACAATATAAAACAAAACAACAGATGAAAAGGACAATGCAAAACTACAAGAATTTGAGTAAATGCTTAATGGTCATTCTTGGCTTGACCATAGCATTTTTTATTGGAAACTTGATGATCGATGCCATATTCAATGATAGTATTGAATGGAAGACATCGTTATTCAAAGCCATTATAGCTGTATGTATTATTTATATCCTCAAATACTTTGAAAAAGTATTTCAAAGGAAATAAAAACGTGCAAAATATCATAAAAGATACGGAGAACGGCTACACCCGTAGCCATTTTTTCGTACTTTTGCTAGCGTTATCGTTCTTTAGACGCCATTATGACAAATGAGCTATCGGACTATATATTAACATTACAAGATAGATTATTATGAAGAAAAGTTTAATTCTAATCATGGGTGCCGCAACTTTGGCGATGCCTATGCACGCCCAAGAGGAAAGCAATGCCTCACATTACTCCATCTTAGACCATCTGACATTTGATCTCGATGCTACAGTGGGAATGGAGAACAAAGGTATGACACCTACTACTTTGAACTTCGCCCTTGGCTACCAACTTACCCCACGCTTCTACGCCTTCGCCAAAACTGAAGGCAGCATCAACCTCTACAAGAAAGATGATGTGAAGACTTATTTCAAGAGCCAAGCTTTAGGTGGTGGACTAGGCTTCAAACTCTTCAACCCTAAGACTACCGCACAAGGGGTAGATCTTCGTCTCTCCGTAACCAATACTATCGGAAATGCCGATTGGAAATACACCTCCTATAATGCTGATCTCATCCTCTATCCGAACTGCAAGAAGAGTAGAAGTGTTCCCTATATCGGACTAGGTTTCAGACACATTAATTCTCACACCTCAGGATTATCCAATTGGAATGGCATCACTGGAACCATCGGTTTCAGATTCTAGAGATTACATCTTCAATATGATGATAAGAGCCAACAATATAGTGCAAGATATTTATCAGATTCCGAGGCAGATACCATCGGCGATACTGTAGCAGAGTACCATCGGAATACCAATCAAGGTAGAGATGATGATGGCGATAAACATACCGATACCAGCAGAAATGGTGAATCGGAGGTAGGATAACGCATATAAAAGTAAGTTTCATTTGCAAAAAGTTCGATAGTGGTGCCAAAAGTTGCTTTTTTAGGCACTTTTGGCACCACTATCGGCACTTTTTAGGTATTTTCCATCGTTTTTCCATTATTTTACATTATCTTTGCGCCAGATTAAAGAAAAGAAGATATGCTGCAAAATATCATTGGAAGAAAACGGGAAATTGAGCTAATCGAGAATTGCATCAATTCCAACAAGCCAGAATTCATCGCCATCTATGGCAGAAGACGAATCGGCAAAACATATCTCGTCAAACAATTATTGGGCGAGAAGTTTAGTTTCTATATGACGGGGGTTTACCAATGCTCCAAGAACGAGATGCTCGCATACTTCAGCGAGCAGTTGGCATTGTATTCCGGAAAGAAACAACCAAGACCCAAAACCTGGTTCGAGGCTTTCTCTCAACTGCGTGCTTATCTCTCCACCCTATTGGAAGAAAAAGAGCAAATCATCATCTTCATTGACGAACTGCCATGGCTGGATACACCGAAGTCCAATTTCATCCGTGCCCTAGACCTGTTTTGGAATGGATGGGCTTCAGACCAGCCAAACATCAAGTTCATTGTCTGCGGTTCTGCTACCACCTGGATGACCAATAAGCTTTTGGGCGACAAAGGCGGCTTGCACAATCGTGTAACCAGAAAGATTTACCTCGCCCCCTTTGACCTTAACGAGACAGAGCTTTTCTTACAATCAAAAGGTATCGTATGGACACGCCATCAGATAGCAGAATGCTACATGATCATGGGAGGCACACCATTTTACCTCAATATGATAGACAAGCAATATAGCTTGCCTCAAAATATTGATATGCTTTTTTTTGCAGAAGGCGCAGAATTATCCAATGAATACGAGTTCCTGTTCCGCTCACTCTTCAAGGATTCTATACTTTACCGCAGAATTGTAGAACTTCTTGCCAAGAAAAAGATGGGTATGACAAGAGAAGATGTGATGAGAGCATTACATCTCACATCGGGCGGAAAGCTGTCAGAAGCTTTCAATGATCTCATCAGTTGTGACTTCATCAGGAAATATAACTCTTTCGGGAACAAGTCGAACGGTGCCATGTATCAGTTGACCGACCTCTACACCTTATTCTATTTACACTATATAAAAGGAAAAGAGGAAACCGATGAGCATCTTTGGAGTAACATGATAGACTCACCCTCCCATCGTGCCTGGAGCGGCTATGCCTTCGAGCAGCTCTGCCTTCACCATATCTCGCAAATAAAGAAGAAGCTAGGTATTCTGGGAGTACAGACGAATGTATATTCCTGGCAACAGAAAGCCAACAAGGAAAAAGGAATTGAAGGGGCACAGATTGACCTTATATTAGACCGTAGAGATCAGATTATCAATCTCTGCGAAATGAAGTATTCTCTCAAGGCATACGACATTACCCCTGCTTATCTGCAAAAGCTGCTGGACAGAAGAGAAATCTTCCGCCAAGCTTCAAATACCAGCAAGGCACTGCATCTTACCTTCGTTACAGCTGCAGGAATAAAAAAGAATGCTCAAGAAGGCATGATTCAGAGCGAAGTAGAATTGGAAGATTTATTCGGAGAGAAAGGTTGAAACAGGTGAATTGTCTGATGGAGGGTGTGGCATAAATCTTATCCAGTGCAGTTTTTAGGCAAGATACTTATGACACACCCTCTACCTTTTCTAGTAGCAACTTTTGGCACCACTATCGGCACTTTTTGCGTTAAATTGCATGCTTTGACAAGCAGATTTCCAAGAAAAAGTTTGGAGATTCCGACAAAAAGCGTATTTTTGCAGCAATAAATCCCACCACGCCTCTCTACGATGCGTACCACGGTGGGACTTCGCTTTTTATATGGGTATATGAACTACGACAAACAACCGATAAATATAGATTTTTAGAGACTACCTGATAACACTTACTTTTTACCTTTTGCTACATGAAAACGATAAATGGCGTGGATGAGCACATAACGGGGCACTGTGTTATAGTATTTCTCTACCCTGCCCTGCGCATTGATAGTTCTATCCACTTTCTTCAACTGATGGAACACATCGAATGCATCAGCCTTCACAACCAATTTTCCCTTGAAAAATGGTCGGGAAAGGCGGAAGTTCCATAATAAATTGTCATCATTCATCACAGACTCACCATATCCACGTCGACTATACATCGAAAGGTCGGTGTCAAACGAGAACCTGAAAGGAAGTGCCAATACTGCACTCAGCCCATAATGATAGTTGCAAGCATCAAGGGTTTCGAAATCCTTCTGTTCGCCATTGGAATGAAGACAGGCAACATAACCATTCACTCCCAAAGAATGCTTACCCAGTTTGTAGTCCAGACGCAAATCTTCAGAAATGGTGGATGTCTTTACTATACTCTTCTTCATCTCCACAGTTGCAGCATCACTAATCATATCAACACTGTTAACATATCCCCAAGAGGTAACCGTATTAAACATTAACCGTTTCTTCTTATCAACATTGCCACTCAATCCTAAGCGCAAGCTTGTATTCCAGTTACCATTCACATTGGTTGGCGAGAAAGTACGCCTACCAGTGTTTTTATCATATATAAAGCCCATAGCCACGGCATCGCTGGTAGAAGCATAATCGTATTTAAGATCATACATCAGAGACTTCAAACTTCCATTATAGACATATTGCAGATGATGCAACATTGAGTTCTTCAGTTTCTCATTTCCATAACGCTTTACATTCAGAGGGTCTGCATCATCTATATAATCAAACAGATAGAGCATCTGAGGAGCTACCTGAGTTATAGAATAGACCAGACTGCTAGAAAACTTTCTGTTTTTTCTATTTCCGCTCCAATATAGGGTAAACTCCGGGTTCAGAAAACTTAAATTACGAGAGAGTTCCTTGTCTAGAGATGCCCTTCTATAACGCATATTCTCATGCGAGAAGTTGAAGTTCCACTGGCTCTTGAACAAAATATCATTCTTTGCATCTTCTACCACCTGCCAGGAAAAAATCGCAAACGGCTTATGCGCATCAGTATGAAAATCATACAGATAACTATTAGCCGCATCTATCGTTGAAAGATAATCAGTAACAGATGGCAAGACACCTAATTCATGATTGGCATCAGCTCCCCATCCTGCAAGTTGATCCAAACGATAAAGACTATTCTCTTCATGAGAATACTTCTGCTCATAACCATATTGAATAGCTCCCCACAACTTATCAGAAACATTGAAGGAGTACCCCAAGCCGCCATGATAACGATACCCTTTAGAAGACCAAGGTACATAACGGCGACGATAATCATTATTTCCAGCAACATTTCCTGAAGCATAATCAAGGCTATAAATGCTATATCCCTCATCATCTTTACCAAGCACTTCACCACCAAGCTTTAGCTGCAACATATCTCCAGCTTCGTTTACGATGAAATCTGAACTGTAGTCCAATGATGCGAGCCAACTCTTCAAGTCATTTAGGCTCTTACTTTCCACCCTGTTTATCAAGTTCTTATACAGCTCACCTGTTGAAATCGGGAAGAGACGATTCCACATCTGTTCCTGATTTTCCCAACTTTCAGATATCAGAGCCGAATAAAAGATGGAATTCTGCTTACGGCGAGAGTAATTGGCTTTTTGGTCAATTGTCATATAGCATTTAGATTCTCTGCCACCAGGAGTCAACGTCAACATATTGTTCATATTGAGATAGAAATTACAATACTTTGCTTCATTCATAGAACGCTCGTATGTATCCCCCGATGACAAGAAGTTGGTGCGATACGCATTCGTTTCCTCATGATTGTCATAATGAGTAAGATCGGCATTACTCCTTAAGCGGAATCGGTTTAATCTATCATCCACATTCAGGTTCACTCCCACCTTCTTTGTTGTTAATCTAGACATCGGCAGCTTCTCCGGTGTCCAGTCAGAGCCTTGCATCGGTGCACCACCATCATTCATATTATTAAAGTTGCTGAATATTGCCAACTGCGAATGGTCAGTTGTACGCAAAGCAAACAAGCGCGCCAAATACAGGTCATCATTTGCCATACCAGCATCCACATTGCCCAACCAGCCAATATTATATTGTTTCTTCAGGTTGACATCCATCACATATTCATCCTCCTCAACCTTTCGTTTGGCAAACAGATTTAGGTCAGTTTTCTTTTCATATACCTTGATGGAGTTTACCGCGTATGTAGGCAAGTTCTGCAAGAGTACCGTATTGTTACCCTTGAAGAAATCCTTGCCATTAAGCAAGAGGCTCTCCACAAACCGACCATTGACATAGATACGCCCATCCGACTTCAATTCTGAACCAGGCAACTGCCTGATAAGCGCATCAAGCATGGAGCCTTCTGAGAGTTGAAAGGCATCAGCATTATACACCAGCGTATCACCCTTATGATAGAATTTCACCTTGGTGGCCGTTACTGTTACCTCATTCAGTAGCTGCTCATCATCCAACTTTTTCTTCTTACGCAAAAAAATGGTTGGCAGATAACGGGTATTCACCCGTTTACTAACCTTTACATCAAAAGAGAAACTTTGTGGCACATAGCTATCATGCTCAACTTTAATGGTATATTTCCGATTGTTAGTTACCCGAAAGACAAAGCCACCATCATTTTGATTCAACCTGCTATTAGAAGTTTCCACCTTAACAAGGTTTCCATCGGCATCCATCAGACTAACCTTTGCATCATTTATTGCAGTATGAGCAACAAAGTCTTCGACCCACCCCCAGTATTCCACAGTTTTTTCCTTATCTTGGGCAACTACAGACATTGCCCAAGATAACACCAGAATAAACAGTATAACTTTAATATACTTCATGATTACATTTGTTTGTTATTAGCTTACATTATTATTTCGTATCTGCAAAGTTATGAATAGAAATGCGAAACACAAAATTTTAGCTTATAAAATCATCCACCATAAAGCCACCGTTTTCATTTTACAACAGCATAACATATTGTAAACATGCGAATTAAAAGAATTATCCACCACAAATACACCAAGCGCATTTATGGTGGATAAGACTTATACTTTTAGTAAATTATCGAATAAAGTAGATGCACTTTTTTCTTCAAACAGCTTCCTGTTAATCTTTTGTTTTGCATTACTTATAGTCTTGCTAGTTGTATTTACAAGAAATGCAATAGCTGTATTATCCATACCGAGGTATGTTAATATACAAACTTGTAACTCTTGAGGACTCAATTTCCCTTTACGAATTTTTTCAGAAATAAGAGGTTTATATTGCTGAAATTCCTTATATAAGTCTAGCCAATCCTTTTCACTTGGATTGAAACGATTTCTCTTTGGCGTCGACATTTCGATAAACTTTACAACAATATCACTTTCCATCAACTTCTTTTCCTTGTCTAACAAGTTGAATTTATCATATTTTTCCCTGTACTCACGAAGAGAACATTGCAACGCAATTATCTCATTCTGTTTTTTCTGGATAAAAATCTCTTTATCTTCTTGTAATAAGTCTAATTCCTCACAAGTTTTCTCTAATTTTTTATTTACGCTCGCTATTTTTTGGGACATTCGACTCTGCATTTTCTTATACAGCCTAACAAAATAGCCAAAACAACCCAATGCGACAAAGCAAACGAATATTAGCAGATATTTATTTTGCTCTTTATTTAATCTCTCTTCATCTATCTCTTCCTGCAATCTTGTATAATTATATAGAGAAGATGCTTGAATAACTGCATTTGCCTGTGTTTCATTCAAGATTTTATCCATTTCTTGTTCGCAAAGAACAGAATACTTCTTTATTGAATCTGAATTAAGACATATTCTATATATAGCCAATAGCCCTTGAGCTGTTTCATACTTAAAACCATAACGACCTAACTTGCGATAGTAATACTCAGCGGAGTCTATCCGATTCACGCCTAGATAAAACATACCTTTTAACTTATAATAATGCTCATATTTTTCTTGTATATTTCCTTCTCTATTAAACAAGCCTGATTCTTTCTCATAAATATCCATATAACAACGTGCTTCATTATATTGAGAGCGTTGTAAATATATATAAATAACTGAAGTTTCGCAAGTGAATAAATATCAACTTGCTTGTTTATAAATATACATATTACG
>OOBB01000997.1_pt1 | contig 11296 bp, 9 predicted proteins | sample 1671661 | NCBI WGS metagenome assembly OOBB01 (sample SAMN06348179, study PRJEB24527) | human gut metagenome | biome: human gut; feature: ankylosing spondylitis patient; material: feces | host: Homo sapiens | place: China | collected 2015-10
CGGTGGCTCATATGCTGGCAGTACAGATCTACGGGAAAGAGGAAGAAAATGTAAAACAGCTTGCCCTGAGACTGACAGATGTGGTAAAGTCTAATATGGACTTTTTGTCAGGAAAGCAAAAAGAACAGTCCAATAAGAAGATACAGGTACTGGGACCTGCCCCTGCCAACATCAGCAAGATCAATGATATCTACCGGTATGTGTTCTATGTGAAGCATGCGGAGTATGATGTCCTGGTGGAAGTAAAGGACAGACTGGAGGAAACTCTCAGACAGTGGCAGCCCAGACAGATGAGTATACAATTTGATTTTGACCCGGTAAGCGTGTTATAGGAGGTAAAGAACTGTGGCAATCAGAAACATTCGTGAATATGGGGATGAAGTACTGACCAAGACCTGCAAAGAGGTCAAGGAGATGACACCCCGGACCAAAGAACTGATCGAGGATATGTTGGAGACTATGTACGATGCCAATGGCGTAGGGCTGGCGGCACCACAGGTAGGTGTCCTGAAGAGAATCGTGGTGATCGATACCACCGGAGAGGATCCGTATATTCTGATCAACCCCCGCATCGTAGAGAGCAGTGGAGAGCAGACCGGACAGGAAGGGTGTCTTAGCGTACCCGGTAAGTTCGGCATCGTAACCAGACCCAATTATGTGAAAGCGGTAGCACTGGATGTGAATATGAAGCCCATCGAAGTAGAAGGAACAGAATTGCTGGCCAGAGCCATCTGCCACGAACTGGATCATCTGGACGGTCATCTCTATGTGGAAAAGGCGGAAGGACCGCTGCAGGATATGACCTACGAGGATGAGGAAGAAGAGTAAGCTTTCCGGAAAGGAGACAGACTATGCAGATCGTATTTATGGGAACTCCCGATTTTGCCGTGGGAGCGCTGGAGGCACTGATCACACAGGGCCATGAGATCACCGCAGTGGTGACCCAGCCGGACAAGCCAAAGGGCAGAAGCAAAGAATTACAGTTTCCTCCCGTGAAGGAATGTGCGGTAAAACATGGCATTCCTGTATTCCAGCCCCGTCGGATCAAGACACCGGAAGCCATTGAGGAACTGAAAAAATATCCAGCAGATATTTATATCGTGGCGGCGTTCGGACAGATCCTGTCTCAGGAGATTCTGGATCTGCCGAAATACGGATGTCTGAACATCCATGCATCCCTCCTTCCGAAATACCGCGGGGCATCTCCTATCCAGAGAGTGATCATCGACGGAGAGGCCGAGACTGGTGTGACCATCATGCAGATGAATGCGGGACTGGACACCGGCGATATGTTGTACCGGAAGAAAATCCCCATTACTTCGGAGGACACCTTCGAAACTTTGCATGACAAGCTGATGGTGCTGGGCGGGGAAGCAATCACCGAGGCACTGCCTCTGCTGGAGGCAGGCAAACTGGTACCGGAAAAGCAGGATGATACCAAGACCTGCTACGCGGCCCTGATCACCAAAGAGATGGGAAAACTGGACTTTACGAAAACAGCGGCAGAACTGGATCGTTTGATCCGTGGACTGACTCCCTGGCCCAGTGCATATACGCATTATCATGGAAAACAGCTGAAAATCTGGAAAGCCATTCCTATGGCAACTGCGCATAAGGAAGCACCGGGCACGATCCTTACGGTGAATAAGGATTCCTTTGAAGTGGCTGCATCGGAAGGCTCCTTAAAGGTGATGGAACTGCAGCTGGAAGGTAAAAAGCGTATGACAACTCACGATTTCCTGCTGGGGGTAAAGGTACAGCCGGGAGAGCTTCTGGGAGAGCGTTAGGATACGACGAAACGAAAAGCAACGATTGGGTAAGCGGTGTTGACAGAAAGGAGACTTTCGTATGTACGGTGGCTATTACGGATATGGTTATTATTGGGATCCTACTTATTTTCTGGTACTGGTCGGACTGGTATTGTGTCTGGGTGCCAGCGCACTGGTGAATTCCACCATGCGCAAATACAGCAAAGTCCGGAATATGAGAGGATTGACGGGAGCGGAAGCGGCCCGCAACATTCTCAACAGAGAAGGCTTATACAATGTACAGATCGAGTGCCTGAACTCCGATGACGGTGATCATTACGATCCCCGGACGGATACGGTGCGACTGTCTTACAACAACTTTAACGGAACCTCGGTGACTGCGGTCAGTGTTGCAGCCCATGAGTGCGGACATGCCATTCAGCATGCCCATGGCTATGCTCCCATGAGCATTCGTGCTGCACTGGTGCCGGTGGTGAATATCGGAAGCAATTTAAGCATTCCTCTGATCTTTTTAGGAGTACTGCTCAGCTGGAACCAGACATTGATCCAGCTTGGTATCTGGGCATTTGCCCTGACCGTTATTTTCCAACTGGTGACACTGCCTGTGGAATTCAATGCTTCCCACAGAGCTATCGTGAAGGTGGAAGAATACGGGTTATTAGGCAGTGAAGAAGTAAGCGGCGGCAAAAAGGTGCTGACGGCAGCGGCTCTGACCTATGTGGCAGGAGCGGCCTCCTCCGCATTACAGCTGTTCAGACTGATCCTGCTGTACGGCGGCAATCGCAGAAGGAGAGACTAATCTTGAGTGATCATGCAACGACCGATACAAGAGAAATTATAGTGGAGATCCTGCTCAGTCTGGAAAAGGGGCAGGATTTTTCCCATAAATTGATGAAAGCGGTTCTGGATAAATACGATTATCTGGATCCCAGAGAGAAAGCGTTTATTAAAAGAGTCACGGAAGGTACGATAGAGAGACAGCTGGAGCTGGACTATTATCTGGATCGGTTTTCTTCTGTTCCGGTCAGGAAGATGAAGCCTCTGATCCGCTGTCTTCTTCGCATGAGTACTTATCAGATCCTGTATATGGACGCAGTTCCCGACAGTGCGGTGTGCAATGAGGCCTGCAAACTGGCGGCCAAAAGAGGCTTCCGTACCCTGAAAGGCTTCGTCAATGCGGTGCTGCGTAATATTTCCCGCAGCAAGGAACAGATGCCGTTGCCGGATCCCAAGGATACGGTGAAATATCTGAGCATAAAATATTCCATGCCGGAATGGATCGTGAATCTGTGGCTGCCTGCATATGGCAGAGAAGGAACGGAAACACTTTTAAAAGGACTCCTTTCCATTCATCCGGTATCCCTGCGGTTCTCCACGGAACTGACCGAATCGGAGAGAGAGTCACTGGCGGAGAAAATTGAGAAAACCGGTGTACGACTGCAACAAAGCAGGGAACTTCCTTATGTGTATCTGGCACAGAATCTGGAAAATGTAAGTGAACTTCCGGGCTTTGCGGAAGGCAAATTTACCGTGCAGGATGCCAGCTCCGCACTTGCAGTGGAAGCGGCAGGTATATGCCCAGGTAATACGGTCATGGATCTGTGTGCGGCTCCGGGTGGCAAGACGATCCTGGCGGCGGAATTTGCAGGGGAAGCAGGCCACATCGTGTCCCGTGATGTATCGGAATACAAGACGGCCCTGATCCGGGAGAATCTGGAGCGCATGAACCGTAGGAATGTGGAAGTTCAGGTGTATGATGCCACGGTGCATGATCCGGAGAAGGAAAAATATGCGGACGTGGTGCTGATGGATGTCCCCTGCTCTGGTCTTGGTGTTATGGGAAAAAAGAGAGATATCAAATATCATGCCACACCGGAAAGCCTGCAATCCATCACAGAACTGCAAAGGCAGATTGTGGCAGCCGGATGGCAGTATGTGAAGCCGCACGGTGTACTGCTCTACAGTACCTGCACGATCCACCGCGGGGAAAATCAGGAGATGGCAGTCTGGATCACAGAGAATTTCCCGTTTGTACTGGAAGAAGAGAGACAGCTTCTGCCGGGAACGGATGAGACCGACGGATTCTATTATGCAAGACTGCGCAGAAAAGCGTGAGAGATAAGAAGTAAGAGAACGAAAAATGGATACGAAAAAAGATATCAAATCCTTGAATCTGGAAGAATTGAAGACAGAGCTGGAGAGCATGGGAGAGAAGGCCTTCCGGGCAAAGCAGATGTATGAATGGATGCATGTGAAGCTGGTCAGGAGCTTTGATGAAATGACCAACCTCTCCGCAAAATTCAGGGAGCAATGTAAGGAAAAATATGAATACACCTGTGTAAACCCTGTCAGAATACAGGAGTCCAAGATCGACGGAACGAAAAAATTCCTGTTTGAATTATCTGATGGCAATGTGGTGGAAAGTGTCTGCAGTATAAGCACGGCAACAGTGTGTGCATTTCTTCACAGGTGGGATGCCGCATGGGCTGTAAATTCTGTGCTTCCACTCTGGACGGACTGGAACGGAATCTGACTCCTTCCGAGATGCTGGATCAGATTTACGCCATCACAAGACTGACGGGGGAGCGGGTCTCCAATGTGGTAGTCATGGGCACTGGGGAACCGATGGATAATTATAACAATATTTTGAAATTTCTGCATCTTCTGACCGATGAGAACGGTCTGAACATCAGCCAGAGAAATGTCACGGTGTCCACCTGTGGAATCGTGCCCAGAATGCGGCAGCTGGCGGATGAAAAGCTGCAGATCACACTGGCATTGTCCTTGCATGCCACCACCGATGAAAAACGAAGAAAACTGATGCCCATTGCCAACCGGTATTCTATCAAAGAGTTGATGGAAGTCTGTCAGTATTATTTCGAACAGACCGGACGAAGGATCACTTTCGAATACAGTCTGGTGGGTGGTGTGAATGATACGGAAGAGGATGCCAGGGAACTGATCGCCCTGGCGAAGCCGTTGTGCTGCCATATCAACCTCATCCCGGTCAACCCCATTAAAGAGCGGGATTATGTGCAGTCGGATACTAAGCACATTCAGGCATTTAAAAATAAACTTGAAAGTAAGATGATACATGTTACAATTAGAAGGGAGATGGGCCGGGATATTGACGGAGCTTGCGGACAGTTAAGACGCCGTCATACGCAGGAGGCGAAGAACCCGGGGGAACTCTCACAGGAGGAAGTTTGACGTGCTTAAGACGTTTTCCATAACCGATATCGGAAGGAAAAGAAAAGTAAATCAGGACTATATCTATACCTCTGAAAAACCGGTGGGAAATCTGCCGAATGTATTTATCGTGGCAGATGGTATGGGTGGTCACAATGCAGGAGACTATGCGTCCAAGGTAACGGTAGAGACCATGCTTGCCGAGATGGAGAATTCTTTTGAGAAGAATCCCACCCTGATCTTCCGCAAAGCCATTGAGGAAGCCAATGATGTGATCCGCAAGAGAGCCAGCGAGGATGAAAAGCTGGAAGGAATGGGGACTACGGTTGTGGTGGCATCCTGCATGGGCAGATTCTTACAGGTGGCCAATGTAGGAGACAGCAGACTCTATGTGGTGGGCAGCAAGATCCGCCAGATCACAAGAGATCATTCGTATGTAGAAGAAATGGTACGGATCGGAGAACTGGATCGTGCCGATGCAAGGAACCATCCGGATAAAAATATTATTACCAGAGCGGTAGGGGCGGAAGACAAAGTGGAGCCGGATTTCTTTACCGTGGAATTACAGGAGGGTGAGATCGTCCTTATGTGCTCGGATGGTCTGACAAATATGCTGGAAGACGAGGAAATCCGCATGATTATCAGCGGAGCCAGAGACCTTGTGGAGAAGGCAGAGAGCCTGGTGGAGGCGGCCAATGCCAACGGCGGCAGAGACAATATCAGTGTGATACTGATCGAGCCGTGCGCGTAAATTACCCAGCTTTTTTGGAAATGGAGAGCAAGTATGATCAAAATAGGAATGATGATCGGCGATCGCTATGAGATCCTGGAAAAAATCGGAACCGGCGGTATGTCAGATGTCTATAAAGCAAAATGTCACAAGCTGAATCGCTATGTGGCGATCAAGGTATTGAAGCAGGAATTCAGCGAAAATGCTAATTTTGTATCCAAATTCCGGATCGAGGCACAGGCGGCAGCAGGACTGATGCACCCCAATATTGTCAATGTCTATGATGTCGGGGAAGAGAACGGAATCTATTATATCGTCATGGAACTGGTAGAGGGTATTACCCTCAAAAAGTACATTGAGAAGAAGGCCAGACTGTCTTACAAGGAAGCGGTAAGTATCGCCATCCAGGTAAGCATGGGTATTGAGGCTGCACATAATAATCATATTATCCATCGGGATATCAAGCCGCAGAATATTATTATCTCCAAGGACGGCAAAGTCAAGGTGACAGACTTCGGTATTGCCAAGGCAGCTACCAGTAATACCATCACTTCTAATGTCATGGGAAGTGTACACTATACTTCTCCCGAGCAGGCCAGAGGGGGTTACAGCGATGAAAAGAGTGATATCTATTCGCTGGGCATCACCATGTTTGAGATGCTGACGGGAAGAGTGCCATTCAACGGGGAGACTACGGTTGCCATTGCCATCAAGCATATTCAGGAAGAGATGCCGTCTCCGAAGGAGTTCGTACCGGAGATCCCTTCCAGCGTAGCCAGTATTGTACTGAAATGTTGTCAGAAGTCTCCGGACCGCAGATACCAGAATATGGCAGAACTGATCGCAGATCTGAAACAGTCCCTGATCAATCCGGAGGAAGATTTCGTGGTGAACACCGATCCGGATATGGAAGGTGGTACCCGGATGATCTCCGATGAGGATATGGCGCAGATCAAACGAAAAGTCCCTTATCAGGGAGGACGGGAATACGAAGAACCGGATCATGACGAGACCATGCGTCTGCGTTCCGATACGGAAGCCATGTATGAAAACGAAGAAGATGGCGAAGACGAAGATAATTACGACTACGACCCCAAGATGGAGCGTGTGACCACAATCCTGGCAATTGTAGCCGGTGTGGTGATCTGTATTATCCTGATCGTTCTGGCAGTGAAGATCTTCGGCGGCAAAAATGGAGGAAGCAGTGACTCTGATGCAGGACCGATCATTACGACCGAAGAGACGGATGCCACAGAAGTGGAAAAGGTCTCCATGCCGTATGTAACGGGCATGAAGGTAGAAGATGCAAAGAGCACCCTGACCAGTCTGGGAATCCTCACAGAGGTGACTTATGAGGAGTCCGACACGGTAGCGGAAGGTATTGTTATCAATACAGATGTCAGCGTGGGAGCACAGATCGATAAGGGCAGCAAGGTAACCCTGAAAGCCAGTGCAGGAACTCAGGGTGTGGAAGTACCCAATGTGGTGAATCTTACTTTTGATGAAGCCAATACACAGCTGGTAAGCAAGGGATTCCTGGTCAACAAGACAGAGAACTATTCCGATACGGTAGAGTCCGGCCGGGTGATTTCCCAGACCCCCTCCGAGGGCAACAAAGCACCAAAGGGCAGTGTGATCACTGTGACAGTAAGTCTGGGTAAGGAAGATACCAAGATCCGTGTGCCGAATCTGATCGGTCTGTCCGAGCAGGACGGCACGGTAGAAGCCATCGAGGCAGGACTGACCGTAGGCAGTGTGACCTATATCTACAGTGACGAAGTGGGAGAAGGCATGATCTGTTACCAGAGCTATTCCCATGGCTCCTATGTGGATCAGGGAACTTCCATTGATATCAAGGTCAGTCAGGGAGCTCAGAAGGTGACTTACAAGTGTAATGTCAGCATTGCGGCACCGACGACTTCGGAAGCACCCGGCTATGTATCGGGAATGGAAGTCAGCATCAAACTGGTGACGGATGACAATAACGTACTGCTGGATACCAAGACCAGCACTTTCCCGGTAGCTACCAATTTCAACGGTATGACTGCCTCCGGTGGTACGCTCACCATGACGTATCAGGTGACAAGCGAACCGACCACCACAACGAACCCGGATACCGGGGAGCAGGTGACGGTTCCCGGAACGACAGAAGACCGTTCCTTTACCAGAAGAGTTGAGTTCGTAAAGGAATAAGATCAAAGGCGGGAAGCTATGAAGGGCAAGATTATAAAAGGAATCGCCGGGTTCTATTACGTCCATGTAGCGGACGATGGCCATACAATGGGCACGGTGTACGAATGCAAGGCAAAAGGAGTCTTTCGCAAGGATCACAGAAAACCCCTGGTCGGGGATGACGTGGAGATGGATGTCCTGGATGAGGCACAGAAAAAAGGAAATATCAGGGAATTGCTTCCCAGACACAGTGAACTGATTCGTCCGGCGGTAGCTAATGTGGATCAGGCGCTGGTGATTTTTGCCATCACGAAGCCACAGCCGAATTTTAATCTGCTGGATCGTTTCCTGGTCATGATGCAGCAGCAGGACATTCCCTGCATTATCTGTTTTAACAAGCAGGATATTGACGAGGAAGGCAAAAAGGAAGATTATCGTGCCATTTACGAACAGGCGGGATTCCGTACGATCACGGTCAGCGCAGCCAGACAAGAAGGGATAGATACCATTCAGGAGCTGCTTCGTGGCAAGACCACTACGGTGGCGGGTCCCAGCGGTGTCGGTAAATCCTCTCTGGTAAACTGCCTGCAGTCCAGCACAGTGATGGAGACCGGCTCCATCAGTGAGAAGATCGAGCGGGGAAAGCATACTACCAGGCACTCCGAACTGATCTCCATTGCACAGGATACGTATATTCTGGATACCCCGGGATTTAGCTCTCTGGGGTTGTTTCGGTTGGAGAAGGAGCAGTTGGCGGAATTTTATCCGGAGTTTGCCCCTTTTGAAAAATATTGCAGATTCGGAGGCTGCTCCCATATCTCTGAGCCGGTATGCGGTATCAAGGCTGCTGTGGCAGAGGGAGAGATCCCGCAGATACGTTATGAGAACTACTGTCTGCTCTATGATGAACTGAAAAATCAGAGAAAATATTAATTATGAGTGAAGTGCAGAATAATCTAGGGGAAAAATTCAAAGAGACCATTGCGGAAGCGATGAAGACCGGAGATTTTCATGCGTTGAACACGCTGGTGACGGATACGGTCAACGATGCCTTGCGGGAGGCGGATTTCCAGGCAAATCTGTCCAGGGAAGCCACGGAAAAAAAGGTGTGGAATTCCCAGCGCAGCTGGCAGGATAAAAGGCGGGAGGAAGTCAAGACCGAGGCAGAGATCCAGGCAGAACGGCAGCAACGGGAAAAACAGCAGGAGGAGCGCCGCAGGCAGAACGAAGAATGGCACCGGCAGCGCAGAGAGCGGGAAAAGCAGTGGGAAGAACAACGGAAGGTTCAGGCAGAGCAGAACCGTGCACGGAATCAGGCACAGCCGGTGACACCCAGAAAAGCTACTGCGGCAGAAATGACTTCTCTGGTCAAAATGGAAAAGAAGGGAAACGTGTCCGGAACATTGTGCACTGTGTTCGGCGGGATCGGACTGGGGTTCAGCGGACTGGGACTTCTGGTACAGCTGTTACTGGCAGCTTTTCAGGCAGCATCTCTGAGTGCGGCGATCCTTCCGGGGGTATTGTCTCTGGTATTTTTAGAGATGATCTCTTATGGCAACGGACAGCGTAGAAGATTAAAACGCGCGGAGAAATATCTGGAACTGTGCGGCACCAAAATGTATGGTGTGATCAACGAAATGGCCCGCTATACCGGAAAAAGTGTCCGCTATGTCAGAAGGGATCTTCGTAAGATGTTAAAAGCCGGAATGTTTCCGGACGGACATCTGGATGATAAAGAGACCTGCTTTATGCTCAATAATGTGATCTACCGTCAGTATCTGGAGACGGAGAAAGCCTATCTGGAGCAGAAGAAGATCAGTGAGCAGGAGAAGGAACAGAATACAGCGGGCACCGATACACAGGATACGGATCAGAACCGCAGAGAGCAGGAACTGCACAGTATTGTGGCAGAAGGAATGGAATACATCCGTCATCTGCGGGATCTGAATGACAGGATCGAAGGAGAAGCTATCTCTGAGAAGCTGTACCGGCTGGAAAATCTGTTGAAGGAGATCTTTGACCGAGTGCAGGAGCATCCGGAGCAGATGCACCGGATGCATAAACTGATGGATTATTACCTGCCTACTATGTTGAAACTGGTGGAGCAGTATGCGGAATTTGACGAGATCAGCAGCCCGGGAGAAGATATTCTCGATGCTAAAAAAGAGATCGAAAAGACACTGGATATGATCAATCAGGCATTCGTTACATTGCTGAACAATCTGTTCCGGGATGCAGCCTTTGATGCGTCAGCGGATGCACAGGTATTGCAGACGATGTTGGCTAAGGAAGGGCTGACAGAATCGGATTTTGTAAGAGAAAAAAATGTATGACAGCAGGAAAGTAATGCTGATGGTAAATAAAAAATCATGAGAGAGTATGGAAAGGCGGGGTTATAAGTATGAATATGGATCTGGATGCAGCAACAAAAGAGGCACCTACCCTTACACTGGATCCCTTTGCGGAGGCAAAGGCAGAGATCGTGGAGAAGAAGCCGGAGGAACTGGTAGAGGAGCAGGCTGTTCCGGAGATGGAACTGACACCGGAAGAACAGAAAATGGTAGATGATTTTGCGGGACAGATCGATCTGACCAATACCCAGGCGGTATTGCAGTACGGTGCGGGGAGTCAGAAAAAGATCGCAGATTTCTCTGAGACAGCACTTAGCAATGTCCGGACCAAGGATATGGGCGAGGTTGGACAGCTGTTGACGGATGTAGTGGCACAGCTCAGGGATTTTGATACAGAGGAAGACAAGGGATTCTTCGGCTTGTTTAAAAAGAGCGGGGATAAGCTGAATAATCTGAAAGCAAAGTATGATAAAGCGGAAGTGAACATCAGCAAGATCTGTGATGCCATGGGAAATCATCAGGTGGTGCTGCTAAAAGATGTGGCGGTACTGGACAAGCTGTATCAGCTGAATCTGAATTATTTTAAAGAACTGTCCATGTACATTCTGGCAGGTAAAAAGAAACTGACACAGGCGAAAAACGTGGAACTGCCGGAACTTCTGGAAAAAGCACAGAAGAGCGGACTGCCGGAGGATACGCAGGCTGCGAAGGATTTTGCAGCAATGTGTGAGAGATTCGAGAAGAAGATCTATGATCTGGAACTTACCAGAGCCATTTCTCTGCAGATGGCACCCCAGATCCGACTGATCCAGTCCAATGATATCGCTATGTCCGAGAAGATCCAGTCCACACTGGTGAATACGATCCCTCTGTGGAAGAGCCAGATGGTCATTGCCATCGGTCTGGATCATGCCACCGATGCAGCCAAGGCACAGCGTGCAGTATCGGATATGACCAATGAACTGTTGAAGAAAAATGCAGAAGCACTGAAAGTGGCATCCGTGGAGACAGCGAAGGAATCTGAGAGAGGTATTGTGGATATCGAGACCCTCAAGACCACGAACCAGACACTGATGACCACACTG
>OOBB01001011.1_pt1 | contig 11200 bp, 8 predicted proteins | sample 1671661 | NCBI WGS metagenome assembly OOBB01 (sample SAMN06348179, study PRJEB24527) | human gut metagenome | biome: human gut; feature: ankylosing spondylitis patient; material: feces | host: Homo sapiens | place: China | collected 2015-10
CGTAGACCACGCCATGTTGGCGGGGGAGACGGAAAGCCACGTGAATGCGGTGAACACCACTGTCCTGCACGATGGTACTTATATCCAATATAATAAGGACGCATTCAACATCCGGGCTTCCGGTGACATCCGTTGGCGGCATTCAGAGGGACGGATGCACGATTTCGAGACACTCGATGCCTTGGATTTCAACTACGGACTTTCTGCCCGTTATACCCTACCGCGTATCAAGACCACCTTGTCGGCCGATGCCACAATGTACAGCCGCCGGGGGTATGGCAGTTCGGAACTGAACACGGATGACTTTGTGCTGAATGCCTCGCTCAGCCAACCGTTCTGGAAAGGCAAGCTCATTGCAAGGATTGAAGCGTTCGACCTGTTGCATCAGGTTTCTTCCACACAATATAGTGTCAATGCGCAAGGGCGTACCGAAACATGGTTTCGTTCTCTGCCCCATTACGTGATGTTGCATTTGGTGTTTCACTGGAACAAGAATCCTAAAAAAGGAGGGTGTTCAGGTTCATGTCCCATTTTTTAGTGGATATTTTAGTGTCGTTTAAAAGTGCATCAAAAACGGGAACAGTAAATTGGAAACTCTGAAAAAATATGAATAGGTTGAAACGTTTTCCACACTTCAGACAGAATAATGTGTCGGATTGCGGGCCGACTTGTTTGCGTATGATTGCGCGGTACTACGGTGTAGACTATACAGCGGAGATGTTGCGTCGTCATTGCCATGTTTCACGTCGTGGAGTCAATATGTTGGGCATAAGCGAAGGAGCGGAACATATCGGTTTGGATACGGTGGGGATGAAAATGACATTTAGCCAATTAGCGGAGGAGGGTGTATTTCCCTGTATCCTGTATTGGAACCAGAGTCATTTCGTGGTTTGTTACGGTATAGAAAGAGATAAGGCGGGAAGTTATAAAATCCATATTTCAGACCCTGCCTCGCAACGCCTTACCTATACCCAAGAAGAATTTGAGCGATGTTGGATTGGAAGACGTGCCGAAGATAAAGGGTGCGGTGTGGTTTTGATGTTGGAACCGGGGGATAATTGGGGGAAAGTGGAAGATGAATACCGGAAAAACAGACGGAGCATTCTTTCGTTTACCCGTTATTTCGTGCCTTACCGCTGCATGATAGGCCAGTTGCTGTTGGCCATGCTTGTCGGGAGTTTGATACAGATGGTGTTGCCTTTCCTTTCGCAAGCGATGGTAGACCAGGGTATCAACGGGCGAAATTTGGATATCATCACCCTGATACTTTTGGCACAGTTGGGTTTCTTTGTGGCCACGCTGAGCATCGACTACATCCGTTCGTGGATTATGCTGCACATGAATTCGCGCATCGATATTGCGTTGATTTCCGATTTCTTGATCAAACTTACGGCTATGCCCTTGCAGTTTTTCGATTCGCGCATGACGGGCGACATCTTGCAACGTATTGGAGACCATGGACGGATAAAAGGCTTCCTATTGGGCAACAGCATGCGTATCGTGTTTTCGATAGTGAATTTCATTGTATATTTGGGCATATTGGCTTATTACAACACGGTGGTGTTGGTCATATTTCTCGTGGGCAATACTTTGTATGTGGCATGGATTTCGTTCTTTATGCGCTATCGGAGGGAACTTGATATCAAGCGGTTCAACCAGTCTGCTTTGGAACAGAGCAAGATGATACAGTTGGTACAGGGCATGCAGGACATCAAGCTCAATAATAGCGAACGCCAGAAGCGTTGGGAGTGGGAGCGGATACAGGTCAAGCTCTTTCAGATTGGCCTGAAAGGGCTTCGCATCGGGCAGGTGCAGCAGTCCGGTTCGGTGTTTTTCACGCAAACCACGCATATACTTATTTATTATATCGCAGCGAAAGCCGTGGTGGACGGTTCGATGACCTTGGGTATGATGATGTCCCTGACCTACATTATCGGAGTTCATCGGTTTTGCACAGTCGTTCCAAGATGCGAAAATCAGTTTGGAACGTTTGAATGAGATACATTCGCAGGATGACGAAGAGACGGATATTGATAAAAAACTGGCCACGCTTCCTCAAAAAAGGGACATTTGCATTGAGCGCCTTTCGTTCAGTTACACCGGTTCGGAGCGGGATTGGGCATTGAAGGACGTTTCGCTCCATATTCCGGAGCGTCAGGTGACGGCCATTGTGGGCGAAAGCGGATGCGGAAAAACCACACTGATCAAACTGCTTCAGGGATTTTATGAACCGACCCGTGGCAGTATCAAGGTAGGAGGAGTCAATCTCTCGGACATCAACCCTCATACTTGGCGTGCGGCTACAGGTTCGGTGATGCAGGACAGTTTTATCTTTTCCGATACCATAGAGGGGAATATTGCTTTCAATACAGACGAGGCGGATAAAGAACGTATGAAAAGTGCTGCTCGCATGGCGCGGATTGATGATTTTGTGGAGTCTCTTCCTTTGGGCTATGACACCGTCATCGGCATGGAGGGCAAGGGGGTGAGCCAAGGACAGCGGCAACGCATCTTGATAGCCCGTGCCATCTACAAGAATCCGGAGTATATTTTCCTCGACGAGGCGACCAATTCGCTCGATGCCACCAATGAAGCCCACATCATGGACAATCTGCATTGTTTCTACAAAGGACGTACGGTGGTGGTCAGTGCGCATCGCCTGAGTACCGTAAAGGATGCCGACCAAATCATCGTGATGGACAAGGGAAAGATTGTGGAGCGCGGCAACCATCAAAGCTTGTTGGAAAAACGGGGCAGGTATTATGAATTAGTGAAAAATCAAATGAGTGTCATGGCATGAAACAGCAGAAACAACATTGTCCGGAAGTAGAGCGGCTCATGGGGGGACGCTTGCCGTTTGTTACGCGCTACGGCATAACCATCGTGGTCATTGTAATGGCATTGGTGTGTGCCGGATTGCTGTGGTCGGGAGGGCCTTCGCAGCAACTGATGAGGGATATTATGAAACATACAGTCCAACAAATTAAAAACAAAATATAATGAACCATTCCAATTGTGTGATTTCGGCAGTAGGGCGGAGCAGCCTGCACCGTATGTGGCTGAAGGGGGAGTGCAATTTCGACTTGCACTTGGTGGTCTACGATGATTCCATGGAAGAGTTTCGTGGAGACACGGAGTATATTTGCCACATCAAAGGATATAAGTTGAGAGTCGTCTACCGGTATCTTGAAATGTATCCGGAGTTGAAAGAACGGTATAATTATTTCTTCTTTCCGGATGATGACATCCAAATGGATGCCGCGGTCATCAATACCCTGTTCGAGGCCATGCGGCGTTACCGCTTGCAGATTGCACAGCCGGCATTGCGTATGTCTTATTACACGTGGAGCCATACGTTGCAAGACAGGTATTGCAAGTTGCGGTATATCAATTTCGTGGAAATGATGGTGCCGTGTTTCTCACGTGAGGCATTAAACAAAGTGTTGTTCACTTTTAATGAGAACGAGACGGGATGGGGAACGGAAACCCATTGGGCGGAGTTGATTAATGCTTCGCAAAGGGATATGGCCGTCATTGACGAAGTAAGCGTGGTGCATACGCGTCCCATCCAATCGGGACAGGCCATCCATAATAGGGAACTGGCTGCTTACTTACGAAAATATAACCTGTCTACCAAGGTGCTTCACTATGATTGCCTGCCTTCTGAAAGTGTGTATTGCTGTGACAGGAATACTTTCAGAGAACTTTGTAAGACGTTGGGGCATTGGATAGGGGAAGAACGTATATCGGCTTTCTCGGCAGGTGAGGACGGGTATTTCGGATATGTGCATTTCCTGTTCCTGTTAGCCCATATTACACAGATGCAGAACTATGCGGACGCGGGTTATGATTTGTTGTGCAAGGCGCAAGACAGTTTGGGGACGGTGATGCACGATATGACTTTCCGGAGCGGCATAAGCGGATGTTGTTGGCTGATAGAATATCTGTCAAAAGAAGGGCTTATAGAGGAGAATCCCGAAGATTTGCTTGAAACGGTGGATGCGTATATCAGGCAAAATATCGGGGAAACGATGTCGGTGGAGGATTTAGCCGGAATAGGGCGTTATTACTTGGCCAAGATGCAGAACCGTCCTACGAAGGAACATCGTGATGACTGCGAGAGGATTGCCGTTTTGTTGCAAGGCCGAATGGGTGAGGAGGCTCCTTCGGTTACGGTAGATGCCCTCACGTTGATGCAGGCTTGCGGAATGGAAACGAGGGAACAACTTCGAGTATTGGAACGCAAAATAGAACGTATGGAGTGTACTCAAGTGGAGCGTGTATATATGCTGTTCCGTCTTTATCTGTTGACGCACGATGGTTATTTTTTAGCAAGGGTGCAAGAGGGGATGAAAAACCTTCGGCCGCAGTTGATGACATTGGAAGATGCGGTAATGTTAGTTGAAATCATGTATCACACTGTAAAATAAGGAGAAGGCTATGAAGACGGCAATATTGTTTGTGACGCATATTTATAATGAGGATATAGAACGGCAAATCATCAAGTTACATGAAGAGACCAAGGACTTTGCCACATTGTATGTCGGCTTTCAGGCAGACAAGGTGCGCATCACGCTGCCGGATGGCATCCGTTCTTTCCCCTTCACCGTCAAGGAACTCAATAGGTTGGGATATCGTTCGTGGGGATGTACTTTGATGGACGGGAATTTCCACTTCGTGATGTTGGACTTTTATCTCAAACATACCGGTTATGACTTTTATTGGCTTATAGAATACGATGTCCGTTTTAATGGGGATTGGAAAAACTATTTCGAGTTCTTTGCGGATAAGGATGACGATTTTATTTCTGCCCATATTGGAGACTTTTCCGGGAATACCCGATGGACAAGATGGAAAGAGATAGAATTGGTCAATATCAAACTGAATCATAAGATGTTGTTACGTTCTTTCAATCCGATATGCCGTTTCTCTGACAGGGCGCTTTCTTTACTGAACGAGCGATGCCTATTGGGCGACAGGGGACACAATGAGGTGTTGATGCCTACATTGTTCAAATGCTTCAATTTGAAAATGTCCGATTTCGGGGGGAATGGCAGATTTATATACACCGGTTGTTCGGGATTGTTTTATACGGATGACCCGAATGATGTTTGCGGGGACAAATGTACCCATCGTTTCCGTCCTGCTCATACGGAGGGTGAAATGGCATTGTCTGGTATGATTTATCATCCGGTGAAGTAATAAACTAAAACAAGTAAGATAGAAGATAATGGAAAATTACAATCATAATTGTTTGGTCTTTGCCACACATAAATTGGACGAAGGCATATTGGATTACTTGGCTTACCTCAAAAAGGAAGTGGAAGGGGTGATGGACCTTTTGGTTTTATACGACCAATCTGCCCATCCGATAAAAGAAGATGATTACCCCGGATTTCGCTTCTGTTTTTTTGAGTCTGTCGGATTGAAAGGTTTTTTCCATCAGAATGAGAGGTTGCTACCCAACACTTTTGTAGCTTTGGCGGAATGTGCGGAACAATATCGTTACGACCATTACCTGCTGATGGAAAATGATATTGTGCTACATGGGGATTTTCGCCGTTTCGTCCAACGGGTCAATGTCGAGGACGCGGTGGATTATATCCATATTGCCACCGATGTGGAGGGCGGTCCGCAAAAACATTGGCCTGTCCGGTATATACAGGACTGTCCTTTTAAACATCTTTATTTCTCTTGGTGTCACATCTTGTATCTCAGTCATGGTTTCTTAACGGACGTGGCAGAGTTCATGGCACGTAATGATTCCATCCATTATGAATTCCTGCTGCCCACTATGGCGTATAACGGCAATTATCTGGTTCGGCAGTTTGAAAATTTCGGCTACAGTTTCCAAGTTTCCTGGGGAGCAGCGGAACTTTACGAAAGCAAGTATATGAACGAACGGATGCCCGATACATTCTATCATCCGGTGAAGGATTTGAGTATCGTGGATTGGGGAGCAGGAGATATGCCCCAAGGGACGTGAAACGGCCGAAAAAATGACCGCTAAACGATTTTCTGTTCTCAGCCGAATGATTTTTCAATCTCAGCCAAACGATTCTTGAATCGGTTGGCATCGTTTGAGGCATGTATTGAAGGCTTTTTCCCGTCTTCCACCCCTTTCTATACGAGAATACAAAAAAGGGTTCGCATCCTTCATACTTCCTCAATGACAGCGACTTATGGTGAAGGCTCTGTGCTCTTGGCCTTCACCGAGCCTTCACGCGGATGCGTTTTCGCGGTGTGAAAACATCCTTCACCCTTTTTGCTTTGATGCTGTCATTCAACGGCTTATGGTGAAGGATGTGGTGAGAAAAGGGAGTTCACCTAAAGCAAGGCCTGGAAATAAAAGCTTCCCGGGAAAAGCCTGCGCATATCCGTTTCTTCCGGTACCGTCCGGAAAAGGCCGAAAACGCTCGAACCCGAACCGCTCATGGAAGCGTATGCCGCTTCCCGGTCGTACAGCCGTGCCTTAATGTCTGCGATTTCGGGATGGAGGGCAAAGACTCCTTCTTCGAAATCGTTCGTCAGGAGGTCTTTCCATTCCTCTACGGGGCGGCGGATGATGTCTGTGATAGGCGTTTCGGGTCTTCGGGGACTGATTCGGGCGTAGGCTTCTTTCGTGGACACGAAGATGTCGGGCTTCACTAAAACGAGATGCCAGCCGGAGAGTGAAAGGCCGATAGGAGTGAAGATATTGCCGATGCCCGTGGCAAATACCGGACGGTTGCGCACGAAGAAAGGACAGTCGGCTCCCAAACCGGTCACGCGTTCTTCAAGTTCGTTGTCGGACAGGCCGAGGTTGAACATTTGGTTGAGGCTTTTCATCGTATGGGCTGCGTCCGACGAGCCGCCCCCTAAGCCTGCGCCCGACGGGATTTGCTTATGCAACGATATATAAAGGTGGGGGAGTGCATAATGTTCCCGTATCAGGCGCAGGCCCTTGATGAGCAGGTTCTGTTCCGGCGGGCAGTCGATGTCGATGCCGCCCGACCGGAATGTATAATCTTCCGTGGAGTGTTCTTGCACGGGGATGCCATTGGGGAAAATACCCTCCGGGCGGTGGCTGTCCGTTCCGGCATCCGTACTGAATTGCAACGTGTCGCACAGCGGGATGGGGTAGAACACGGTTTCCAGGTTATGGTAACCGTCGGGACGGCGTTCCGTGACGTTCAGTCCTAAATTGATTTTAGCGTTGGGATGGCAAATCATAATATGATGTTTTATGTATGCAAAGGTAAGCAATGTTTGGCAACGGTAGATAAAATGTTCATAAAAGAATGTGGTCCGGAGGCTTTTTTAGGAGGGAAAGGATTATCTTTGCACGTAAAATCAGACTTGATATGGCAGAACCGAGAAAGACAGGGCGGCGCACTTCCGCGCGCGCTAAAGTGAACGTGCCGGAGGAGGATGCCTACGGACATGTACAGCCGCAGGCTCTTGAATTTGAAGAGGCTGTGTTGGGCGCATTGATGATAGAGCAGGATGCCTATTCGCAGGTGAGCGAGATATTGCGTCCTGAGAGTTTTTACGATCATCGCCACCAGCTTATCTATGAGGCCATCCGCACGCTGAACCTTCAGCAGAAGCCGGTGGATATCCTGACGGTGACGGAACACCTGAATACCATGGGCAAACTGGAGGAAGTGGGCGGCCCGTTTTATATCACGCAACTGAGCGGCAAAGTGGCTTCTTCCGCCCATATCGAATACCATGCCCGTATCATCGCGCAGAAATTCCTGGCACGCGAGCTGATTACTTTCACCAGTCTGGTGCAGACGAAGGCTTTCGACACGACGGTGGATGTGGACGACCTGATGCAGGAGGCCGAGGGAAAGCTCTTCGAGATTTCGCAACAGAACATGAAGAAAGACTATACGCAAATCAATCCCGTGATTCGCGAGGCTTACGACATGTTGCAGAAGGCGGCGGCGCGCAGCGACGGATTGAGCGGGTTGAGCAGCGGCTTCGAAAAGTTGGACAAGATGACTTCCGGTTGGCAAAACTCCGATTTGGTCATCATTGCAGCCCGTCCGGCCATGGGAAAGACGGCTTTCGTGCTCTCCATGGCCAAGAAGATGGCGGTGGACATGAAGATTCCGGTAGCCATGTTCTCGTTGGAAATGAGCAACGTGCAGTTGGTCAACCGTATGATTGTCAACGTGTGCGAGATTCCGGGCGAGAAATTGAAAAGCGGACAGTTGGCGCCTTACGAATGGTCGCAGTTGGATAATAAAATCACCCAACTGTATGATGCCCCGTTTTATGTGGACGATACGCCGTCGCTGTCCGTTTTCGAGTTGCGTACGAAAGCCCGGCGTTTGGTGCGCGAGCATGGGGTCAAGATTATCCTGATAGACTATCTCCAGTTGATGAATGCCAGTGGAATGTCGTTCGGCAGCCGTCAGGAGGAGGTCAGCACCATTTCGCGTTCGCTCAAGGGGCTGGCCAAGGAATTGAACATACCGATTATTGCGCTGAGCCAGTTGAACCGTGGGGTGGAGAACCGTGAGGGTATCGACGGCAAGCGTCCGCAGTTGAGCGACTTGCGTGAATCCGGTGCCATTGAGCAGGATGCCGATATGGTTTGTTTTATCCATCGCCCCGAATATTACAAGATTTACCAGGACGAAAAGGGGCACGACCTGCACGGCATGGCGGAAATCATCATCGCCAAGCACCGTAACGGTGCCGTGGGCGACGTGTTGCTGAAGTTCCGTGGGGAATACGCCCGTTTTCAGGATCCGGAAGAAGACGCCTATGTGCCCATGCCGGGCGAGGCCGTGGCTTTCGGTGCCGGACGGGGAGAGGATGTTCCTTTGCCTGCGGCCGACATGGTGCCTCCGTCGGATGCGGCGTCTCCTTTCGGTGCGCCTCTGCCCGAAGGTCCTCTTCCATTTTGACAACGTGGGAACGGGGTGTGGACGAAACTCACTGGTTGCTTGAGGCTTTGTCTGCATTCCCTTTGGTGGATTGCCTGAAAAAGTGTAATTTTGCGCGTTATTTCGAAATAAATTAAAATCTTAAGATATGAATATCTCTTATAATTGGCTGAAAGAGTATGTCGATTTTGAATTGACGGCTCAGGAAGTGGCCGATGCGTTGACGTCGGAAGGCCTGGAAGTGGGTTGCGTGGAGGAAGTGCAGCCGGTGAAGGGCGGTTTGCAGGGATTGGTCATCGGCGAGGTGCTGACTTGCGTGCCCCATCCCAATTCAGACCACATGCACGTATGTACGGTGAACCTCGGCGAGGGAGAACCGGTACAGATTGTATGCGGTGCGCCGAACGTGGCAGCCGGACAGAAAGTGGTGGTGGCCACGCTGGGTTGCAAATTGTATGACGGCGACGAATGTTTTACCATCAAGAAATCCAAGTTGCGCGGGGTGGAAAGCCACGGAATGATTTGTGCCGAAGATGAAATCGGTATCGGTACGGACCACAACGGCATCATCGTGTTGCCCGAGACGGCTGTACCCGGAACCCCGGCAGCGGAATACTATAACCTGAAGAGCGACTATCTTATCGAAGTGGACATTACGCCCAACCGTGCGGATGCCTGCTCGCATTACGGTGTGGCCCGCGACCTGTATGCCTGGTTGGTGCAGAACGGCCACAAGACGGCTTTGCACCGTCCGTCGTGCGACGGTTTTAAGGTGGACAGCCACGAGCTGGACATCGACATCGAAGTGCAGAACGCGGAGGCATGCCCCCGTTATGCCGCCGTGACGCTCCGGAATTGCGAAGTCAAGGAAAGTCCGGAATGGTTGCAAGACAAATTGCGCACGATCGGTCTGCGCCCCATCAACAATATCGTGGATGTGACGAATTACATCATGTTCGCCTACGGACAGCCTTTGCACTGTTTCGATGCCGATATGATCAAAGGGGGTAAAGTGGTGGTGAAGACCATGCCGGAAGGTACGCCTTTCGTGACGCTCGACGGCGAGGAACATAAGTTGAGCGACCGCGATTTGGCTATCTGCAACGTGGAAGAGCCGATGTGTATCGCCGGTGTGTTCGGCGGAAAAGGGAGCGGAACGTATGAAACGACCCGTAACGTATTGTTGGAAAGTGCTTATTTCAATCCGACGTGGATTCGCAAGAGCGCACGCCGTCATGGTTTGAGCACCGATGCTTCTTTCCGTTTCGAGCGGGGTATCGACCCGAACGGTGTGATTTACGCCTTGAAACAGGCTGCCATGTTGTGTAAGGAACTGGCAGGCGGGGAAATAGCCATGGAGATTAAGGATGTATATCCCAATCCGTTGCCCGATTTTGTGGTGGACTTGAATTATGAATATGCTTACGGCCTGATGGGGAAAAACATCGGGGCGGATACGGTGAAAAGCATCGTGACGAGTCTGGAGATGAAGATTCTGGAGGAAACGGCCGAAGGGCTGAAACTTCAGGTGCCGGCCTACCGTGTGGACGTGCAGCGTCCGTGCGATGTGGTGGAGGACATCTTGCGCGTGTACGGGTATAATAATGTGGAAATACCTTCGGCGGTGCGCTCTACGCTGAATGTCAAAGGCGATGAAGACAAAAGCCACAAGTTGCAGAATCTGGTGGCGGAACAGTTGGTGGGATGCGGTTTCAATGAAATCCTGAACAATTCTTTGCAGCGTGCGGCCTATTATGACGGGATGGAGAGTTATCCGGCCTCGCATTTGGTGAAACTGATGAATCCGTTGAGTTCCGACCTGAACGCGATGCGCCAGACGCTGTTGTTCGGGGGCTTGGAATGTATTGCGCACAACGCCAACCGCAAGAACGCGGATTTGAAGTTCTTCGAGTTCGGAAATTGCTACTATTTCCGCGAAGAGAATAAATGTCCCGATATCGTTCCCGGCGTGAGCAGCAGTCGTGACCCGGAGGTCATCCAACACGTTTTGGACGCTTATTCGGAAGACTATCACCTCGGGCTGTGGGTGACGGGCAAGAGGGTGAGCGGTTCGTGGGCGCATCCCGACGAAGACAGTTCTTTCTATGAACTGAAAGCTTACGTGCTGAATATCCTGACCCGTCTGGGTGTGAATTTCGGTACATTGGTTTTTGCGCCGAGCCGTAACGATATCTATTCAAAAGGTATCGAGATTCAAAACCGTGGCGGTAAGGTCTTGGCCATGTTGGGTATCGTGAGCCGGAAAATCCAGAAGATGATGGACGTGGACCACGAAGTGTATTATGCCGACCTGAACT
>OOBB01001013.1_pt1 | contig 11186 bp, 7 predicted proteins | sample 1671661 | NCBI WGS metagenome assembly OOBB01 (sample SAMN06348179, study PRJEB24527) | human gut metagenome | biome: human gut; feature: ankylosing spondylitis patient; material: feces | host: Homo sapiens | place: China | collected 2015-10
TACTTTTTTTAAAATTTTTTAAATTAGGTATTGCAAAATAGAAACAGATAGTGTATACTTCATCAAGTAAACGACATAGGGCTATCGCCAAACGGTAAGGCAACGGACTCTGACTCCGTCATTTCAAGGTTCGAATCCTTGTAGCCCTGCGAAGCAGGAGTTGACCTGCGAATAGGAACCTCAGTAGAGAAATCTACTGAGGTTTTTTGTTGTCCGGAAATATCTCAGATATTCATGGTGAAATTCCCCTGATTGTGAATAAAAGTTGGCAATAATACACAAAAAAGCCACACAAAGTTGAAGAGAATTATAAAATGTGATAAGATAAACATAAAATTAAGGTAGGAGATCTGCAAAAACAGACAAACAGAAAAGGGGAATCTTATGAACAATATAAAAGTACAGACGAAAATGATCATAGTAATACTGGCAACGATGGCTGCACTGTTGTTGTGTACTATCTTTTCAGCACAAAGCATGAAAGAATTGCAGTCCAAAGCATTAGATACCATGGAGACTGATGAGCGGGAAGCCTACGATGAACAGATCAAGCAGCAGGTAGATAATGTGATCTCGCTCTGCCAGACCATTTATGATCAGTATCAGGCTGGTGTCTATACCGAAGCAGAGGCCAGGAAACTTGCGGCGGATGAAATCCGCCAGCTTCGCTACGGAGATTCGGGATATTTCTGGGTGGATCAGTATGACGGAACCAATGTGGTACTGCTGGGAAGTGCAACAGAAGGTACAAACCGTATGGAGACCAAGGATGCTAACGGGTACCAGATGGTAAAGGAAATCATCCGCATGGGACAGGAGCCGGATGGTGGTTATGTAGATTATGTGTTCCCAAAGGAAGGAGAGACGGAATCCTCTCCCAAACGTTCCTACAGCAAAGCGTTTGAACCGTTCCAGTGGGTCATCGGCACAGGAAATTACACCGACTATATTGATGATAAGATTGTCACGGTAGGTGATGAATTTTCCGGTTATGTGACAGGAAGACTGACGATGTTCATTGCATCGACACTTATAGAAGGTGCAATCGTGATCGCCCTTCTGGTTTTCATTATTATCAGCATCGTCCAGCCGCTCAAAAAATGTGTGGCATCCATCGGCGTGATGGAACAGGGAGATTTCTCAAAATCTATGGGAGATAAGCTTTTAAAACGCCGTGATGATTTCGGACGGCTGGCAGTCTCTCTGGAGTCTATGAGGACAGAGATGAGTGGACTGATCGGTGAAGTCAAAGAGCAGGCTGCAGAGATCAACAATATGGTACAGAATATTGATAACAGTATTCAGGCTCTGGATGAACAGATCGAGGATGTGTCCGCTACCACAGAGGAACTGGCAGCCGGAATGGAAGAGACAGCGGCATCTTCTGAAGAGATCAATGCTATGTCTCATGAGATTGAGAGTGCAGCGAAGAATATTGCGACACGTTCTCAGGATGGTGCCACCGAAGCAGATGCGATCCGTGAGCGTGCGGTAGGAATCAAGAAGGATATTACACAAAATGATCAGCGTACCAAAGCCATTCATGAAGAGATCAACGAAGGACTGACCAGGGCACTGGAGGAAATTAAAGTAGTCAACCAGATTGGAGTTCTGGCAGAATCTATTATGCAGATCACGGGACAGACGAATCTGTTGGCACTGAATGCATCCATTGAGGCAGCACGTGCGGGAGAAGCCGGAAAAGGATTTGCTGTGGTGGCGGAGGAAATTCGTGTGCTGGCAGAACAGTCCAAGGCAGCCGTCTCTCATATCCAGGATGTGACCAACAATGTGATGGATGCTGTAAACAATTTGGCAGAAGGAACACAGAAGCTGTTGGGATTTGTCGGAACAGATGTGGTGGACAGCTTTGCAGCATTTTCCGGTATGGCGGATTCTTACAGTAATGATGCCGGTCAGATCGATGGACTGGTAACAGATTTCTCTGCCTCCTCCGAAGAACTGCTGGCATCTATCAGCGGTGTCATGGAGGCAATCAACGAAGTCAGCAAGGCAGCTACCGAAGGGGCTTCGGGAACTACGGATATTGCGGATAAGACGGGGGTAATCGTAGAAAGAGCCAACGAGATCAAGGAAAAAGCGGAGGCTGCAAGAATTGCTGCGGACAAACTTCAGCAAAATGTGGAACACTTTATCGTGTAGAGAATGTGCATCATGCACAGGAAGAAAAATATAAAATTGTGCAAAAAGCACTTGAAAAGTAAAAAGTTAAGTGATACTATAAGCCACAACAAGAAATAAACGAAAAATATTATCATTCATGCAAAGAAGCATTTGTAGTGATACGAATGCTTTTTTTGCGTTATCTGCAGCAGGCGGATCAGGCGGTGAGAAACGGCGGTACCAGCGTAGGACTGTGTGGCAGAGAGATCCGGGGCAAAAAGGTGGGAATCATCGGCTGCGGTCAGATCGGTTTCATGACAGCGAAGCTTTTCCGGGCATTCGGTGCGGAAGTCTATGCCTATGCCAGACACGAAAGAGAAGAAGTGAAGGCAGCAGGAATTGCATACAAACCGCTGGATGACCTGTTGAGAGAGTGTGATATTATTTCCCTGCATACGCCGAACAACAAGGAGACCAGAGGAATGATCAGTGCGGAGAAGATCGCACTGATGAAGAAATCAGCCATTTTTATCAACTGTGCAAGAGGCCTTATCGTAGACAGCAAGGCACTGGCACAGGCTTTGAACGAAGGACGGATCGCAGGAGCTGCGGTGGATGTATTTGACTGTGAGCCGCCCATTCCCACAGAGGAACCGCTGCTTCATGCGAAAAATACATTGTTGACACCGCACGTGGCATTCCTGTCGGAGGAAGCCATGGTACGCAGAGCGGAAATCGAGTTTTCCAATGTGTACGCTTATCTGAACGGAAAGCCGGAAAACGTCTGTACGCTGTGATGTGGAGAGGAAACAACAAACCGAACATATTTTCGAATTCATCTGTACTTTTCAAAAAAATTCTGCTATAATCTGTGCGTAACGTGAAAAAATAGATAATAGTTCAGTTGTGAACGTATCCGGGAACAGAATCATGCCTGTATGATTTTAGTGGCCGAATACGTTCACGAACTGTGTTATTCCAGTAACATATTTGCACGGAGAGGCATCATGAATCCATCGAACGAACCCTCACAATTCAAATTACATTCCGAATATCAGCCTACCGGAGACCAGCCGCAGGCCATTGCGGAGCTGGTGGAAGGCTTCCGGCAGGGCAATCAGTTTGAGACACTGCTGGGTGTTACCGGTTCCGGTAAGACCTTTACCATGGCCAATGTGATCCAGGCATTGAATAAGCCGACGCTGATCATTGCCCACAACAAGACACTGGCGGGGCAGCTTTACGGGGAAATGAAGGAATTTTTCCCGGAAAATGCGGTGGAATATTTTGTTTCTTATTACGATTATTATCAGCCGGAGGCTTATGTGCCGTCTTCGGATACCTATATTGCCAAGGATTCTTCCATCAATGATGAGATCGACAAGCTGCGGCTGTCAGCGACGGCCTCTCTGGCGGAGCGCAGAGACGTGGTGGTAGTGGCCAGCGTGTCCTGTATCTATGGTCTGGGAAGCCCCGACGAATATCAGGATCTGATCGTATCTCTGCGTCCCGGTATGGTGAAGGATCGTGACGAGGTATTGCGGGAACTGATCGATATTCAGTACAACCGCAACGATATGGATATTCAGCGTGCCACTTTCCGTGTCAGGGGAGATGTGGTGGAAGTATATCCGGCACAGGGCGGCGATTATCTCATCCGTATCGAATTCTTCGGGGATGAGATCGACCGGATCGCAGAGGTAGAGCCCCTTACAGGGAAAATTCATGCAGAGCTGAATCATGTGGCGATCTTCCCGGCATCCCATTATGTGGTATCTCAGGAGAAGATCAAGGCAGCATGTGACAATATCGAAGAAGAGATGAAGGAACGGGTACAGTTTTTCAAGGGCGAAGACAAGCTGATCGAGGCCCAGCGGATTGCGGAACGGACGAATTTCGATATTGAGATGCTCCGGGAGACCGGTTTCTGTTCCGGTATCGAGAACTATTCCAGACATCTGAACGGACTTCCTGCGGGAGCACCGCCCATGACGCTGTTGGACTTTTTCCCGGATGATTTCCTGATTATCGTGGACGAGTCCCATATGACGATCCCACAGATCCGCGGTATGTATGCCGGGGACCGCTCGCGAAAGCAGACACTGGTGGACTACGGTTTCCGTCTGCCCTCGGCACTGGATAATAGACCGTTGAACTTTGAGGAATTCGAGGCGCATATCGACCAGATGATGTTCGTATCCGCCACTCCTTCCGATTATGAGAAGGATCATGAACTGCTGCGGACAGAGCAGATCATTCGTCCCACAGGTCTGCTGGATCCGGAAGTACAGGTGCGCCCGGTAGAGGGACAGATCGATGACCTGATCGGAGAGGTCAACAAGGAGATCGCACAGCATCATAAGGTACTGATCACCACACTGACCAAGCGGATGGCAGAGGATCTTACGGATTATATGAAGGAAGTCGGTATTCGGGTGAAATATCTGCATTCTGACATTGATACGCTGGAGCGTGCCCAGATCATCCGGGATATGCGTCTGGATGTGTTCGATGTACTGGTAGGTATCAACCTGTTGCGAGAGGGTCTTGATATTCCGGAGATCACTCTGGTGGCCATTCTGGATGCGGATAAGGAAGGATTCCTTAGAAGTGCGACTTCCCTGATCCAGACCATCGGCCGTGCGGCCCGTAATGCGGAAGGCCATGTCATCATGTATGCCGACACCATCACGGACTCCATGCGGGAAGCACTGGATGAGACCAACAGACGTCGTGAGATCCAGATGAAATATAATGAAGAACATGGTATCACCCCCCAGACGATCAAAAAGGCGGTGCGTGATCTTATCAGCATCTCCAAGGTAATCGCCAAGGAAGAGGTACGCTTTGAGAAGGATCCCGAATCCATGACGAAGAAGGAACTGGAGAAGCTGATCGGCGAGATCCAGAAGAAGATGCAGAAAGCAGCGGCAGACCTGAATTTCGAAGCGGCAGCAGAACTTAGAGATAAAATGCTTGAATTAAAGAAACAATTAAATGATATGGAATAAAAGTAAAGCATCAAAGATGCGATTTTGCGAATGGGGCTCTGAATAATTGGAGAACGATATTTTATTTAAGAAAGGCAAGACAATGGAAGAAGCAAAGAAGATGCGTCCCCGGGAGTACATTAAGATCCGGGGTGCCAATGAACATAACCTGAAAAACATTAATGTGGACATTCCCAGAAACGAGCTGGTGGTATTGACCGGTATGTCCGGTTCCGGTAAGTCCTCTCTGGCATTCGACACGATCTATGCAGAGGGACAGAGACGCTACATGGAATCCCTGTCCTCATATGCGAGACAGTTCCTGGGCCAGATGGAGAAGCCTAATGTGGAAAGCATCGAAGGACTGTCCCCCGCTATCTCCATTGACCAGAAATCCACCAACCGTAACCCTCGTTCTACCGTAGGTACGGTAACAGAGATTTATGACTATTTCCGTCTGCTGTATGCGAGAATCGGTATTCCCCACTGCCCGAAGTGTGGCAGAGAGATTGCCAAGCAGACTGTAGATCAGATGGTGGATCAGATCATGAACATGGGAGAAGGCACGAAGATCCAGTTGCTGGCCCCCGTGGTCAGAGGCCGCAAGGGCGAGCATGCCAAAGTGCTGGAGCGTGCCAAGAGAAGCGGTTATGTCCGGGTACGGATCGACGGCAGCATGTATGAACTGACGGAAGAGGTCAAACTGGATAAAAATATCAAGCACAATATCGACATCGTGGTAGATCGTCTGGTGGTAAAGGATGGTATTCAGCGCCGTCTGACAGACTCTATTGAAAATGTACTGGAACTGGCAGAGGGGCTGCTGGTGGTGGATGTGATCGGCGGCGAACCGGTGACTTTCAGCCAGAGCTTTTCCTGTCCGGACTGTGGTATCAGTGTCAGCGAAGTGGAACCCAGAAGCTTTTCCTTCAACAATCCTTTCGGTGCCTGCCCGGTATGCTTCGGCCTGGGATATAAGATGGAATTCGACGAGGATCTGATGATCCCGGACAAGAGACTCAGCATCAATGAGGGAGCCATCACGGTCATGGGCTGGCAGTCCTGTGCGGACAAGTCCAGCTTTACCAATGCTATTCTGCGGGCACTGGCGAAGGAATATAATTTTGATCTGGATACTCCCTTCCAGGATTATCCCCAGAAGATTCATGACATTCTGCTCCACGGCACCAACGGTAAAGAGGTCCTGGTGCATTATACCGGCCAGCGCGGCAGTGGTGTGTATCCAGTCGCCTTTGAAGGTCTGATCAAAAATGTGGAGCGCCGCTATCGTGAGACCGCTTCCGAGAGCAGCAAACAGGAATATGAGACCTTCATGCGCATCACTCCCTGTAAAGAATGTAAGGGCATGCGACTGAAGAAGGAATCTCTGGCGGTTACCGTATGCGACAAGAATATTTATGAGATCACATCCATGTCCATCCGTGATCTGCAGAAATTCCTGGATACCATGACGCTGACGAAACAGCAGCAGTTCATCGGTGAACGTGTGCTGAAGGAGATCCGCGCAAGAGTAGGATTTCTGGTGGATGTGGGACTGGAATATTTGTCCCTGGCCAGAGCTACGGCTACCCTGTCCGGCGGTGAAGCACAGCGTATCCGTCTGGCTACCCAGATCGGTTCCGGACTGGTGGGTGTATGCTATATTCTGGACGAGCCCAGCATCGGCCTGCACCAGAGAGACAATGACAAACTGCTGAATACTCTGAAGAACCTGCGGGATCTGGGGAACACTCTGGTAGTGGTAGAGCATGATGAAGACACCATGCTGGCAGCGGATTATATCGTGGACATTGGTCCGGGAGCCGGTTCCCACGGCGGAGAGGTCATTGCCTGCGGCACAGCGGAAGAGATCATGCAGATTCCGGAATCCATTACGGGACAGTACCTCAGCGGCAAAAAGCGGATTCCCGTACCGGAGACCAGAAGGACTCCCACCGGCTGGATCAAAGTACTGGGAGCTCAGGAAAACAACCTGAAAAACGTAGATGTAGAAATTCCTCTGGGTGTGATGACCTGTGTCACCGGTGTCTCCGGTTCCGGAAAAAGTTCACTGGTGAATGAGATCCTCTACAAGCATCTGGCGAGAGAATTGAACCGTGCCCGCTGCATTCCCGGCAGACACAAGGGTATCGAAGGTGTGGAACAGCTGGACAAAGTCATCAACATTGACCAGTCTCCCATCGGACGGACTCCCAGATCCAACCCCGCTACTTATACCGGAGTATTTGATCTGATCCGCGATCTGTTTGCTTCTACGGCGGACGCAAAGGCCAAGGGTTACAGCAAGGGACGATTCAGCTTCAATGTCAAGGGCGGAAGATGTGAAGCCTGCGGTGGCGATGGTATCATCAAGATCGAGATGCATTTCCTGCCGGATGTCTATGTGCCCTGTGAGGTCTGCGGCGGTAAGAGATACAACCGTGAGACACTGGATGTAAAATACAAAGGCAAGAGTATTTTTGATGTGTTGGATATGACGGTGGAAGAAGCATTGCCTTTCTTCGAAAATGTACCGTTTATCCGCAGAAAGATCGAGACCCTGTATGATGTGGGACTTTCCTATGTAAAGCTGGGACAGCCTTCCACTACCCTGTCCGGTGGTGAGGCACAGCGTATCAAGCTGGCCACGGAGCTTTCCAGAAGAAGTACCGGCAGGACCATCTATATCCTGGATGAGCCTACCACAGGACTGCATTTTGAGGATGTCCATAAGCTGGTGGAGATCCTGCACAGACTGGCGGACGGCGGCAACACGGTGGTTGTCATCGAGCATAATCTGGATGTGATCAAGACCGCGGATTATATCATCGATATGGGACCGGAAGGCGGAGACCGCGGTGGTACAGTGATCGCCAAGGGAACCCCGGAAGAGATCGTCAAGGTGAAAAAATCCTACACCGGTTACTATGTGAAAAAGATGCTGGAGAAGGACAAGAAACTACGATAACTATTCGGCCCCCCATTCGCAAAACGCTCTTTCATGGCTCCCTGATTCTGAATTATCAAATTTTAAGAATTACCCTCTATGAAAATGGAAAAAATTCAGTTATAATATGATGTATATGACTAAAATAGCGTGTAGAGTCAAGACTTATAGATAGATACCATCGGAAAGGGGTAATAAAAAAGATGCAGTGCACAGATATCGGAATTGATTTAGGTACCGCCAGCATTCTGGTATACATCAGAGGAAAGGGCGTTGTATTAAAGGAGCCCTCTGTTGTAGCTTTTGATAGAGATACAAATAAGATTAAAGCCATCGGTGAGGATGCAAGACTGATGCTGGGAAGAACTCCCGGCAACATCGTAGCCGTAAGACCGTTACGTCAGGGTGTTATCTCTGATTATACCGTAACCGAGAAAATGATGAAATACTTTATCCAGAAAGCGCTGGGGAAGAGAACTTTCCGTAAGCCCCGTATCGCTGTCTGTGTTCCCAGCGGCGTTACAGAGGTAGAGAAGAAGGCAGTAGAAGATGCTACCTACCAGGCAGGTGCCAGAGAGGTTTCCATTATTGAGGAACCCATCGCAGCTGCTATCGGTGCGGGTATTGATATTTCCAAGCCTTGCGGTAATATGATCGTAGATATCGGCGGCGGTACTTCCGATATCGCAGTCATATCTCTGGGAGGTACTGTAGTCAGTGCTTCCATCAAGATCGCAGGCGATGATTTTGATGAAGCCATTGTGCGTTATATGCGTAAAAAACATAATCTGCTCATCGGTGAGAGAACCGCAGAGGATCTGAAGATCAAGATCGGTTCCTGCTACAAGAGAGCGGAAGTGGATTATATGGATGTCAGAGGACGTAACCTCGTGACCGGTCTGCCCAAGACTGTTAAGGTGTCTTCCGAGGAGACCGAGGAGGCATTGCGCGAGACTACCGCACAGATCGTGGAGACCATTCACAGCGTACTGGAGAAGACTCCCCCTGAGCTGGCAGCCGATATTGCAGACAGAGGAATCGTACTGACCGGAGGTGGAAGCCTGCTGCGCGGTCTGGAAGATCTGATCTCTGCCAAGACAGGTATCAACACCATGACAGCAGAGGATCCCATGACAGCAGTGGCCATTGGAACCGGTAAATACGTAGAGTTCCTGGCAGGCTACAGAGAGTAACACAGACAGCTCCGGGGAACCGGAAAAGATAGACTAAGGCAGGATGCCGTACATTTGTCGAAGGATCGCAGCCGCAAATGGAGGATATGAATGGTTAAAGGCTTGTATACCGCTTACACCGGTATGGTAAACGAACAGAACAGAATGGATATCATGACCAACAATCTGGCCAATGCATCTACCGTCGGATATAAAAAGGAAGGATCCACCAGCCAGTCCTTTAATGATGTGCTGACGGTCAAGATCAAGGACCAGTCGGTAGGCATGAGAAATGTCCAGAAGATCGGTATCAAAAATCCCGGAGTGAAGATCGGAGAGAATTATACCGATTATACGCAGGGATCTTTCCGCATTACGGATAATACCTATGATCTGGCATTAGCCGGAGATGGCTTTTTTGCCATTGAATTTACCAATAAGGCAGGAGAGACCGACACCAAATACACCCGTGCAGGACAGTTTACACTGAATAAGGATGGATATCTGGTAACGGAAGAGGGTGACTATGTTCTGGATACCCAGAACAGGAGGATCCGCCTGAACACACTGCTGGATTCCAAGATCACCGATGACGGTACGATTTATCAGAACGATCAGGCAGTTGCCAGAATTCAGGTGACGGACTTTGAAGATTATGATTACCTGGAAAAATATGGCGAGACCTATTATCAGCCCATTGAAGGGGCCAAAACGACTACGGCAGATGCACAGGTGAAGTCAGGCTATCTGGAGATGGCAAATGTACAGATTGTATCCGAGATGGTAAATCTGATCTCCATTACCAGAGCATATGAATCCAACCAGAAGGTGGTCCAGACCATTGATTGCACTCTGGATGTAGCAGCGAACCAGATTGGTAAACTGTAGTAATGAATTCGGCTGGGACAGCCGATAACTGATTATAGAATATTTTCAGGATAAAAATCAGGTCATGGATGACATAAGGGACATTGTGAGAGGAGACTACATATGGTCAGAAGCTTATGGACAGCAGCGACCGGCATGATCGCACAGCAGACAAATGTGGATACGATTGCCAACAATCTGGCAAACGTAAACACCACAGGTTACAAAACACAGGTGAATGAATTCAAGAGCCTGTTATACCAGAACATCCAGACGAAGACAACTTCCGCAAACGGAGATACCAAGCCCGGCAGTGCGCAGGTAGGTCTCGGTGTAAGAAATGCTTCCATCAGTTCCGTATTTAAGGAAGGAAGTCTGACAGCATCCGACAGCGACACCGCATTTGCAATTGATGGCAAGGGTTTCTTTGCAGTAAGAGGAGCGGACGGCAATACCTACTACACCAGAAACGGTAATCTGAAGTTTACTCTTGCAGCCAACGGCGGCAATATGCTGGCTACTTCTGATGGACTTCCGGTACTGGATACACAGGGTAAAGCAATTGTTCTGGGCAGCAATTATGTGATGAGCAATATTACAGTCAGCAAGGACGGAAGTCTGTGTTATCCCGATGCAAAGAACAAACCTCAGCCTATCGGCATCACAATAGGTGTTTTCCAGTTCAATAATCCGAACGGACTGGAAAGACTGGCAGACAGCCTGTATCAGCAGACCGCAGCCAGCGGACAGGCTATCAACGAAGCAAGAAATAATAATGTAGAAAAGAGCAGTATTATCCAGGGATATCTGGAAAGCTCCAATGTACAGGTCGTAGACGAGATGGTCAACATGATCGTTGCACAGCGTGCCTACGAACTCAACTCCAAAGCCATCACAGCATCCGATGAGATGCTACAGCAGGCCAACAACCTGCGTAGGGAATGAGACGGGGCAGGGCGCAAGGTGGTGATTCGACTGCTAGCAGGCGAAATCACCAGATTGCGGCCTGACAGGGCGAATGCCCGACATCCCTGCAAGCTCGTCTTGCAGGGATGCCCGTCGCATTACCGTAGGGACGATTCGCCT
>OOBB01001016.1_pt1 | contig 11166 bp, 9 predicted proteins | sample 1671661 | NCBI WGS metagenome assembly OOBB01 (sample SAMN06348179, study PRJEB24527) | human gut metagenome | biome: human gut; feature: ankylosing spondylitis patient; material: feces | host: Homo sapiens | place: China | collected 2015-10
GCCTCGGCCATCTGCTCCTTGATCGGGGCAGGCCGTACCGCCTGGGCCCGTGCAACAAGCTGTTCCACCGCCGCATGATACGCCTTCACACCAGCCGCGTTAATCCGCTCCTGTGTGGCGCGGTCAGGAATCCGAACCGTAGCCCGGTATCCCGTCCGGCTGGCAGGATCGGGTTTAGAGGGAGCTCCGAGAAAAATTCCGTTTTTCCCGTCCACAACCTTAAAATCGTCGATGACCACACCGCCAAAATTGACGCTGGCGAAGCCGATCAGTTTACCCTGCGGCTCAATCGGACGGACAGATACCGTGATCGGAACAACCGCCTCCTGCAAGACAGCATCTGTCCGCATTTTTACTGCCTCATCAATGCTAACGCCCTTGACTTCTGCAAGCTCCGCGATGGGAGCATCAAACAGCCAGCGCCGTTCCTCCGCAGCAATCTGCTCCGGGGTCAGCAATACATCGTCTTTCTTACTCAGATAAAATTCCTCCTTTCCGCTTGCCGGAGCAGGCTGGGCGGGGTCGTCCATCAATTCTTTTCTTTGCAGGACGGCCTCTGTTTCCGCCATAAAGCGGTAAGCATCCGCCTCAGTAAACTCCTCCGGCGTTTTTTCATTCCATAAGCGCGTTCCGTCTGCCCCGTATCTTCGCGGCATAAGCACCACCTCCTGTTAATGAGCGCCAAAGATACGCTGGGCAATGCTCCCGGTCTTAAAGAGCATGAAGCAAAGCAGAACCGTGTAGCCCACAGTTCCCCAAATCGCCCCAATGGGATCGCCGCCTGTTGCGATGCCTTGAATGAGCACTGCGTAAATTGCAACACATACAAGGATCAGCAGCCCTTGAAAGCCCACGGCAAACAGGGACTTGATGTAGTTCTGCCCGGTGCCGCCAAGCTCCCGGTTGGAAAGCGTAGCAACGGGGATGGGGGCCAGACTGGTCAGCAGATAGATTTCCAGCATCCTGCCATACACCAAAACGAAAATGATAATTCCCATCGCCTTCATCGTGAAGCCAATGAGCGCAGACTGCAGCCACAGCCCCAAAAGCGGCCCCAAGTCCATCGCCTCCAGCGAGGTTTCCAGTTCAGCAAGCATATCCGCCGAAACATCGGTAGAGCCTTGAATGAGCCCGCCTGCCTGCGCGATGACGCTCTGCGAGACATCGAACACGGCCATGACGATATTGAATGTGTTTGACAGGATCAGGATTGCACAGGCTGTTTTGAACATCCATTTATAGAGGTTCGCAACGTCAACCTCGTGCATATTGTTCTTTTCCAAAAGCATCTGTATGAGCTCATAAGTGGCAACAAAGGTCAGCACCATTCCGGCAATCGGCAGGATCACCGTTTCGGAAAGCTGTCGGATCAGGGAGAAAACCCCGGCGTGCCACGCCGCCGGGGTAGTCCCTACCTGTGCCGCAATCTCTCCGACTTGGGTATTGACAGTATCAAAAAGACCTTCGAGGTTCCCCATGATCCCGCCAATCAGAAGCTCTTTGAGCCAGTTTGTGAGCCAGTCGGTGAGAAAATCCATAAGCGCCTACCTTAAAACAGGCCAGACAGCAGAGGGATCAGTGTGGTGCCAATGACGATGATGCCGCCGCCCGCCATGAGCTGCTTCATGCCCTGGGACTTGGAGCCCGGGTTATCCGAGCCGTAGCCCTCCAGCAGATTAACCACGCCCCACACGCCAAGGCCAGCACCGAGAGCAATAACGAGGGTCTGTAAAGTGTCGATTGCAGATGAGAAAAATGCCATATAAGCCTCCATTTCTCCGGGATTTTCCCGGTAACAAAAAAGCCGCCCATACAGGCGGCAGGTTACAAACTTCGGGACACTTTGTCTCGAAGCGTTTATGCAAAGGCGTCTGGATCGTCGATGTCATCATAGTTGAGGATGTCCTCGTCCTCTTCTGTGAGCGCATCGTCCGGCACAGTCACCTCATACATCGTACACGCCTCGTTCAGACCGGGCCGCCTGCGGCGGTTAATGAGCCTGTCGAGGTCAAAAGCGTTTTTCTGTTTATCGGCCTCCGCCGTATAACGGTAGTTCGGATGCCGTTTCAGATCATACTTGGGAGAGAAGAACGGGGGCAGGCCCCGAAGCTGCAAAATACATTTGTCTCCCGGCATGGTTGCAAGTTCGGCTGGGGTCATCAGTTCCCGGCCCAGCCGCTGGGTATTTTGACTGTAGCTTTCCGACTGACCACGGGAGCGGCTGTCAGTCTGCATACTGATTGTGGCTTTTCCCAGCCAGTTTTCGGATATTTCCTTGATGGTGCTGGCTTCGCGGCCACCGAGGAACACCACGCTGTCCATGTTGCCGAGGATTGTCTCGGCGTGTTTATCGTAAATGGCCTTGCACTGTGCCAACTGCTGATACAGCAGGCAAAGACTCACCTCGCGGGAGCGGATAACCGCGACCAACTTTTCGAGCTGGGGCACCTGTCCCGTGTTGGCTGCCTCATCCCACAACACCCGTACATGGTGCGGCAGGCGGCCACCGTGAACATTGTCCGCCCGTTCACACAGGAGGTTGAACATCTGCGAAAAAGCAAGCGCCACTAAAAAGTTGTAGGTCTGCGTGGTATCGGAAATGATGAAGAATACCGCTGTTTTCCGATCTCCGATGCGGTCAAGCTCCAATTCGTCATAGGCCATGACTTCACGAAGCTGCGGGATGTCAAAGGGAGCCAGCCGCGCACCGCAGGAAATTAAAATGCTTTTTGCCGTCTTGCCGCTGGCCAATTTGTACTTTTTATACTGTTTGACCGCGAAGCAATCCGGCTTGCGCTTTTCGAGCCCGGCAAACATATAGTCCACCGCGTTCATAAAATCCTCGTCATCCTCCTTGACCTCCATGCCAGAAATCATATCCACAAGGGTGTTCATGTTCCGATCCTCGGCAGGCCCCTCGAAAATGATGTAGGCAATCAGGGCGCAGTACAAAAGCGTTTCCGATTTCGTCCAGAATGGATCGCCTTCCTTGCCTTCGCCCTTTGTGTTGGAAATCAGGGCATCCACGAATTTCAGAATATCGGCCTCATTGCGGATATACGCCAGCGGGTTATAGTGCATGGATTTTGAAAAATCTATGCTGTTGAATACCTTGATTTTGTACCCGCGTTTTTGCAGGAAAGCTCCGACCTGTCCCAGCACACCGCCTTTGGGATCGACCACCACATAAGAGGAATGGGCCTGTAAAAGCTGGGGCGTAAGCCAGAAGCGGGTTTTGCCGGAGCCGGATGAGCCGATAATACAGCAATTCAGGTTTCGGGCATTTGCGGGGATTTTCGGGCGGGTGTTCATCGTGAGAAACTCCGTCCCGGTCAAAATCACGTTGTTTTCAAACCTTGGATCAACAAACGGTTTGATGTCTTTTTCCGTTCCCCACCGGGCGCTGCCGTATTCTGCATCCCGCCGGAACTTCTTAGCGTTCTTGCTTTTGAAATAGATCAGCAGCCGGAAACCAACTGCGCCTACAATACCAACAAGCCAATCCAGCGGGGCAAGACCGGGTGCAAAGTCAGCAAAGGCCGGGCCAATCGTCTGGCCCAGCCCGATGAGCTTATGTGCAAAATCGTTCCCCGCCGCCAGCCGGTAGGCCGTTCCCAGCTTGAGGAACGCCCACAGGATGAACAGATAGGGAATGTTCGGAATGAGATATTTTCTGATCTTATCTGTCCTCATGGGCCACCTCCTTTGCACGTTCTTTCTGCTTCGGCTTTTCTTTGGAAAGCTGATCTGCCGCCTGTTGCAGTTGTTCCCGGATGGGAACACGGTTCGATTTTGCTTTGCTTAACACCTTACGGGAATACTCAGAAAAGCAGGCGGTCATTGCGTCTGCCTGTCCAGCCTTGAAAAACAGCAGGTATTTGTCCGGCCCGGTTTTATAGAACGCATAGTCTACATTCCATTTCCGGGCCACGCGGTCAAAGGACTTGGCATCCCCGGATAGCTCAATGCTGTTGGTGGCTGTACCGTGGGCCATGAGCTTTCGCACACTTTGTTTTCCATGCGGTACTTGCCGCCCACGGTATGCCTTGCGGATCTTCCGGCCCACCATGCCCAGCACATACGCCAGTCCCCGCGCCGTCAGCTTGGTTGTTTTTACGGATATGGCTATCGTGCGCCGGGAAATATCTTCATCAATCAGTTACACCGCCTCCTTCCTTGGGACAATTTGTCTCGAAGTGCCATCACCGATCCCCACGGTCTTTTTTCTGCATTTGACGGTAGCCCTCCAAAGAAGAACCGTCTATGATTTCCTGATAAGTGGCCATTTGCTCCCGGATAGAGAGCTTCGGGAAAGAGAATACCTTATGCTCCTTGGGAATATCCTGCAAGCCGTGATACACTTCCACGAAATGATCGCTTTCTTTGACAACATAGCCGCCCGGGGCAAAATGGCCGTTTTCGTGGATGCAGGCATCCCGGCCATACGCCTCATAATCGAAATACGGTTTTACCTGATCCGGCACATCCAACATTTCCAGATCGTCCACATAAATACGCCCCAGCGTTTCCTCATCGGATACGCCGGGGTAAAAGCCGTAACAGTCCAGATTTTGTGTCAGATTGATGATGTCCCGCACCGAAGAACAGTGATCGCCGCTGTCGAGGACGGCCTCCAGTGTTTCCAGCTCCGATGGGGTAAGCTCGGAAAGCAGGCAGGCCAGATGATTAAGCTCATCCAGATTTTCATACTCGCTCAAATGGTCATAGAGCCCCAGCACATCCCCATCGAAAGAGGTAATAAAAATTTCCTGATAGCGGACGCCATCCACGCCGATCCGTTTCAAGAGAGCCTCCACCTCCTGGGCGGTTGTGGGAAATTTCAGTGTTTCACCCACAAGCTGGCCCTCGCTGTACTTTCCGGCGTTGGTAACGTAGGCTTCAAACAGGGTTGCCATTAGCGGCGGCCCTGTCCCTTGACGGTCAGGATGCCCTCAAGGGTTGTTGCCGTAATTCCCAGCCGCTGGGCCACGGCAATATCATTTTTCATGGCTTCGGTCATACTGTGCCCGCAAACAACCAGCACATGAGAACGGCGGAGCAGGTCACGGCTCATGTCGATGCCGCTTTTATGCTCCTCGGGAACAGCATCATTGAGAAACAGGGGCAAGTACAGGGGCGGGCAAATAGGAGAAAAGCCTGCCTCATACACGGTGCGGCAATACTGCGCCGCCAGTTCTGCGTTTTCGCTATCGCCGCCGAGCCATGCAGCGGTGATATAAGCAAGGGGTCGTTTCATCGTTCATACCTCCGATATTTTAATAAGAAAGTTCAACCCAAACCCCACGCCCTTTCCCAGTCTTGGGAAAGGGGGCGGCTCTGGAGGATATACCCCCGCCGCTTGCCGGGGAAATAGCACAGCCGGGGCAGACCGTCAAGGGCGAGCCGCCGAAAACGGCGGTGCGCTGCACCCTTGACGGCCCACTCCCGGCTGTACTAAAAAACAGGCGGCGACGGGGGATATATACCACCAGAGCCTCTGCGCGAGGGCGGGGCCCTCGGGACAAAGTGTCTCGAAGTTGTTACTTGTCAAGTTCCTGCTTTTTCGGGGCTTTTGCCAGCTCCGGCGGCTGTTTTTCTTTCCAGTCATCCAGCAGGGACATAATCTGTTCTTTCATTTTGGCGGGAGTGACCTCCTTGCCAAAATACTTTTCCAGTTCCGCAGTAGAAATAATCACGCCTCGATCCTCCTTTTTCTGTTCTGATAAGATACCGTCAATGACATCGCCATTGAGTTTGCCTTCCTTATCCAGCTCCCGGAGCCGTTTAGCCTGGGCCAGTGAGGGCGATGCCTGCTCCCCGTCAATGGAAACAGCGATAAGCCTCTGATTTTTCGGTTTGATGTAGGACAGCTCCACGGCAGGCATGAAGCCCATCTTTTTATCGTCTACCTTGTCCAGAAGCTCCGGCACAAGGGAGTTGAGCCGCAAGTAGCGCATGACCTTTTTATAGTTCATTTCATGCGCCTCGCCTACAATCTCAACCGAGCGTTTCCCGACATCGCCTTCCGCAACACCTTTCAGCCGCCCGCCCTGATGCTTGATGTCCTCAACCTCGAGTTCCAGCAGCGCGGCCAATTCGCTGGGGAGCATCCCGTCACGCTGCTTGTTGCTGTCCTTCATGGCCTGAACCGCTTCGTGGTCGGTCATTTCACGGACGATAAAGGGCATTTCATCCAACCCGGCCAGTTCACTGCCGTGGGTACGGCGATGACCCGCTACAATTTCATAACCGTTTCCATCTTTCTCCGGGCGGGCAAGACCGGGAACCATTACACCATTTACGCGGATAGAAGCAACGATTTCCTGCATCTTCGCATCGTCCCGTACCTTAAAGGGGTGCGGACGGAATGTGTGAAACGGATGAACCTCGGAAAGTTTCAGATAAACCAGCTTGCCTTCCTCAACCGGGCGGGGCGGTGTAGTCGGCTCGGGAGCCGTCTGTTCCACAGCAGCAGTTTCCTTCAGTGCCGTATCCTGTGCGGGCTTAATGGGCTCCTTGGCATCCGGGGCCTTTCCATCGCTTCGGGACACTTTGTCTCGTTTGGACGGCTTGGGCTTGTCAGGGGCCGCCTTATCCGCCTTGGGTGGGCGGCCCTTGCGGGCCCCAGCCGATTTCTCCGCTTTCTGATTTTCAGTCGCAGCCTTTTCCGCTTTCGGCGGACGGCCACGGCGCGGCTTTTTCGGTTCCTCCGTATTGGCGGGCTGCGGTGTTTCTCCGGGGGCTGCCGCCTCTGGCGTTTCGGGGGGTTCCGCCTTTTCGACTTCGGCGCGGGCGTTCTGCCTCTTTTCCGCCATAAGTTCATTGATTTTGTCAAAGGACACAACCACATCGCCGGACTCAGGTATGGCAGGCCCGGTCTGTTCCTGCTGGGGCTCAGACGCTGCGGCCTGTTCGGGTGTGGTGATAGGCTCGGCGGCCTCCGGGGAAATATTCTCCGCAGGGCCAGTATTCAATTTTTCATCGGCCATTTACGATCCTCCTTTTCGTTAAAGTTGCACAAATTTGAACGCTAAAATTTTGTAGTTATTTTTGTGCCTCCTTTCCGTCTATCCACGCAAAAAAGCCGCCCGTTTTTTATGCCGGACGGCTTTTTGCGTAATGTGATAGATCAAATATTATTTTTTCTGGTTTGTAGGCTCCGAAAAGCCTTGTATTTACAGTGTTCCTAATAGGAAGTAATCATACCATGGTGGCGCTGCGGGGTCTGGGTGCCAACACCACCGATGTTGCCATCTACCCTAAAACAGACGTGGACAGCACCGGCACAGTCCTGACCGGCAAAAAGACCTATACGCTGCATATCGAGGCAGATCCTCCCACACTGGAAAAGGGCTTCTGGTCGGTGACCGCCTACGGGGAGAACGATTTCCTCATTGAAAACCCCATTGACCGCTACTGCGTCAACGACCGCTCCGGTCTGCACCGTAATCCGGACGGCTCGATCGATATCACCCTTTCCAAAGAGGCACCGGCGGACACGACCAACTGGCTGCCGGTAGGAGAGGGAGATTTCCACCTCTTCCTTCGTATCTATAAACCGGATGCCGCCGCACTGACAGACTGGCAGCCGCCGGTCGTCCGCACAAACTGATCCGTAATAAGGAGGAACCTGCTATGAAAATGACCCGTCGGAATTTTATTTCAGCTTCGGCTGCTACAATGCTGGCGTGCGGAGTATCCTTGTCTGCACATGCAGCCGGAAGCGAAGCCGAAAATAATAGCCTGAACTTTATCGCTGATTTCTTCAGCGACCCTTCAAAGCCGGGGACGACGCAGGATGCGACGAGCTGTACCGCAGAAAAAAATGCGGAGTGGTACAGCAAACTGGATTTTTCCGACCGGCAGGAATTTGACAATGCAACGCGCGGCCTGCTGGACGATCAGGAAGGCAGGGTCATTTACAACGATGACGGAACAACGGCGTGGGATCTGCAAAGCTATGGCGATCTGGATTGCGATGCGCCGGATACGGTCAACCCCAGCCTGTGGCGGAACACCCAGCTCAACGCAAAAGCCGGACTGTTTGAAGTATGTGACGGCATCTATCAGGTGCGCGGTTTTGATATGGCCAACGCGACTTTCATCCGCACCAACAACGGCTGGATCATCTTTGATGTCCTGATGTGCAAGGAAAATATGCAGGCGGCAAAAGCGCTGATGGAAAACCGGTTCGGCCCGCTGGATGTCAAAGCTGTGATGTATAGTCATAGCCACGTGGATCACTTTGGCGGCGCAGAGGGTGCGATCGACCGGAACAATGTAGCGGACCCCAACCTTTCTATCGAAAAGCAGCTTGCCTCTGGCAAAACGGTCATCCTTGCACCGGAAGGATTTTTGAAACACGCCATCAGCGAAAACGTCTATGCCGGCATCGCAATGGCCCGGCGTGCGCAGTATCAGTATGGTACAGTGCTGGAAAAAGGAGAGAAAGGAGCACTCTCCATCGGCATCGGCATGGGACAGTCTACCGGTACGGTGACCCTCATCGCTCCTACCTACGAGATCGGGGAAGATGTTCCAAAGCTGACCATCGACGGGCTGGAGATCGAATTCCAGCTGACCCCCGGCACCGAAGCCCCTGCCGAAATGAACGCCTATTTCCCGAAGTACCGTGCCCTCTGGATGGCCGAAAACTGCACCGGCACCCTGCACAACCTCTACACCCTGCGTGGCGCACAGGTGCGGGATGCCAACGATTGGGCGAAGTACATCATCGAGGCTGACCAGCGCTTCTGTGACAAGACCGACGTGGTGTTCCAGAGCCACAACTGGCCGCACTGGGGCGAGGAGATCCACGAGTATCTGTTGAACACGGCTGCGATCTACAAGTTCATCCACGACCAGACCCTGCACTATATGAACATGGGGTACACCTCCAACGAGATCGCCGCCATGATCTCGTTGCCGGATGCGCTCGAAAAAGTCTGGTATACCCGCCAGTATTACGGCACGCTGCCGCATAACGCCAAAGCCATCTACCAGAAATATCTGGGCTGGTACGATGCGAACCCGGTCAATCTGGACCCGCTCCCGCCCAGCGAAACAGCAAAAAAGATGGTGGAGTATCTCGGCAGTACGGAAGCCGTTCTGCTTCGGGCAAAAAAGGACTACAACAAGGGCGAGTATCAGTGGGTGGCGCAGATCACAAAGGAGCTGGTCTTTGCAGATCCATCCAACCAGAAGGCGCGCAACCTGTGCGCCGATGCGCTGGAGCAGTTGGGTTATCAGGCAGAGTCCGGTGCGTGGCGCAATGCGTATCTGATGGGCGCAGCGGAACTGCGGAACGGCAATCTGTCCGGGCGTGCCCGCACGGCGAATGGTCTCACCAACAGTATGCGCGCAATGACGGTCTCCATGCTGTTGGACTATATCGCCATCCTGACCGATGCCAACGCTGCGCAGAACGATGACCTGACCCTGAATTTAACCGTAACGGATGAGAACGAGCAGTTCTATGTCACCCGCAAGAACGGCGTGCTGCTGACCTATCCGGGCGAGAACCGCCCGGATGCGCAGGCGTCCGTTACCTGTCGGCGGCTGCAACTGTTTGCTCTGATGACCGGTCAGCAGGCGGGTCAGGTCCAGATCACAGGCGATGCCACCGTCCTGAAGCGTCTGCTGGCGTATGCCTCCAAGTTTGAAAAGACCTTCAATGTGATCGAACCGTAAAACTGACCCCGCTTTTTAGCTTTGCTTCAAAAACCCGGGCTTTTGATAGCCGGGTATGTCAAGAGGGCTGGCACTGCCAGCCCTCTTTTTTGTGTTGTTTCTGCCTTACGGCACGCTTATAGTGGTCTTTCGTGCTTTTTCACTGATAGCCAGACCGTTGTTTTTGCCCCGCAGGGGGGCTACCGCCATGGGCTAACCGCGCCATTGCCGAGTATGACCGCGCTGTTCACGTTATTCTTGCTTGATTAAATATGAACGCTCCATTCAATTAAGACTACTGTCTATGGTACAATGATTATGTCAGATTCATTGAAAAAGATAGCATATTGGGCTTTAGTGCTAACTCTTATAGTCGCTGAGATCGGCTCCTTTTTCGATTTACTTAATATCAATCCTTGGTGCTATCCTGTTTATGCTGCGTTGCTGATACTATATAATAAATTTTCTTCATACAATCCGATAAGTAAGAATCGAATTTCAAAAATTATTGCAATAGGTTTCATTGTTATAGCAGTAGCTCTTACTATAATAAAGGGACTGGTTGCATAAAGGGGTGAAGAAAGTTTATGGATTGGAACATTGGTTGGGTATTTTGGATTGGCTGTTCGTATTTTCTGACAATCGTAAACTGCTATTTTGTACTTGTCAAAAAGGCAAAATATAATTACATCATCGGAGTGTCTGGGATTGCCTTTTTCTCAGTTGCCTTGCTTGAAGAATTACGAATGTTTTCGCAATGGATTGAAGATGGAGAAGTTGGAATGCTAACCCACGCTCTTCAAAATCTTCCAATTCAATTTACCATCAGATTTTTAATCGTGGTAGGCATAACAGCACTGTTAATAATAATCGATCTGCATCGCACAAAAAAGTCCTAATCCAAACCGCAGACTATAACCATCATGAATACGCAATCGAACTTTTACCGTGAAAGTACGATTGACCTGCGAGAATTAAGGGTTTCTCTAAAACACAGTGTTGCTTTCCACTTGTACTGTGTATGTTTTGCCTATTTCATGTATTCATTCTCCTAAAGTGTTGACACCTTGCAGAGAATATGCTATTATTTCCGAAAGTCCCACTGATTTTGTGGATTGGTTACAAGCGATCCACAAGATGTGGTCGTGTTCATTTTAAACACAGCCACAGACAGTGGTTGGTTATCACCGTGAGACCCACCACTTCCGTGAGGAAAAGTCCACGAAAGAACTTACCGCCCTGCAACACACCCGATTCATTTTGCCGCTGTTTCACCCGACAAAATCCATCGCTGCGCTGCATGGGCGGTATTTTTCTTTTTCACAAATAAAATCTTATGTAGTTGTTCAATCTTCCAAAATTTGTTTTCGGTTGTTGACTGCACAACCGCAAAGTGTTATTCTTGTGCTTGAAAGAAGCAGGTTGTAGTGTCCGCACTGCGTCCGGCTTTCTTCATACTGTACCTTGAATCCTTCATAAGCCGTCTGAACGTGATAC
>OOBB01001021.1_pt1 | contig 11100 bp, 7 predicted proteins | sample 1671661 | NCBI WGS metagenome assembly OOBB01 (sample SAMN06348179, study PRJEB24527) | human gut metagenome | biome: human gut; feature: ankylosing spondylitis patient; material: feces | host: Homo sapiens | place: China | collected 2015-10
AAGGCGCGGGTGCTACCTGCGTCCGCTGCTCTGCCTGAGCCGCGCCGAGACCGAGACCGTCTGCCGGGCAGCAGGACAGCCGTGGGTCACCGACGAGACCAACGACACCGACGCCTACGCCCGCAACCGGCTGCGCCACAGCGCCCTGCCTGCGCTGGAAAGCACCAACGCGGCGGCGGTGCAGAATCTGGCGCGGTTCTGTGAAAAGGCCGCGCGGGTGGATGCCTATCTTGCCGCCGGGGCTGCAAAGCTTCTGGCGGCGGCACGCCTGCCCGGTGCAGAACCGGCGTGGCAGCTGACACCCTTGCAGGCAGCAGACCCCCTGCTGCTGGAAACTGCGCTGCACAGCCTTGTGGCTCCGGTGCGGGACGCAGAGGAAAAATATGTGCAGCTGCTGTGTGCCGTGGTGCGGCAGGGCAGCGGCGCAGTACAGCTGACCGGACAGGTACGCTTTTGCGCAGGGAACAGCTGCCTGCGGCAGGAAACGCTGCCGCAAGCGCTGCCCCGGCAGCTGGAGAGCGCACCGCGGCAAGTGCCCCTTTTGCCCGAAAAACAGCCGGAATTCCGGCTGCGCGGGGGCTGGAAGGGGAAAGCGGAGCTGCTAACAGCCGATTTTGAAGAAAAAATACAAGTCGTTCATAAAAAAGACTTAAAAAATCGGGCGGATTATGCTAGAATAACTACGTTGTACACTGGCCTTGTGCTGCGTGCCCGACAGCCGGGAGACCGCTTCCGGCCTGCGGGGCGGGGCTTGAGCAAACCGCTGCGAAAGTGGATGAACGAGGCCGGCGTCCCGAACGAACTGCGGGATACGCTGCCGCTGCTTGCCAGCGGAAGCGAGATTTTATGGGTGTGTGGAGAAGGCTTTGCCGATGGCCTTGCACCGGACACGGAAAGCAGATGGATCCTGCACTTGGATGCAGAGATCGAAACACAGGAGGAAAAAACAAATGAGTATGCACGATGATATCAAGACCGTTCTGGTCAGCGAAGAGCAGCTGAAGGCCAAAGTGGCAGAGCTGGGCGCTCAGATCAGCCGGGATTATGCCGGTAAAAATCTGGTGCTGGTGTCCATCCTCAAGGGCTCGGTGGTCTTTATGGCCGATCTGATGCGGGCTGTGAGCATCCCCTGCAATATCGACTTTATGGTGGTCTCCAGCTACGGCGGCAGCAACACCACCACCAGCGGTCTGGTCAAGATCATCAAGGATCTGGACGGTGATCTGTCCGGCAAGGATGTGCTGATCGTGGAGGACATTCTGGACACCGGCGTCACCCTGTCCAACCTTGTGCCCATGCTCAAGATGCGCAACCCGAACTCCGTTAAGATCTGCACCATCCTTGATAAGCCCAGCCGCCGCAAGGCCAACATCCAGCCGGATTACGAGGGCTTTCAGGTGCCTGACGAGTTCGTGGTGGGCTATGGTCTGGACTACGATGAAAAATACCGCAACCTGCCCTATGTCGGTGTGCTGAAGCCCGAGGTCTACACGAAGTAACGTGTCCATTATAAAAATCCAGAACTGGAGTTGATTTTTTTGCAACCGAAGAAACCCCGTTTTAATCCGCTGGTGATCGCCATTGTGCTGGCAGCCGTGCTGATGGTGTGGTCGGTGCTGGGCGGCACCGGCGGCAACGCTAACGGCTCCTCCATGGCTTATTCCACGGTGGTACACTATTTTGAGAGCAATCAGGTCACCAAATTCTCGCTGGATCTGAATACCGGCGTGATCACCATGACCCTGAAGGAGGGCGCACAGGAGCTGCCCAACGCTGCCGAGCAGAGCACTACCCAGTCCACGGGCGGGCTGCTTTCCGGCCTGCTGTCCTCCTCTTCCGCTGCCCCCACCGGGGTGAAGAAGAACGAGGACGGCACCGAGACGGTCAGCTATAAGCTGCCCTACGCCCGGATGTTCGTGGACCATGTGTCGGACTACATCGCCCAGTACGATGCAGCCAACCCCGATGCGCCCATGGTGTACGACTATGTGCCCGCCAAGGAGACCATCCCTTGGATGGAGATCCTGTTCTATCTGGCTATGCTGGGCTGCACCGGCTTTTTGCTGTTCTCCATGATGCGCGGCGGCGCCGGTGGCGGCGGCATCATGAACGTGGGCAAGGCCAAGGTAAAGGACGAGCACGAGAACAAAAAGACTGCCACCTTTGCCGATGTGGCCGGTGAGGACGAGGAAAAAGAGGAGCTCAAGGAAGTTGTGGAGTTCCTCAAGAGCCCCGATAAGTTCAATACGCTGGGTGCCCGCATCCCCCACGGTGTGCTGCTGGTGGGCCCTCCGGGTACCGGTAAGACCCTGCTGGCCCGCGCCTGTGCAGGCGAGGCAGGGGTGCCCTTCTACTCCATCTCCGGCTCTGACTTTGTGGAGATGTACGTCGGCGTGGGCGCATCCCGCGTGCGTGACCTGTTCGATAAGGCCAAAAAGACCATGCCCTGCATCATCTTTATCGACGAGATCGATGCTGTGGGTCGTCAGCGCGGCGCAGGTCTGGGCGGCGGTCACGATGAGCGCGAGCAGACTTTGAACCAGCTGCTGGTGGAGATGGATGGCTTTGAGGCCAACGACGGCATCATCGTCATGGCGGCCACCAACCGTGCCGACATTCTGGATAAGGCGCTGCTGCGTCCCGGCCGTTTTGACCGTCAGGTCTATGTGGGTCTGCCGGATGTCAAGGGACGCGAGGAGATCCTGAAGGTGCATACCCGCAACAAGCCCCTTGCACCGGACGTCTCCCTGAAGGTCATTGCCCAGCGCACCGCCGGTTTTGCCGGTGCAGACCTTGAGAACCTTGTCAACGAGGCCGCGCTGCTGGCAGCCCGCCGCAACCGCAAGGCCATTACTATGGAGGATATCGAGGAAGCCTCCATGAAGGTGATGGCTGGCCCCGAGAAGAAGAGCCGCGTGGTCACCCCGGAGGAGAAAAAACTCACCGCCTACCACGAGGCCGGTCACGCAGTGGCAGGCTTCTACTGCAAGCTTCATCCCCGCGTGCACGAGATCACCATCATCCCGCGCGGTCAGGCCGGCGGTTACACCATGTATCTGCCTGAGAAGGATCGCAGCTATGTGACCAAGGGCGAGATGTTTGAGGACATCGTGTCCAGCCTGGGCGGCCGTGTGGCCGAGCAGCTGATTCTGGAGGACATCTCCACCGGTGCTTCCAACGACCTGCAGCAGGCCACCAATATCGCCCGCCAGATGATCACCCGCTACGGCTTCTCCGAGCGTCTGGGCCCCGTGGTTTACGGCACCTCGCAGGAGGAGACCTTCCTTGGCCGCGACTTTGGTCAGGGCAAGGGTTACAGCGAGACCACCGCTGCCGAGATCGACAGCGAGACCCGCGATATCATTGACGAGGCCTACGAGACCTGCCGCCGCACCCTGACGGAGCACATCGACCAGCTCCATGCGCTGGCCAAGGCTCTGATGGAGCGCGAAAAGCTCAACGAGGAGCAGTTCAACACCATTATGGCCGGCGGCACCCTGCCTCCCTGCGAGGATGCAAAGCCCGAGCAGGCACAGCCCGACCAGACCATGCAGCCCGCCCCGGTGCAGCCCGCAGAGCCTGCGGAGACTGCCGAGCGTGCAGAACCCGCCGAGCAGGCCGAGCCTGCCCAGCCGGAAATGCCGCAGCCGGATGCCCCGGAGCAGCAGGACTAAGCTTTTTTAGGAAAGGAGCGAGCATCGTGGAGGAAAATTTTAACCCGGTCGCACAGACCCGCGCAAACTACTATACCCCCGGCAGTCCGGTGCAGTTTGTCTGCGTGGAGCTGCTCAAGGGAGACGTCAGCGGCGAGCACGCTGTCTGCCTGACCTTCAAGAATATTTCCCGCGTGACCCTGACCGCACTGGAGATCCATTTCAAGTGCAAGGGCGTGGATGGCGTGATCCTGTGCGAGGATAAGTTCGAGTACCGGGATCTGCAGGTAAAGCCCGGCGAGCTGTTTGGGCAGGATGATGCCGTGTTCATCACGGCCAAGGCCATCACCAGCGTGGATGTTACCCTGTGCAATGTGTACAACGGCAAGCGCGTGGTGCATCTGGACGGCATCAAGCGTGTGCGTCTGCCCGCACCCCGCCGTCTGGCTCCGGAGCTGCAAAAGGCGCTGGAGGCCCGCATGAACCGCACCGGGCTCAAGTATCAGCCGCAGGTGTTCGAGAACGGCTGGTACTGCGCCTGCGGCGCCTTCCACCCCACCGAGGAGGACACGGTTTACTGCTCGGAGTGCGGCTGCGACCGTATCCTGTTGCAGAACGCGCTGAACACTCTGCTGCAGCCCGCTGCCCCGGCAGACGAGATGGAAATGCCCCTCAACGCCCCGGCTGCTCCCGCAGCGCCCGCTGCGGTGGAGGAGCCTACCCGCATCGTGGGCGCAGCCCCTGCTGCTCCGGCGGCTCCCGTAGAAGAGCCCACCCGGGTCGTGGGAGCACCGGTCTACGAGCCAAAGGCTGACCCCATCCAGCCTGTCTCGGAGCCTACCCGGGTGCTGGATGCCTCTGCCCGCGCACCGCTTTCCGGCGCTGCTGCGGCAGACGAGGGTACCCGCGTGATCCCCGCCCGCCGTCCGGCTCCGGTGCGTCAGCCCGCGCCTGTGGAGGAGGACGAAGAGTACGAGGATAACCGGGACAGCGTGGCAGAAGCGCTGATCCGCTGGGTGCCGCCTATTACGGCCATCCTGTGTGCAGCCATCGCGCTGTGCGGCTTTGTGTACTACCAGTTCGTGCTGTAAAATAAGAGATCATCCCGGCGGAGGGGGCAGCGTGCCTTCTCCGCCTTTTGTGTGCACTGCACAGAAAGGAAATACCATGCCGGAACAAGCCTTACAGGTGGCTTTTGAGATCAAGACCGCCTGCGATGAGATCAGCCGCCGTCTGCTGCGCTGGCACTGGGAGCACAAGCCCGGGGCGCACAGTCTGGACGCGCTGCTGGAGCATATTGCTGCCCGCAAGCAGGAAAGCCCGGATTATTATGACCGTATGCCGGATCTTACCGGCAAGACCAGCTGGCAGCAGCTGGACACTACCCTTTGTATGCGGGTGCTGCTGGACCCGGAGAACGATGCCGCCCGCCCACTGGACCTGCTGGGCAACACGGCGCACCCCTCTGCCGCCCGCCATGCCTGCAACGCCATCCGCACCGCCCGCAACGAGGCAGCCCACGCGGCAGTTGCAGCAGACGGCGCACAGGCAGCCCTGCTGTTCAACGAAGCCATCGAGGCGCTGGAGGAGGGCTACGCCGGTACTGCCTTTAAGGAAAACGAGCTGGCGCAGTATTACCGCGAGGCAGAGGACTACCTGAGCCGCTGCAGCGAGGGCAAGCCCCTTAAAGTGCGCCAGAGCAGCCCGCAGAACGCACAGCAGGGAAAAGCCGCCGCCCGCACAAAGCCCCGCAATCCCCAGACTGTCCGCAGCACCAAAAGCACTGCCGGGCGGCAGAATACCTCTGCCCGCAGCCGCAGCACCGGTACAAAGCAGAGCCGCGGCACAGCCTCCCGCAGCAAAAAGCAGCAGACCGGCGGCGAGAGCAGGGTGGCACTTGGTATTATTCTGGCAGCGCTGGTGCTGGGACTTATCGCACGCGCCATCAGCATGGGACTTGTATAAGCGCTACGGTTTTCGCAATTCTGGCGGTAAATCAGAAAGCAAGATTGTTTGGATTGTGTAAAATCACCAAAAAAGCAGCGGGCAGCCCCACAGAAAAACGGCCATTGCACCTCTTGCGGGAAATATGAAACGGATTTATAATAAGCATGAAAACGTTTACACATTACCACCGGAGAGGGAACGGAGAATAACCCCATGACCATCAGTGATATTGCAAAGATGGCAGGCGTTTCCAGCGCTGCGGTCAGCCGCTATTTGAACGGCGGCCCCCTCAGCGAGCAGAAGCGCGCCGTGATACAAGCCGTAGTGGAAAAGACCGGCTACAGCCCGGATACTGCGGCGCAGACCCTGCGCACCGGCAAGGTGCGTCAGGTGGGGGTCATTGTGCCCAGCATCAGCTCCCAGTCGGTGGGGCAGATCACCAGCGGCATTGCAGCCGAGCTGGGGGCCAGCCGCTACCTGATGCTGCTGGCAGACACCGAGCTGGACGGGCAGATGGAGCTGGAATATCTTACAGCGCTGCAACGCAACCATGTGGCCGGTATCATCCTGCTGGGCTATGATTCCAGCCCGCAGCTGTGCAAGGCGCTGAAAGACTGCCGTGTGCCTGTGGTGGTAACGGGGCAGCGTTTTGCAGACCTGCCCTGCGTTTATAACGACGACCGCTCTGCTGCCCGCGACTTGACCCGGAAGATGCTGGAGCATGGCCGCAAAAATATCGTGTATATCGGCGGTAGCGAGCAGGACGCCGCCACCGGCATAGCCCGCCGTCAGGGTGTGCAGGATGCACTGCGGGAGGCCGGACTGAACGCAGATGGTCTGCCCCGCGCTTACTGCGCCGCCTTTTCCATGGAAGAAGGGCACCGCTGCATGGAAGAGCTGCTGGCACGCTGCCCGCAGTTGGACGGTGTGGTCTGCGTGACAGACACCGTGGCCTTTGGCGCTTTGCGGGTGCTGCGCGACGCCGGGCGCAAAGTAGGGCAGGATGTCGGCCTTGCCGGCATCGGAGACAACTGGGCAGGCAAGGTGGTGGAACCCGGCCTGACCACCATCCGCTTCTATCAGCGGCAGGTCGGGCAGGAGGCTGCCCGGATGCTGCTGCAAAGCTTGGAGCACACCGGAGCGGACGCTGCACCGGTACGCCAGACCACGCTGGGCTATACGCTGGTAGAGCGCGGCTCACTGTAAAAAAGAGGAACGAATGAAACAGAAACTGATCTTTTTAGATATCGATGGCACTCTGCTGCCCCCGGGCGAGATGCTGATCCCCCAAAGCACGGTGGAGGCGCTGCACAAGGCGCACGCCAACGGCCACAAGCTGTTTTTGTGCACCGGGCGCAATCTGCGCATGACCCAGCCGCTGCTGGACTACGGCTTTGACGGCGCGGTATGCAGCGCCGGCGGCTATGTGTTCTGCGGGGATAAGGTGCTGGTTGATCTGCCCATGGAGCCGCAGCTGGCACAGGGTGTGCGCAGCGCCATGGAGCGCCACGGCGTGGAGTGCACGCTGGAAGCGCGGGATGCCACCTACGGCAGCCTGAAAATGATCGAGCGTTGGAGTTTTACCCACCGGGATGCAGGCAATCTGAACAGCGAAGCCGCCCGTTGGCGCAAGGCCATGGAGGACGGTATGACCATCAGCCCGTTGGCCGATTACAAGGGCGAGCCGTTATATAAGATCGTGTATATCGCAGAGCGCAGCGAGGACTTGGACGAGGCTAAGCGCCTGTACGAGGACAGATTCGTGTTCTGCGAGAGCAAGCTGGACGGTCTGGACGGCGGCTATGTGAATGGCGAGCTCATCAACCGCAAATTTGATAAGGGGCGCGGCATCAAGGCAGTCTGCGACTATTTGAACGTGCCCCTGCAGGACAGCATCGGCTTTGGCGACAGCGACAATGACCTGCAAATGACCGATGTGGTCGGCATCAGCGTCTGTATGGCCAATGGCTCTGCAAGCCTGAAGCAGCGCTGCGACCGCATTGCCCCCTCGGTGTACGAGGACGGCATTGCTAAGGAATTTGCAGCTTTCGGGCTGATTTGAGATTTCTTTTGGTAAAAACAGGGCAGGGGAACATCCGCAGACGTTCCCCTGCCCTGAAATTATAAATAATACTTTCGCATCATTTTGTAATAAAAAAGCGCTGCACGGTATTTTGTGCGGCGCTCTCTTTATATTGACAGATCAGTAGTGCAGATCCTCTGCGGTCAGGCTTTCCAGCACGGGCAGCATGGCAGCGGCTTCAGCCTTGGCGGCGGGCAGATCCATATCGCGGTAGTTGCCGCACTCCACCTCGCTGGCACCGGGCACAGCGCCCTCAAAATCGGCCATAAAGCGGTAGGCGTCCACCGTCAGCTGCAATGCCTGCGCAGGGGTCAGCCCCCGGGTGAGCAGGTAAAAGCCGGTGCGGCAGCCCATGGGGCCAACATAGATCACCCCGTCCTTCACGGCGCTGTTGCGCGCGTAGGTGGCAAACAGATGCTCCAGCGTGTGAGCGGCAGCAGTGGTCAGGTAATCGCCCTGATTGGGCTTTTTCATGCGGATGTCCCAGGTGAGCACATCGCCGTCCTGACGGCTCAGGTACATCCCGCGCTCCAGCCGGGTGTGATCCACGCAAAAGCTTGCGATACGTTCCATACTACAGCTCTCCTTTATCAGCCCTGCAGGCGCTGCACACTGCCGTGTGCGCAGTCCACAGCCACCATCAGGCCATCGCGGATGTGGCTGGTAGCACCGGCGGCACCAACAACGGTGGGCTTCAGCAGTGCCTTACCGGCAATGGCGGCGTGGCTGTTCAGGCCAGGCTCCTCTACCACCAGAGCGGCAGCGTCGCGCACAAAGCTCAGCATCTCATTGCTGGTGGAAGGAACTACCAGCACCATGCCGGGCTTGAACTTGGCGCGCACCTCGTCCATGGTGCGGCAGACGCAGGCCTTGCCGCTGGCAACATCGTTGTTCTCAGGGCCGACACCCACGCCGGTAGCCAGACAGTTGCCCACCATGTGGATCTTGATCATGTTGGTGGTGCCGGAAACGCCCACGGGCACGCCTGCGGTCACAACAGCCAGCTCGCCGTTGTGCAGGTAGCCATTTTCCTTAGCCAGAGCAGTGGACATCTCGATCAGCTCATCGGTGCTGTGTGCCAGAGACATCATCAGCGGGGTGATGCCCCAGCTCAGGGACAGCTGACGCTGCACCTGCTCGCGCATGACGCAGGCAATGATGGGCTGCTGCGGGCGGTACTTGCTCAGCAGGCGGGCGGTGGTGCCGGACTCAGACACGGTAACGATGGCAGCGGCGTTCACGTCCCGTGCGGTCAGGCAGGCAGCATGGGCGGTAGCGTCGGATACGCTGATCTTGCCGGGGTTGGAATCCATCTGGCGGCCGCGCAGATGGAAGCCCTCCTGCTCGGTGCGCTCAGCGATGGCGGACATGGTCTTGAGCGCCTCCACGGGGTAGGCACCGGCAGCGGTCTCACCGGACAGCATAATGGCAGAGGTACCGTCGTAGATGGCGTTTGCCACGTCCGAAATCTCGGCGCGGGTGGGGCGGGGGTTCACTATCATGCTGTCCAGCATCTGGGTAGCGGTGACGATGGGCTTGCCGAAGGAGAAGGAGCGGTCGATGATGGTTTTCTGAATGCCGGGCAGCTCGGTGAAGTCGATCTCCACGCCCAGATCGCCACGGGCCACCATCACGGCGTCGGCAGCAGCCAGAATGCTGTCGATGTTGTTCACGCCCTCGCGGTTCTCGATCTTTGCAATGATGCGGATGTTGGAATCGTACTGGTTCAGCAGGTTGCGGATATCGTACACGTCCTGTGCGGTGCGCACAAAGGAAGCGGCGATGAAATCATAGCCCTGCTGGATGCCGAAGATGATATCGTCCTTATCGCGCTGGCTCATATACGGCATAGACAGGTGCACGCCGGGCACGTTGACGCCCTTCTTGTTCTTGATCTTGCCGTTGTTCAGCACGGTGCAGACGATGTCGGTGTCGTTCACGGTCTGGATCTGCAGCTTGATCAGGCCGTCGTCCAGCATGATGGTGCCGTTCGGCTCCACGTCCATGGGCAGATCTTTGTAGGTGATGGAGCAGATCTCGTTGGTGCCCTCCACATCGCGGGTGGTCAGGGTAAAGGTCTGGCCTGCAACCAGATTCTCAACGCCGTTCTTGAAGTCCTTTAGGCGGATCTCGGGGCCCTTGGTGTCCAGCAGTGCGGCCACGGGCTTGCCCAGCTCCTCGCGCAGAGCCTTCAGCTTTTCAAGGCGTCCCAGATGCTCCTCGTGGGAACCGTGGGAAAAATTGAAGCGGGCTACATTCATGCCATTGGCAATCAGATCGCGCAGCACACCTTCCTTATCGGTGGAAGGACCAAGGGTGCAAATAATTTTCGTCTTTCTCATGCAATATACCTCCGTCAACTCTCTCTTACCTATATCCGGCACAGCATCCCTGCAGGCTGCTGTGTATGACCAATGGGAGTAAAAGCTCCCGGTACAGCGGGTCGGTTTATATGGCAGAGCGGGAAAACCCAAAACTCTACCACCTATTATTATAATCATTCCGGCGCAAGAGAGCAAGAGGAATTTTTGCTTGAATACAAGTTTTTGCATCTGTTGATGCCCAAAGGAAAGATTGCAAAACTTTTAACGATGCGCCGCAGCTTTCTGCGTGCTGTCTGACAGGGGAAAACTGCTGCAAAACGCAAAAACTGATAAGACCGCACAAGGCTGCTTCCTCTTGCATCCGAGGAGCTTTTTGCTTATAATAAGAATAATAAAGTAGTACTGTTCCGGGACGCGCCCCGGAGAAATGGAGTGACCATTATGGAAAAACGCGTTTTTCTGATCGTGCTGGACAGCTTTGGCATTGGCGCAGAGCCGGATGCCGCTGCCTTTGGCGATGCAGGCACCAACACCCTGGGTGCCATTGCGAACCACCCCAATTTCAATTGCCCCAATCTGCGCAAGCTGGGCTTGTTCAACATTGACGGCGTGACCGCAGGGGAGAAAACGGATGCCCCGGCGGCTGCCTTTGCCCGCCTGCAGGAGCAGAGCATGGGCAAGGATACCACCATCGGCCACTGGGAGATCGCCGGTGTGGTCAGCCCGGAGCCGCTGCCCACCTTCCCCGAGGGCTTCCCGGAGGAACTGATCCGGGAATATGAGCAAAAGACCGGCCACAAGGTGCTGTGCAACAAGCCCTATTCCGGTACGCAGGTGCTGAAGGACTACGGCGAGCAGGCCATGCGGGAAAACGCCCTCATCGTCTATACCAGTGCCGACAGCGTTTTTCAGGTGGCCGCCAACGAGGAGCTTGTGCCGGTGCAGGAGCTGTACCGCTACTGCGAGATCGCCCGGGAAATGCTCAAGGGCAAGTACGGCGTGGGCCGCGTGATCGCCCGCCCCTTCCTGGGCAACAGCGCGGATACCTTCTACCGCACCACCAACCGCCACGACCTGAGCCTGAAGCCGCCCC
>OOBB01001024.1_pt1 | contig 11067 bp, 7 predicted proteins | sample 1671661 | NCBI WGS metagenome assembly OOBB01 (sample SAMN06348179, study PRJEB24527) | human gut metagenome | biome: human gut; feature: ankylosing spondylitis patient; material: feces | host: Homo sapiens | place: China | collected 2015-10
CTATCCCGTAGGGGTAGTCCTGCGACCGCAAGTAATGACAGATATTTTATTGCAAACAAAGTTTTATAAATATAACAAAACAACCGATATAGTGACTGGCGGATGATATCTGCCCCTACAAAATATTTGTTCATTTCGGCAATTTGCTTGCAAAAAATTTTGTTTCATTACTTAAGGACAAACGCAGTTTGTACCCCACGGTAACAAATAAATGTAGGAGTAACTTTTATGGACAATTTTGACAACAACAATATGGGTGGGTTTGAACCGCAAAAGCCGTTCACCGAAAAGCCCGTACAAAACAATAATATGAACACGGAACAGACAATTCCCGTTTCCGAACCCGAAACACAGGAAGAACAGGCTCAGAATGTTCAGCCGCAGAACGGCAACACACCGTACGGTGATTATATTTTCGGCAACAACAATCAAAATACGGCAAACAATGCAAGTCCGACTGAAAATGTTCCGCCGTATCAGCAGAATCAAAATCCGAATCCGAACACCTACGCTCAGCCGTGGCAGTACGGTTACGGTCAGTATCCCTACAGCAGACAGAATCCGCAGTATAATCAGAACAATCAGCAGTACGGACAGTATCAAAACAACACAGGATACAATCAGAATGTACCTCCGTATCAGCAGAATATGTACGGACAGCCTCCCTACGGCAACAACGGTACATACAATCAGCAATACAATCCGCAGATGTTCGCACAGTACCCCAAAAAGAAAACAAAGGGCGGAATAATTGCGTTGATTATCGTTCTCTGTTCACTTCTTACAATCGGTTTTATCGGCATGATGGTGTACGGATTTTCGGCTGACATAAAAGAAGATTTGAACAACAACCGAAGTGATTCGGGCAATTCGTTCAGACTTCCGAATAAAGACAGCACAACACCGTTTGAAACCCTTCCCGACACATCTTCGCAGGGTAAAACTCACGATGAGTCTGACTACAGTGACAAGGTGAACAAGGATTACTCGGGTATGAAGCTTGAAAGCAATCCGAAAGACGCAAAAACAAACGACAGCTACACAGCCGCAAAAGCGTCAGAAAAGGTTTCCGACTCGGTAGTCGGCATTCTCTGTTACTCGGACGATGTACCCGATCAGGCTGACACAACAACCGCATCTTCACAGGGAAGCGGAATTATCTTCTCACAGGACGGCTATGTTATCACAAACGCTCATGTAATCGGCAACAGCAAAACAGCCTATGCAATCAGAGTTGTAACATCTGACGGTAAGGTATACAAGGCAGGTGTTGTAGGTTACGATTCAAGAACCGATATTGCAGTTCTCAAAATGGACGATGCAAAGGGACTTACTCCTGCAACATTCGGTGATTCGTCACAGCTTGAGGTTGGTCAGGATATTATCGTAGTCGGCAACCCCGGCGGTCTTGACTATCAGAACACAACAACCAAGGGTGTTATTTCGGCGCTTGACAGAAAGCTTTCAACATCAAGCCTCACAAAGTACATTCAGACCGATGCCGCAATCAATCCGGGCAACTCGGGCGGTCCGCTTGTAAACTACTACGGTCAGGTTGTCGGAATTACAACTTCAAAGATTGTTTCCGAAACTTACGAAGGTATGGGCTTTGCAATTCCGTCACAGACAGTAAAAAACATTGTTGACACACTTGTAAAGAACGGCTATGTTGAAGGCAGAGTAAAAATCGGCATTTCGGGCATTGCGGTAACCTCCGATCAGGCATCAAATTACAACATTCCGCAGGGCATTTATGTTCAGAGTATCGTATCGGGCGGTCCGTGTGACGGCACAAGCCTTAAAGAAGGCGATATCATCACAGAGGTTGACGGCGAAACAATTACAAGCTTTGCAGATGTTTATGCGATTCTTGAAACCCACAAGCCGGGGGACAAAATCAAGGTTAAATATTACAGCTCATCATCGGGCGACGGTGAGGTTGAAATCACACTTCAGGAAGATAAGTAATTTCAATATAAGAATATCACCAAAAGCAAGAGGGCAGTCACGACAATGTGACTGCCTTTTGTTTGTCTGAAAATAATGTGCATTCCCGTAGCGGCGGTCATTGACCGCCAATCGAACCAATTGTAAAATTGGTTCGACATTATATGATTGCTTTAACAGATAATAATACCACAAAATTGACTTGCGGTTTGTTCGGTTTGGCTTTACAACCAAACCGATTGGCGATCACTGATCGCCGCTACTGTCTGCACGAATTTGGAACGGCGGCTCGCCGTGATCGCCGCTACTTCTTCCTTGGGATAAAATTCCGCAAAAAACCTGCACTTCTTCCTTTCAGGTAAAACCAACCTATGGTGTCAAAAACTACCGCTCCTACAAAATTAACAAGCAAATCTTTCATTGTATCAATCAGACCGATGTCAAGGTAACCGTTAATACCGAGATTTTCACCGTTCACAACGGTTGATGTTATATCTCTGATGTGCATTATCACATTCGGCTTGCCCGAAATCAAACCCGAATGTATTGCCGTGATTATGGTGTCCTTTTGCATATCCTTTTCAAAAAGCATATCCGCACCAAACTCAAAAAACTCCCACACAACACCGACTGTCATTGAAAAGCAGAACGAAAACAGGCACACGAACATGGGCGAGAGGCTCAATTTCACCCGTTCGCTTCTGTTCAAAATATCGGTCAGTCCAAAACCAACGCCTGCACAGATAAAGCCGTTCACGGTATGAAGCAATGAATCCCATATCGGAATCTTTTCGTAGAACGCACCGAGCTCACCCATAACATTTGCCGCAAACACGAACAGCACAACAATCGTTTCAAGCACACTCGGCAACGCTACCGACAGCTTTCGGTCGATGAACAACGGAAGCATCAACAGTCCGAGCGTTAACACGCAGGTCATGACATTCTCCCATTTTCCGTTTAAAATGCCGGCAGTCAAAAGTGACACAAGTATGAGCCTTATAATGATGTAAACGCCTGCCTTAACCTTGTGCTGTCGCATTTCACGCACATTCAGCCACCGTGCAAGCCTTTGAAAAAATCCTTTAAGTCGTTTTTTCATAATATCCCCCGATTTTTACACTTATTTTTTCCTTAAAAACGAGATAAACCCCTGTAAAATTGTATTAGCTTTTTCTGCCTGATATTACCGCAAAATAAAAAAGCCACCGCCATCTGCGATGACTCATAAGCATTGATATTAAATTACTTTTTCTCTGACTTCTCTGATGATTCGGCTTTTTCGCCATTTTTTTCAGCCTCAAGCTTTTTCTTGAGTTCCTCTTTGCCGACAGCAAGCATCAGCTTGATACGGTTCTCCTGATTTACCTTCGGCGCACCCGGATCATAGTCGATGGTAACGATATTGGCATTCGGTCTGATTTCTTTAATCTTTCTGATTGCGCCCTTACCGTTGATATGATTTGGCAGACAACCGAAAGGCTGTGTGCATACGATATTCTCATAACCTGTATCAGCAAGCTCAATCATCTCGGCTGTCAGCAACCAACCCTCGCCCATCTTACTGCCGTATCCGATAACACCGTTTACAAGCTCCTTTGTGTGAGCATATCTGTGAGGCGGAACAAAGCCGTACTTTTCAGCCGCATCAACCATAAGTCCCTCAAGCTTTGTGAGGTAGTTAAGAAGCATCGAACAGAATTTGTATTTAACTCTGCTTCCTCCGAACATCTTATAATCCTCAATACGGTTATCAACCTTAAATGATGCAAAACCCATAAGACCGGGTACGCAAACCTCGCAATCCTGATCTGCAAGAAAGTCCTCAAGGCCGTTGTTAGCCATTTTGGAGTATTTTACATAGATTTCGCCGACAATACCGACTTTAACCTTCGGCACTTTGTTAAGCTCTATTTTTGTAAATGACTTTGTAATTCGGTCATGAGTTTCGTCAATTTCTTCATGAGCATATCGGAAATCTTATACGTCCACTCATCAACAAGCGCCATACTTTCGCCCTTGTTCACCTCATAGGGCTTTGTCTGGTTTGAAAGCAGCATTAACTGGTCGCCGTACACAAGACCGCCGACAAATCTGCGGATAAGCGGAAGTGTGAGCGAAAAACCGCTGTTGTGCTCCATACCGAATGACAGCGAAATTACGGGAACGAACTCAAAGCCTGCCTTTTTGAGAGCCTTTCTCAAAAGGAAAATGTAGTTTGACGCACGACATCCGCCACCTGTCTGAGTAATCATCAGGGCAACCTTGTGAACATCATACTTTCCGCTTTGCAGAGCATTGATGAACTGACCTATAACCAGCAAAGCCGGATAACAGGTATCGTTGTGAACATATTTAAGACCTGTCTGCGCAATCTCCGGACCTGTTGTGTCGAGCAAATCAGACTTATAGCCGTAGTAGTTGAACACCTTTTCAAGTATTTTAAAATGAATAGGCGCCATATTGGGCATAAGAATTGTGTATTCCTTTTTCATCTGCTTTGTAAACAGCAAACGACCTGTTTTTTTGTCATACTTCAACTCTGCCATAACAGAATTTCCTTTCATCAATCGTTTTCAAGCGCAGCAAGCAAACTGCGGATTCGGATTTTAACTGCTCCGAGGTTTGTAATTTCATCTATCTTAATCTGAGTGTAAATCTTATTTTTGCTTTCAAGAATTTCTCTTACCTCATCGGTTGTAATCGCATCAACACCGCAGCCGAAGGATACAAGCTGAACAAGCTCCATGTCCTTTCTTGTTGTAACATATTTTGCCGCCGCATAAAGTCTTGCGTGGTATGTCCACTGGTTAAGAACATGAGTCCGGAAATGTTCAACTCTCGGAGAAATAACATCTTCGCTGACGATTGCAACATCAAAGCCTGAGGTAAGTCTGTCGATTCCGTGGTTAATTTCGGGATCAATATGATATGGTCTGCCTGCAAGAACAAAAATCTTTTTGCCCTCTTTTTCAGCCTTGGCAATAATCTCGTTGCCCTTGTCAATAACCTTTTTTCTGTAATTCTCCTGTTCCTGATATGCAAGCTTAGCCGCATTTCTTACCTCGTTAAGAGTGAGGTCGGGGAAGTGGAACGAAAGTCTTTCATAGGCTTTCTTAGGAAAATCGTTCGGGCGGTGAATACCAAAGTATTCCTTTATGAAGTGAACCTTGCGTATATCCTTCATATTGTTTTTGATAACCTCGGGGTAGTAAGCAACAACAGGACAGTTGTAATGGTTATCTCCGAGATGCTCGTCAAAATTATAGGAAAGACAGGGGTAGAAAATTGTTTCTGCACCCATATCAATAAGAGTCTGAATGTGACCGTGAACAAGCTTTGCAGGGAAGCAAACGGTATCGCTCGGAATTGTCTGCTGACCTCTCTGGTAAAGCTTTCTTGTTGAATACGGTGAGTGGAACACCTCAAATTTAAGTTCTGTAAAGAATCTGTACCAGAACGGATAAAGCTCATACATATTGAGCGCCATAGGAATTCCAAGCTTACCTCTTATGCCTTCAACAGGCTTGTAGGAATCAATGAGATTCAGCTTATAGGCATACATATTCATATCGTTTGCAGGAGCTTTCTTTGTGATCGGTCTTTCACAACGGTTTCCCGCAATAAACTTTCTGCCCTTGCCGAATGAATTTATTGTAAGACGGCAGTTGTTGTTGCACATACCGCAGTTTGCAACCTTGATTTCGTGAACAAATTCATCAAGTCCCTTTTTGTCGGTAATTGTACTCTTGCCAACGCCCTTTGACTTTTTCTTTGCGTAAAGAGCCGCACCGTAAGCACCCATAAGTCCTGCAATGTTAGGACGGACAACTTCAACGCCCATTTCCTGTTCAAATGCACGCAAAACAGCGTCGTTAAGGAAAGTACCGCCCTGAACTACAACACGCTTGCCAAGTTCGTCGGGGCTTGACGCACGAATAACCTTGTAAAGGGCATTCTTTACAACGCTGAGTGAAAGACCTGCCGAGATATCTTCAATTGTAGCGCCGTCTTTCTGAGCCTGCTTAACGCTTGAATTCATGAATACGGTACAGCGTGAGCCGAGGTCAACGGGACGCTTTGCAAAAAGTCCAAGCTTTGCAAAGTCGGCAATCTCATATCCGAGAGCGTTTGCAAAAGTCTGCAAAAAGCTTCCGCAACCCGATGAACAAGCCTCATTAAGGAAGATATTGTCAATTGCACCGTTATGTATCTTAAAGCATTTGATATCCTGTCCGCCGATATCGATGATAAATTCAACATCGGGCATAAAGTATCTAGCGGCGGTAAAGTGGGCAATTGTTTCAACAATGCCGTAATCAACCGCAAAAGCGTTCTTTACAATGTCCTCACCGTAACCTGTTACGGCAGAAGAAACAACATTTATTTCGGGATTTATTTCGTAAACCTCGTCAAGGAATTGCTTCATAATCTCAACGGGGTTTCCCTTTGATGGCAGATATTTTGAATAGAGCAGCTCACCGTCATCATTGAGAACAACACCCTTTACGGTTGTTGAACCTGCGTCCATTCCTATATAAGCCTTGCCTGTGTATCCCTTTAGCTCCTTCTGCTTAACATCAGCCTTTGCATGACGGTCGCAGAATTTTCTGTACTCCTCTTCGTTTTTAAAGAGCGGCTGATTGAACGCAAAGTTACCGCTGCCACGGTAGTTCTTTACCTTTTCGATAACCTCGTCAAAATCAATAGTCTTTTCGGCACACAAAGCCGCACCGCAGGCAACATAATAAAGTGAATTTTCGGGGCAGATTCCCTTTGTTCCGAGCGTGCGGTCAAAGCAGTTTCGCAGTTCGCTCATAAATGTAAGAGGTCCGCCGAGATATACAATCTGACCTTCAATTTCTCTGCCCTGTGCAAGACCTGCAACAGTCTGGCTTACAACCGCATTGAAAATACTCTCTGCGATGTCGCTCTTTCTCGCACCCTGATTAAGGAGCGGCTGAATATCGGTCTTTGCAAACACACCGCATCTTGATGCGATTGTGTATGTCTTTTCGTGCTGTGCAAGCTCGTCCATATCCTCAAGCTTAACATTCAGAAGTGTTGCCATCTGGTCAATAAACGCACCCGTGCCGCCGGCGCAAGTACCGTTCATTCTTACCTCAAGTCCGTTTGTGAGGAACAATATCTTCGCATCCTCACCGCCGAGTTCAATTATAACATCTGTACCCGGAATAAAAGTATTGGCGGCAACTCTTGTTGCGTAAACCTCCTGAATAAAATCAACGCCGACAGACTCGGCAACACCCATTCCGGCAGAACCCGAAAGAGCCACCGAGGCATTTTCAACGCCGTCAATCCTTGTCCGTACAAGTGCAAGAATTTCTGCAATCTTTTCCGTAATTCGGGAATAATGCCTTTCATATGTGCTGTATATTAATTTGTTTTCGTCGTCAAGCACAACACATTTTATTGTTGTTGAGCCAATATCCAATCCTAATTTCAACTTGTGCCTCCGAAATCAATACAGAATATTTTCACCTTTGATGAATTTTACCATTTTTATCACAAAAATTCAATACACATAAAGGGCATAATGTATAATCTACTGCATATAATTTGCCCTCAAAAGCAAAGCGGAGCATTGTTCCGACTTTAATATATCTTAAAAATGCAGAAAAACCTGCCGAAATCGGCAGGTCTTTAGCTTTAAGTATTTACATTATCAGAAAAGTTCACCGTGAGGAGCTTCACCGTCATCTGCCTCGTCTGAATCTGCGGACTCGGAGAATCCTTCTTCACGCTTTGCCTCAAGCTCCGCCTTGAGGTCGCAGATGTTTGTAAGATGCTCGGGTTCTGCCTTTTCTTCAGCAACAGCCTCGGGCTGTTTTTCAACAGGCTTTTCCTCTTTAAAAGGAGATGACTTGTAGTCGCCCTCATTTGAGCAAGCTACTGTAATATCAACAATATCATCCTTTTTAACCTCGGGAGCAACCTCGGGATTGCCGTAGAAAATATCGTTTGAGCTGTTGACAATCTTTCTGTAACACTCTCTTGCTTTTGCGATTTTGGCCTTTGAAGTGTCAATAACCTTCAAAAGCTTTTCGCACTCGGCGTCATTAATTTCAGTGCCTTTCTTTCTGCTGTCGTACATAATCTTTCCGAGAGCAATATATGCTCTGTTCATAAGCTCGCTTTCGCTTTTCATAACAAGTCTTAATCTGTTGAGCTTTGCGTTTGTTCTGTTCTTTTCTACTATTGTCTGAGCTACCGATGAAATTGTATCAACGGCTGTATTTACTGTTCCTTTTACACTGTCAAGTATCGTCATAGTAAATTTCTCCTTTAAAACCGCTTTGGCACAAACACTCTGACACATTCTGCCGTGGCGAATAATATTAAACTTATTTCTATTATTATTGATAAAATCAACATTTTTTTAAAATTTACTTGTTAAAATCACGGTCAATTGCTATAATTAGTTTCATAGAGTGTTAAAGAGGTGGTTTGGATGCCTGAAAAGAAAATTACCAAGGCAATCGTCTGCCCAATGTGCGGTGAAATGAGCAAGGCTGATGTTTACACCAGCATCAACCCGTCCGTAACAAAGGGTGTGCGCAGAAGAGCGCTTGACGGTGAGCTTTTTGCGTGGAAATGTCCGTCATGCGGATACTCCGCAAGGCTCACATATCCGATTCTCTACAATGATATGAAGAATCGTTTTATGGTGTATTTCATTCCCAAAATTGATCATTTTCAGCTCTGCGACAATGAGCTTGAAGAAAAATACAGCAATCTCCGCAACATAAGCAAACGAATTGTTCCGACCTTCAATTCGTTCAAGGAGAAAATTTTTATCTTTGAGTCGGGACTTGACGATATGTCGGTTGAGCTTACAAAGCTTGCAATCAGCCAAACGGTTTCAAAAAAGCTTAACGGTGCGGAAATTCATGACGGATACCTTTCAATGTACGACCGTGAACGCAACACAATGGGATTTACATATTTTACGGGTGAAAAGCATACGCCGTATGTTCAGACAGCAAGACTTGAAATTTATGTTAAATCGAAGAAAATTGTCGATTCGCTTGCATATAAGGACAAAAAGTTAAAGGGCTTTCTTAAAATTGACCGTGAATGGGCAGAAAACATTCTCTACCGCTACAAACGCATGAAGCATATTGAAAAGCTTAACAAGCTGAAAGAGTAAGCTGTTATTGTAGTCAGTCGATTCTTTTGGTTTAAAAAAGGATCTGCAAATAAGTAACATATACACTGTAAAGAATATCCGTAAACATAAACTCGTTAAAGCAAAAATGCATAAAAATTTCCGCCATTACGATTGGGGTGGCGGAATCATTCAGCTTAATATTTTTTGTATTTGCAATTCAAACTTGTCAGAATGCTGATACAATCGGGGATTTTCGTTGCACAAAAAATCAGGGATCGACTCAAAGAGCCGACCCCTTTTTAATTTATTGAAAAGATTGGTAATTACTTGTTAACAGCTTCATAAACTGCAACTGCGCAAGCAACTGTAGCACCAACCATCGGGTTGTTACCCATACCGATAAGACCCATCATTTCAACATGAGCAGGAACAGAAGATGAACCTGCGAACTGAGCGTCACCGTGCATTCTGCCCATTGAGTCTGTAAGACCGTATGATGCAGGACCTGCACCCATGTTATCGGGGTGAAGTGTACGGCCTGTACCGCCGCCTGATGCAACCGAGAAATACTTAACGCCGTTCTCATTTGCCCACTTCTTGTATGTACCTGCAACGAGGTGCTGGAAACGAGTCGGGTTAGTAGAGTTACCTGTGATAGATACACCTACATTTTCATGCTGCATGATTGCAACACCTTCGCGAACATCGTCAGCGCCGTAGCAGCGAACTGCAGCTCTTTCACCGTCTGAGAAAGCTCTCTCTTCAACGATTTTAAGCTCTGATGTGAAATAGTCAAACTGAGTCTTTACATATGTAAAGCCGTTGATTCTTGAAATAATGTAAGCAGCGTCCTTGCCAAGACCGTTAAGGATAACACGGAGCGGCTCTTTTCTTGCTTTGTTAGCGTTACGAGCGATACCGATAGCACCCTCTGCTGCTGCAAAGCTTTCGTGACCTGCGAGGAATGCAAAGCACTTTGTTTCATCTCTGAGGAGCATTGCGCCGAGGTTACCGTGACCACGGCCAACATTTCTCTGCTCAGCTACTGAGCCGGGAATACAGAAAGCCTCAAGACCGATACCGATAGCTTCTGCTGCCTCTGAAGCAGTCTTTGCGCCCTTCTTAACTGCAACTGCACAACCGAGTGTGTAAGCCCAGCCTGCGTTTTCAAATGCGATCGGCTGAACGCCCTTTACGATGTCGTAGGGATCAAAACCGAGATCGTTACAAATTTTTCTTGCCTCTTCAAGATTTGCAATACCGTATTCGGCAAGGCACTTCTCAATTTTAGGCATTCTTCTTTCCATACCTTCAAATGTTACTGCCATTATGGTGTCCTCCTTACCGAATTATTCTTCACGAGGGTCAATGTACTTAGCTGCGCCGTCAAAACGACCGTACTGACCGATGTTGTTCTTGTATGCTTCGTTTGGCTCAACGCCGTGACGAATGTCCTCGAGCATTTTGCCGAGCTTTACGAACTGATAGCCGATAACTTCATCGTTCTCGTCAAGTGCTGTCTTGAGAACATAGCCTTCAGCCATTTCCATGTAACGAACGCCCTTAGCGTTTGTGCTGTACATTGTACCAACCTGGCTGCGAAGACCCTTACCGAGATCCTCCATACCTGCGCCGATCGGAAGACCGCCCTCTGAGAAAGCTGTCTGGCTTCTGCCGTAAACGAGCTGCTCGAAGATGTTCTTCATAGCTGTGTTGATAGCGTCACAAACGAGGTCTGTGTTAAGACACTCGAGGAGTGTTTTGTTAGGAAGAATTTCTGCTGCCATAGCTGCAGAGTGAGTCATACCCGAACAACCGATTGTTTCAACAAGAGCCTCTTCAACGATACCGTCTTTAACATTAAGTGTAAGCTTGCAGGCACCCTGCTGAGGAGCACACCAGCCAATGCCGTGTGAAAGACCTGAAATGTCTTTAATGTCATAAGATTTTACCCATTTGCCCTCTTCGGGAATAGGTGCAGGACCGTG
>OOBB01001030.1_pt1 | contig 11005 bp, 9 predicted proteins | sample 1671661 | NCBI WGS metagenome assembly OOBB01 (sample SAMN06348179, study PRJEB24527) | human gut metagenome | biome: human gut; feature: ankylosing spondylitis patient; material: feces | host: Homo sapiens | place: China | collected 2015-10
CGAGGAAAGAAGAAGCACTCTTTTTATTTCAAACAGGAAAATTTAAACAGGCTCTTATATTGGGTATTTGCTCGTCTGCGTTACAACTGTAAAGTGTAATGCCATAAATGGCAATCCCTATTGTTGTCAAAACAAGATAGAGTTTTTTCTGTATATTCATTGTTTCTTCAATTTAATTTTGTTTCTAATTGTACTTGTCGTATGTATCATTTCAACGACGATTCTTTTTTGTTTCTTATTTATTACATTGGTTCTTGTTTTAAGGGTTTGACATTCATTGAATTTTCACTTTACAAAGTTAGGTAGTGTTTTAATCTATATCCAATTTTTTTAGTTTGCATTTTGTGGTTTTGAGAATTTTGTATATATTTGATTACATGATAGTTACGCTTTTTCTTTCAAAAAAATAATTTGCATTGTGTTTTGAAGCTTAGGTTTTAGCCTCCATTTTGGCTTCAAGGCGTTTCCGTCGACACGAAATGGTGCTATTAGCTAGGCTGCACATTGTGGCGATGTCTGATGTCCGGATGCCTAAGCGGAAGAGGCAGCAATGAACTACATCATACATAGTTAAACTGGGCGTAATCTTTTGGAGACCGCTTGCAAAGTTGTTGAAACAGTAGTCTATTTCTTTCAAGAATAAAATTTTCTTTTCATCTGTAGCAATTAAGTTTGTATATTCTTTTAGGGTGGGTTGGTGCGGATTGTCGGCTGTGGGTAGTTTCCGTCCTATTTCCATACTGTATAGAAGACGATTCCTAAGTTGCTGTTCGGTCGTTTCCCATTCTTTTTCTTTTTGTTGTATTTGGTCTTTAAGGGTGTTTAATTCTTCCATTTTCTGGGTCGCTTTTTCCATGTATTCCTTTCTGTCTCCGAATAGTTTTTGCATTTCATCAAGTTTTTGTGCGCGTCGTTCCAATTCTGCCATTCTTTCCTCTTTTTCTTTTAGCCGTGAGAGTAGCTTTTCAGAGCTTTCTTGTTTTTCTTCCAAGATGTGGATGGTTTGTTCTTTTTGATTCAAGATGAGCCGTATGCGGTCGAGTTCATGCTTCCGACGATGGTCAGCCATGGCATAGAGACTACTTCCAAGTAACAAGGTAAAAATGGTTAGGGATATAAATAACGTATTTTTTTGTTTAGCAGCGATGGTATCCCTTTCTGCGATTAGTTGTTTCTTCTCACGTTCCGAGGCATCGGTGAATTTTTGGAAACGTTGGTTCGAGAACTCATTTTGGCTTCTGAGATACTGAAGCAAGTGCGTCTGAAGGCCTGAACCTTGTATTTCGTATAAGGAAAGCAGCTTAAGGGCGATGGTTTGGATTTCCAAGGAAGTATTTGCGGAAAGCCTTTTGAGTTGCCGGTACATTGTATCCGGAATGTTTTTTTCATAGGCGATAGCATAAGCGGAACCGGACAAAATTCTTTCATTTTCTTGGTTTTCCGTCACTTCTTGGGACATTGGGGTTTTAATTGAGATTTGGTGGGCGCGAAGTGCATAAGCTTTGGCTTTGCTGTAATCTTGTTGTTCCAAGGCTATGAGGGTCAGCTTTCGGCATGCGATGTATTCGGCCGTGTCGAGCCGATGTCGTACGGCAAATTGTTGGACGGCTTCAAAATCGCTCTGTGCATAGTCTAAAAAATTCTTTTCTTTCCAGATTTCCCCCTGTCCACACATGGCCTTCCACCAATAAGTCAGGCTGTCTTTGGGATAATATTGGCATTGCAAAGCGGTTGATTGGTAGTGGAAAACAGCGTCATTCAGGTTGCCTGCCTGATGTAGTTTGACGGCCTCCTCATAGGATTTTTGTAGTCGGGAGGAGTTGGGTGCTTTACGGCAGTTGGTGAGTAGTAAAGACAAAGTAATGATGGCAAATGTTTTGAAATAAGTCTTCATGGCTGTAATTTTTTAGAGAGAAAATGGGCTGCTCGCTTGGTCGGGACTGCTTCTCCTTTGTAGATTAATGTGTCATTTTTGAATATGCAGATGTAATCATTGTATGTATTGGCTTTAATCTGAGACCTTTGTAGATCTTTTTTCTTGATGAAATATAAAGGTATACTCATATGCATGGTTTTATGTTTTCGTGAGAGCGTTTTAGCTTTGTTCGGGAAGGTAATAACTCCCAATATGGAAAACCTAACTGGCCTGCAACGGAATTGCAAGGCTAATCCTTCAAACTTTTTGACTGTTGAAAAATTTAGGTAGTTAGTGATAAGGTGAACATGATAGCTACTGAAAGTTTGAACTGCATTTCTAGAATCTTTTTTTGTGTGTATCGTTAAGGTGGTTTTGGTCTGTATTTGCCCAGAAAAGGTTCCGTACTGCAATAAGCGGCATATGCCTGCTGAAATATAGAAACCGTAGATGAAAATATATAAGGTGGTTATGATTACCAAACTTCCTTTCAAAAAAATGTTCTTAGTTTGGCATAACCATGCCGTAAGTAGAAGGCTGGTTATATACGACATATGGATAGAAATGTCAATCGATGTATTGAGTATGAAATCTTTCCAATTTTCTTCAAACCAGATTGCCGGATAGGCGAGGAAGTATAAAAAGCCTATGTATGTCATTCCAAGCATTTGCCACGCAGATATTGCAGAATGGGAATGCCATAAGGCGAATAATATACACCATAGTATGGTTGTGATGATTGTATAATGGCTATATTCCAATAAATAACGGAATGCCGTTATTGAGAATAAACCGTGCAGTGCTGTAGGAATTTGAATGAGAAATAAGAGCGTGCATGTTTTGGCATTGCAAAAACAGCCTATTACTCCGATGATAAGTAAAGGGAGGTAAAACCACCATTCCTGCCATAGGTCGACTCTGTGGTGAATGCATCCTGCTAATATGACAGGTGTGAATATCAAGCAGAAGATGTAAGTTAAAATGTATACAATCTTTTTCTTCATGAATATTGTTTATGGTTAATTAATCTGTTTGAATCGTTTCATTTTTGCGATGATTTGCCGCACTTCTGGGGAGGCCACTTTGATGGGTTTCCGAAGGATGGCTTCTGCCGTGCGGTGCATGGATGCCGTGTCTCCTTGGGCTTCATATATGGTGTAAAGCTCATAAAGGGGAGTGAAACGGTTGGGGCACATGTATGAGGCTTGCTGCAAATGACGTTCAGCTTCTTTATAGCGTTTTAACTGTTTGCAGTTGTCTGCTTGAAGAAGCCGGGTGTAGTAATCGGACATCCGTACCGAGCTTGCCTTACATATACGCAGGCTCTCCCCATACCGGCCGGCTACGTTCAGTTCGGCGGCATAATTATATAAAAACAGCGGTTCGTTTCCCAGTTTATCGTAAAGTCCCTTGTAGACGGGTAACATATCTTTTGTCATGCCGCAGAGGGAGCGGTTGGCGGTATCACACCATAGAATTTCTGCCCGCATACGTTTGAGTGCGAAAACAGAGAGCGTTGTGAGAAGGAGGGCTGCCACGAAAGGAAGACATCCCGTTGTCTGTCGTAATGCCGGATGTCCGTTAAGTACCAAAACAAAGGCGGAACCCATACACAGTATCCACGTGTGCGGATAGCGGAATGGGTAAGAGAACAGGGAAAAGACGGCAATGGCTGTCAGGCAGAGCAGAGCCGGTCGCGAACTTCCCCCAGGATGTTTCCGCCACATACGGAAAAGCACGACGGCACAGAGAAGCATGGCCGTACCGCCGATAAATCCGAATTCGGTCAAGACCCCGAGATACTCGTTGAAAGGAGATTTCACATCGTCTGCCAACTGTGCATAACGGCTGTTGGGGTGAGTACGGAAAAACTGTGCCTGTTCGTCCATATAGTTTGCTTGAAAACCGCCGTAACCGTATCCGTATAGCGGGCGCTCTTTTATCATATTCCAAGTACACTGCCAGATAAGTAACCTTCCGTCCGCCGAATCTTTTTTATAATGATAAAGGAACACAGAAGAGGCGGTGAACAGCATCACAAGTCCGAAAGTCAGGGCTTTGCCGATTTTAGGCCATTTCATCGGGAAATATAAAAGGAAAATACATCCCATGGAAAGGATTCCTGCCCGTGATTCGGAAGCGATGATGGCACATGCAATGAAGAGGGTACTTGCGAGGGCGGTGTAACGAAAGGGGGTGCAGGGAGATTGGGTATAGTGGAGGCTGAAGGGTAGTGAAAAAGCCAGTGCGGAAGCTATGCCGGCCGGGTTGTCGAAATTGCCGCATACCGGAAACATGGGCTGTGGCGTCCAAAGTCCGCTCCATTGCAATAGGCCATGGAAAGCCAATGCTGTGGCACAAAGCGAAATGGAGAGGAAAATATCGGTGAAATGGGGCTTTTTAGTAGTCGGTATACTTCTGAAGTGGCTCATTCCGTACATCCAACATAAAAATGTCCCTCCAAAAAGGGCAAAATACCATTTAGGAGCTGTTTCCGCATCTATAAATTGGCCGGAGACACTCCAAAAAGTGCCTCCCAGCCAAATGGAAAAGTATAAAACAGTTAACTTGCTCTTCATGGCTTCAATGTTTGAAGCAAATTTAGTAAATAAAGCCAAATGCACCTAATATTTGAGTTTGCATTTTTATCTGGCTGAAGATTCGCAATTCGTTGTTTATTAGATGATTGAAAATGTATAACACAATAAAAAGTTTGCATTGGCATTTTATGAAAACCATAAAGTTGTTAAGTTAGACGAATTATTTCCGTAAACATTTGGATTTACCTGCTTCTTTTCTGACCTTTGGAAAAGAATAAACGATAAAAAGATAGAACTTATGGAGCAGTTGTCGGATGTAGGCTTGATTGGGCTGGGCGTTATGGGAGAAAACCTTGCGCTGAATATGGAAAGAAACGGGCGTAGGGTCTCGGTGTGGAACCGGACCGTGCCCGGCGTGGAAGAAGGTGTTGCGGAGCGTTTTGTAGAAGGACGTGCTGCCGGAAAGCAAATTCTGGGCTTTTCGGACTTGTCAGAGTTTGTGGCATCTTTGAACCGACCGAGAATTATTATGATGATGGTGCGGGCTGGCAATGCAGTGGATGAACTTATCGACCAAGTGAGTCCTTTTCTGGCAGAGGGGGATGTTCTGATAGACGGAGGTAATTCGGATTATATGGATACTGGGCGACGGGTAGCTGCTTGCCGCGCTCGTGGATTGCTGTTTGTTGGAGCTGGAGTTTCCGGCGGGGCAGAGGGTGCCCTTTGGGGGGCTTCCATCATGCCGGGCGGAGCGAAAGAGGCTTGGCCGTTGATTCGCCCTCTTTTACAAGATATGGCTGCAAAGGCAGCCGACGGAACCCCTTGTTGTGACTGGATGGGGCCGGACGGAGCCGGACATTTTGTTAAAATGGTACATAACGGCATAGAGTACGGCGATATGCAACTGATTGCCGAAACCTATTTCCTGTTGAAACGGGCCGGTGGAATGGACAATGAACGGATGAGTCGTTTGTTCGGTCGCTGGAACGAAGGCCGTTTAAAAAGTTATTTGGTGGAAATAACGTCCGACATCTTGGCTTATAAAGAAGCTGACGGTGGGTATTTGGTGGATCGTATTCTGGATGTGGCGGGGCAGAAAGGTACGGGACAATGGTCGGTGAAGAACGCGCTCGAACTGGGAGAATCGTTCGGATTGATAGCGGAAGCTGTTTTCCAACGTAATATCTCTACACAGAAGGAACTGCGTGTGGAGGCGGCACGTGTATATGCTTCCCGATTGGAGAAAGAACCGTATGCTTCATTCTCGGCTGATGAAGTAGAACAGACTTTGTTTGCCTCCAAGTTAGTGGCTTATGCTCAAGGGTTTGATTTGCTGTCGAGAGCTTCCGAACAGTTTGGGTGGAATCTGGATTTGGCCATGATAGCCCGAATGTGGCGGGGAGGCTGTATTATTCGGTCTGCTTTTTTGGACGAACTTGCCCGGGCTTACGAGGCAGGGGGAGGACGAGGGAATCTGATGTTGTTCCCAGCCTTCTCCACGCAAGTCAGGGAGGCTTTGCCTGCATGGCGTAGAGTGGTGGCTACGGCTGTATGTGAAGGGGTATCTGTACCGGCATTTGCCTCTGCGCTCAATTATTTCCATTCTTTGACTACGGACTTTTTGCCTGCCAATTTGATTCAGGCACAACGTGATTATTTCGGTGCGCATACTTTTGAGCGGACGGATGGTGAAAGGGGAAAGTTTTATCATGAAGAATGGGTTTCACTACAATAAAATAAGGAGGGAATATGAACAAACCGGATGCTTTGACTCTTGTGATATTCGGTGCGTCGGGCGACCTGACAAGGCGTAAACTGATGCCGGCACTTTACCTATTATATAAAGCGGGACGGTTGCCTCGCCGTTTTGCTGTGTTGGGGATGGCACGTACGTCTTATGATGACGACCGTTTCCGTACATCTATACGTGAAGGGTTGCTTTCTTTCGTACGGCCGGACGAGGTGGACGAAAAAGCAATCCAAGCATTTTTGTCCTGCTTGCATTATCTTTCAGCCGATCCTTCGGAGCCGGAAGCTTATGCGGAGTTGAAGACACGCTTGGAGGAGATAGACCGGACAATAGATAATCCTCATAATTATTTGTATTACTTGGCTACTCCACCGTTGCTTTACGGCGTGATTCCCCGCCATTTGAAGGCAGAGGGATTGAATCGGGAAGGCGATGGTTTCAGGCGTATCGTCGTGGAGAAACCTTTCGGTTATGACTTGTCGTCGGCGTTGGAACTGAACCGTATTTATTTGGATGCCTTTCGGGAGGAACAGATCTATCGTATCGATCATTTTTTGGGGAAAGAGACGGTACAGAATATACTGGCTCTCCGTTTTGCCAACAGTGTCTTCGAGCCTTTATGGAATCGAAATTATATAGATTACGTAGAGATTACGGCCGTGGAGAATATGGGAATCGGGACGCGGGGAGGTTTCTATGACGGAGTAGGGACCTTACGCGACATGGTGCAGAACCATTTGGCACAGTTGTTGGCTGTGACAGCCATGGAGCCGCCTGCTGCTTTTGATGCTTCGGGATTCCGGAATGAGGTGGTGAAAGTCTACCAGTCCTTGACACCATTGACTGGAGAAGACATCCGTCATTCGGTGGTGCGTGGGCAATATATGGCTTCAGAGGGGCGTAAAGGATATAGAGAGGAAGAGCAAGTGCCTGCCTTGTCTCGAACGGAAACTTATTTGGCTATGCGGTTGGAACTGAACAACTGGCGTTGGGGCGGCGTACCTTTTTATATCCGCACGGGTAAACAGATGCCTACAAAAGTGAGTGAGATTGTGATACACTTCAAACCGGCACCTTATTCCTTGTTCCGTTGCGAAGGAGGTACTTGTCCGGTACCCAATCGTTTGGTGATACGTATACAACCCAATGAAGGGATTGTATTGCGTCTTGGCATGAAAAAACCGGGTGAAGGCTTCGAGGTGCTCCCGATGGATATGGACTTCAGTTATGCCGAATTAGGTCGCCTGCCTACGGAGGATGCTTATGCACGCTTAATAGAGGATTGTATTGCGGGCGACCCTATGTTGTTTATCCGTAGCGATGCCGTAGAAAGCGGATGGCGTTTTTTCGATCCGATACTGAAATATTGGCAGGATGTGCCGGAATGCCCGCTTTACGGTTATCCGGCAGGCTCGTGGGGGCCGTTGGAGGCAGATAGCCTGGTGGCTCGTCAAGGAGCGTCGTGGACCAATCCGTGTAAGAATTTGACGAATACTCATTTATATTGTGAGCTATGAACATACATGTAGCGGATAATGCCCGTGAAGCGGCAAGAATGTTGCTTCGGAATATGCTGGCCGTCATTAGGCAACCTTCCGGGGCAGGAGGTGAAGGAGGTACGGTGAATGTCGCTTTCTCAGGAGGCAGTACACCGGCTATCTTGTTTGATGTGTGGGTAGAGGAGTTCGCTGAATTGACGCCTTGGAATCGTTTCCGAGTGTATTGGGTGGATGAACGTTGTGTTTCTTCTGAGAATAAAGACAGCAATTATCGGTTGGCTAAGATACATTTGTTGGATAAGATTCCATTAACCTCGGAACAGATTTTCCGGATACGCGGAGAGCAAGAGGATGCGGAAAGAGAAGTATTGCGCTATTCTTCGATGGTGTTGTCGCAATTACCGTTGGACGGGCGCATACCCGTGTTTGATTTTGTGTTGTTAGGTATTGGAACAGATGGGCATACCTCTTCCGTCTTTCCCGGGCAGGAGAAACTGCTTCATACTTTGGCACCTTATGCACTTAGTACTCATCCTGTTACCGGGCAACGTCGCATTGCTATGACCGGTGAAGTCATGGTCCGTGCCCGTCATACATGGTTTTACGTCACAGGGCAGGATAAAGCCGGCGTTATACAGTCTTTATCCTGCCCTGACGTGCGCAACCGTTATCCGGCTGCTTATGTGTGGCAATCCGCGCTTCATGCGGAATTGTTTACCGATATTCAGGTCATTTCACCCGTTTGATTCCTTCGTGTGTAGGAATGACCGGTTTGATGGTGCCGTCTTCATTGAATTCCATTTTGTCGATACATACTTCGCGGTGTACGCCCGGCTGATGTTTGATATAATTCTTATTGATGCGGTGATATACGATGTACCATTCGTCTTTACCGGGAATCTGTAGGACGGCGTTATGTGCCGGGCCATAGATTTCCTGTTCGGGACGTTGGATGAGGATAACCGGATTTTTGGCTACTTCAATCGGTCCGAGTGGAGATTTGGCCGTACCGTAGGCTACGTGGTAGTTGGGGGAACCCGTATCGTCCACGCTCCACAAGAAATAGTAAGTGCCTTTACGGTAGAACACGTAAGGAGCCTCGCGGAAGGCATAATCTTGCAGCGTACCGCCTTGTGGGGTCATGAGTGTTTCCGTTTCCGGTTTGATGCTCATCATGTCTTCGTTCAGTTCTGCACCTGCCATGTAGCCGTTGCCCCAATAAAGATAGCTTTTTCCGCTTACGGGGTCTTCAAACACATCCACGTCTATCTGTTGCCCGTGTTTCTGACCTTCAGGCCGACGGTCTACGATAGGATGTCCTGCATCGGTGAACGGTCCGCAAGGGTGGTTTGCGGTAGCTACTCCGATGGCTTTCCCGTTGGGGGTGTTGCCACTGAAATAGAAGAAATATTTGTATTTTCCGTCTATTTTCTTTTCGATGATACACGGTGCCCAGGCGTTACCGTCAGACCACTTCACTTGGTCGGTACCCAAGTCGAGCATGATACCTTCGTGGCGCCAGTCGGTCAAATCTTTGGAACTGAAAACCGTGAAATAATATCCGCCCCATCCCGGAGTTCCGTCGGTAGTGGAATAGATGTAATACTTTTTAGTCTGTTTCGCGTACAGGATTTCAGGATCGGCATGAAATTCCGGGAGTACGGGATTGCCTGTCTTGGCTCTTTGAGCCGAAAGATGTGCCGGAATGCCCAACAAACCGGCAATGGCGAGAATGGTTAATGTTTTTTTCATCATGTTTATATTAAAAATTAAATGTGTCAGCAACCCATGGTTTCACGGTAGAAGTCCAACATGTTGAAGATTTCGTCCTTTCCGGCTGTACGGTTGATACGGATATCTCCTATGCCGCCCAATAGTGTGAAGTTGACCTCTCCCGATGTGTTTTTTTTGTCGTGGGTCATGAATTGGTATAGCGTTTCGTATGCCTTGCAGTCGAAAGGGAACACGCCGTAGTACCTTTTGATAAAGTCCGTAGTCTGGCGTAGCTTGTCTTTAGGGAAATCCTCTCTCAGGCAACTCAGGTAAAGTTCGCATACCAATCCCCAGGCTACTGCGTAACCGTGCAGTACGGTACGCTCTTCTGCCAAGGCCAGGCTTTCGAGTGCATGCCCGGCTGTATGTCCTAAGTTCAGCGCCTTGCGGATACCCTGTTCATACGGATCCTGTGCAACGACGTTTTCCTTGATGGCTACGCTTTGGGCCACCATCTCTTGCAGTCGGAGATAGTCGATGTCGTTCAAGTCGAATGAAACCAATTCTGCCCAATGCTTTTCTGTGCTGATAAGGCCGTGTTTCAGCATTTCCGCATATCCGGAACAGATGTTCTTATAGTCCAGTGTTCTCAGGAACTCTGTATCCAACAATACGCTTGCGGCCGGTGCGAAGACTCCTATTTCATTTTTCAAACCGTTGAAGTTGATGCCTGTTTTTCCACCGACAGCGGCATCCACCATGGCCAGCAAAGTGGTAGGGATATTGATGTACGGAATGCCTCTTTTAAAGGTGGAGGCAGCAAATCCTCCAAGATCGGTTACCATTCCACCGCCTAAATTGACCAACAGGGAATGGCGTGTGCCGCCTTTTTGGCTTAATTCTGTCCACACTGAAATAAGGGTCTCTATGCTTTTATGTTCGTCTGTGGCACCGATGACGATATGTTCCGACTGTTGCATGGACGGGAAACCGGAGATAACCGGCCAACACTTTTTATATGTGGTTTCATCCGTCAGGACAAATAACTTGTCATGAGGTTGTTGGATTATAGCCTGTTCCAAACTCTCCCTCAGATTTTGTGAAATAATGATTTTCTGCTTTTGCATAGCGCTTGTTCATGATAATTCGATTGCAAAGATAGGTTTTTTGGAAGATAATGTTCCATTTTGCCTTTTATTTCTTGTGGATTATTTAATTTTGCAGGTGGTTAGGTAATAAATACATTTTTTTTTGTTAAAAAGCCGTCCGGGAATTAAACCGAAGGGAGGGTTGTCCGTCCAATTTCCGTATGGCGTTTAAAAATTAATGAAGATATGAAAAGAAAAGGAATATTGGCGTGGGTGTTGTGTGTCTGCACTTCAGGCTTGTGTGCCCAGGGCCGGGTAAGTGGAAATCTTCTTGAAGAATTGATGGAGAAGTTGCCCGGAAAGGTGATAGTAGAAGATGGTACTGTCAAAATAAACGGGAAACAGGTAGAACGGATTATTGTGGATGGCAAAGATACCCTTTCCTTTTTTAACCAGAGGATTTGTAATGACAGTACGAAACATCAGGGCAAGATGGAGAA
>OOBB01001034.1_pt1 | contig 10970 bp, 9 predicted proteins | sample 1671661 | NCBI WGS metagenome assembly OOBB01 (sample SAMN06348179, study PRJEB24527) | human gut metagenome | biome: human gut; feature: ankylosing spondylitis patient; material: feces | host: Homo sapiens | place: China | collected 2015-10
GGAAAGAAGAAGCACTCTTTTTATTTCAAACAGGAAAATTTAAACAGGCTCTAAATCAAATCAGCATAGACAAATGGCTAAAGTCAAAAACATCCTTTCACAAATATTCTTTCCCAAAAGGCTAGAATCATCCTCCCACGAATCGTATTCCGGTTCATGCGGAGATCATGCTCAATGGAGCCTGAATCCGGAAAACGGAGAACTCCGCATCACCGGCACAGGCCCCCTTTACGATTTCTTCGGCGAAAAAGAAGTTCCGTGGGAAAGCCATCTGAACCATATCCGGAAAGTGGTCGTCGCCCACGGTATCACTTACATCGGCTTCCAGGCCTTCAGTTACTGCAAGTCGCTGTCGAGTGTCCAACTTCCGGACACACTGACAGGCATAGGACAGCACGCCTTCGCCTATTGTAAAAGTCTGACCTCCGTTCTTCTGCCCGAAGGAGTGAAACACATCAAGGACTACGCTTTTGCGCATTGCTACCACTTGCAGGAACTCACCCTGTCCACCACACTCAAAAGTATAGGTAAAGCCGCTTTCTGTTCTTGCCACGGCCTTACCCGCATATCCATACCCGACAATGCCATCCTGCTGGGAAGCCAAGTGTTTGCCGATTGCAAAAGCCTGACGGAAGTAAAGCTCCCCGAGGGACTGCTGCAACTCAAAAGCAACAGTTTTACCGGCTGTATTTCCCTCCCTTCTGTCTCGCTGCCCTCCTCCGTGGTCTATCTCGGCAATTCCGCATTCGAAGGATGCAACAGCTTTACACGAATCGACATTCCGGACAAAATCGTCCATATCGGCGACCGCGTTTTCGCTGACTGCCATGCGTTGGAACAAATAACCATTCCTTCCTCCGTACATCATTTAGGCAAACACATATTCTCAGGCTGCCGCTCGCTAAAGACTCTGACCGTCCCTTTTCCGGCCTGCGGCACTCCGGCCACCTTCTCCAACTTCGGCGAACTCTTCGGGACTACCCCCGACATCGAGATGCGAAAAATAAGCCAGGATAACGAAACGGGAAAGGAAACAAACTATTACCTTCCCCATAGCCTTTCCGTCCTACGCATATTGGAGGGATGCGAAATCATTCCGTCCAAATGCCTCATGAATTGCTTCGTACTGAAAGAGCTCCACCTTCCGTCTTCACTTTATATGATGGGCGAAAAAGCCGTTTACGGCTGTGCCGGCCTGAAAACCATTTATTGCCAAGCTGCGGAACCGGCCTCCATCCATGCCGACACCTTCGGAGGCATCAGGTTCAACGTTTGCCGGATCCACGTCCCGCAAGGTTCTACAGAGAAATACAAACAAGACCGGCACTGGAAATACTTCTCACAAATAGAAGACTACGGAACAATCTTACAGGCGATGAACCGGAGTTGAATCTGTGTCTATCTTTTTCCTTTCGTCCAAAGCCATAAAAAGGAGAAACACAGACCATCTTCCATACTCCTGATTTTCAATCAAATAACAACATAAAATTTGTCTCAGCAGAACAGAAAATATTTCTGCGCCGAATGAAAAATCATTTGGCTGAGATTGAAAAATCAATCTCAGCCAAACGTTTTTACGACCTCCTGACGTTCGTACGGGAACCTCTTGCGCCCTGTTTTTTGTAAAAAATTATACTATCATGCAGTTTTTTCCGTTCCGCAAAGTAGCAAGCCTCGCATATTTTCCTTACTTTTGCACGAAATAGGCTGTATTCCGGCAATCTGAAGCCAGCTTCACGGCATTCGGTTTGCCCTGTTTTTGCCTGTAAATAGCAAGAGAAAATGAAAAAGCAAGAACTCTATGACCGCGTCATTGCTTATTTTGAACAAGCAATCCCCGTGGCTGAAACCGAACTGCACTACCACGACCCGTTCCAACTGTTGGTAGCAGTCATACTTTCCGCCCAATGTACGGACAAACGGGTCAACATGATTACCCCTCCGCTCTTCCGCGACTACCCCACTCCGGAAGCCATGGCCGCCGCCACGCCGGAAACCATTTATGAATATATCCGTAGCGTGAGTTATCCCAACAACAAAGCCAAGCATCTGGTAGGGATGGCGCGCATGCTGGTGGAAAACTACCACAGCGAGGTTCCTTCCGATTTGGATGAGTTGGTCAAGCTGCCCGGCGTAGGACGTAAGACGGCCAATGTCATCCAAGCCGTCGTGTTTGAAAAAGCCGCCATGGCCGTAGACACTCATGTGTTCCGCGTGAGCCACCGCATCGGACTCGTCCCGGACACTTGTACCACGCCTTACAGCGTGGAAAAGCAACTGGTACGCTATTTTCCCGATCCCATTATCCCCAAAGCCCACCACTGGCTCATCCTGCACGGACGCTATACCTGCACGGCACGTACGCCCAAATGCGAGGTCTGCGGACTGAAAATGATATGCCGACATTACCTGCGTACCCACGGAGCGGCACGCCCTTCCGCCCAACCGTAAACAACCCGTGGCATGACGGGCGGAAACACCGCGTGAAAACGTAACCCGTCCTCTGCAAATAAAGGGTCTGCTTTCTTGCAAATATGGACGGAAAAGTATAATTTTGCAGTGCTGTAAAAGCATTATATTAAGAAGGAAACGACAGAAAACCTTTAAATAAAGATTTAAAATTATGACTATTGACAATTACAAGTTTGCCGGCAAGAAGGCAATCGTACGTGTGGACTTCAATGTCCCCTTGGATGAGAACGGTAAGATTACAGACGATACCCGTATTCGCGGAGCATTGCCTACGCTGAAGAAAATCCTCGCCGACGGCGGTGCGCTCATCATCATGAGCCACATGCAAGCCGAAAGGCAAAGTGAACCCGAAGTTTTCTTTGAGCCAGATTGTAGACGCCGTTTCAGAAAAATTGGGCGTAGCCGTAAAATTCGCTCCCGATTGCGCCAAGGCCGCTGACGCTGCCGCAGCATTGAAACCGGGCGAAGTGCTGTTGTTGGAAAACCTCCGCTTCTATCCTGAAGAAGAAGGCAAACCTGTAGGCATCGACAAGGAAGACCCTGCTTACGAAGATGCCAAAAAGGCCATGAAGGCTTCTCAGAAAGAGTTTGCCAAGACATTGGCTTCATACGCAGACTGCTACGTAAACGACGCGTTCGGAACGGCTCACCGCAAACATGCCTCTACGGCTGTCATCGCCGACTATTTCGATGCCGACAACAAGATGCTCGGCTATCTGATGGAGAAAGAAGTGAACGCTGTAGACAACGTATTGAGCAACATCAAACGTCCGTTCACGGCCATCATGGGCGGCTCTAAGGTTTCTACCAAAATCGGTATCATCGAAAACCTGATGGACAAGGTGGACAACCTGATTCTGTGCGGCGGTATGACTTATACTTTTGCCAAAGCCCAGGGCGGCAAGATCGGTAACTCCATCTGCGAAGACGACAAATTGCAGTTGGCTCTCGATATCATCGAAAAGGCGAAGGCCAAAGGCGTAAACCTCGTATTGGGTACGGACTGCGTGGCTGCCGACGCTTTTGCCAACGACGCGCACACACAAGTGGTTCCGGCCAACAACATTCCCGAAGGTTGGGAAGGCTTAGACGCAGGTCCGGCTACCCAAAAAGCTTTTGCCGAAGCCATCAAGGGTGCCAAGACGATTCTGTGGAACGGTCCTGCCGGCGTATTCGAATTCGATAACTTCACAGCCGGTTCGCGTGCCATTGCCGAGGCTATTGCCGAAGCTACCAAAAACGGTGCGTTCTCGCTCATCGGCGGTGGTGATTCCGTAGCATGTATCAACAAGTTCGGCATGGCCGACCAGGTTTCTTACATTTCTACGGGCGGTGGTGCCTTGCTCGAAGCCATCGAAGGCAAGATTCTTCCGGGTATCGCAGCCATTAAAGGTTAATCAGTCCCGGCGGACATTCTGAAATACGAAGGGCGACTTGTGCATACGGGTTGCCCTTCTTCATTCCAAAACCCCATGAAGAAGTTAATTCCCCTACTCCTCTTATTGGCTATCGTGTGCGGATGCCACTCCGGACAGAACGATACGGCTACCTCGCAGACCGAAAAAACGCGTCAAGATTCCTTAGCCCTTAAGGTGGCCTTGATGCCGACCTTGGACTGCCTGCCATTCTACTATGCCCAACGATGCGGACTGTTCAAAGAATTAGGTCTGGACATCCGCCTGCAAACTTTCAATGCCCAAATGGACTGTGATACAGCTTTCGCCCGCAGGCACGTGGACGTGTCCTACACAGACCTGATTCGTGCCGCATGGATGCAAAGCAAAGGTACGGGGTTGTATGTATTCATGCAGGCGGACGGACACCATGAATTGTTGACAGCCAAAAGCAGACGCATACGACAGACCAAACATTTAAAGGAACGGATGGTGGCCATGGCCCGCCACTCGGTGACAGACCTCTTGTTAGACACGGTCATCGGACAGGCACGTCTGGAACCGTCTACGGTCTACCATCCCCAAATCAACGACATCCGGCTCCGGTACGACATGCTGAACAATGCCACGATAGACGCAGCTTTCCTTCCCGAACCGTATGCCACGCAAGCCAAGTTGAAAGGACATAGGAGCATCTACGACAGCCGGAAGCCACACATACGGCTCATGGCCTTCATGGTTTCGTCCGACGTTGTGGCCGACAAAAGGAAATCGGAACAAATGCGCTTGCTGCTGCAAGGCTACAACAAAGCCGTGGAACAAATCAACCGTAAGGAACAAACGGACAGCATACGGAACATACTGCTCGGCTACCCAGTGGAACCGGAAACGATCGATTCCCTGAAAATACCGGCTTACCCTCAAGCCCAAAAAGCGGAAAAAGACAACGTGGCCACAGCCCTCAGTTTCCTGACTTACCGACATTTGATTACGCCTGAATATACGGGCGACACGCTCATCCACACACCATTCATCCCTTAAACTTATGGATAGGAAAAGTTTTGAACTTCTTTATCACGATGCCGTAGAGGCTCTCATCTCACGCCACATGCACGATGCCCTGAACTGTATCCAGGGGATTTTGTTCAATACAGAGAATCCGGAACTGAACCGTGAACTGGAATCTGTACAACAGGACTATGGCATGATGCTCACTTTCATGGCGCAGGGCGGCACGGATCCCCAACAAGCCCTCGTCCATCGTAACCTGACCCATCGGACTTTCGCACTACTCGACAAGTCCGCACGGCTCTACCACGTCCGTTACGAAAACGACCTGTATACGGAAACGTTCAATCGCTGTTATACAGAGCAATCCTCCCCATTTGACCAATGGATGGAAACAGCTGATTTATTACGGGATAAATTATCAGAGGACTGCAGAAAGGCCTATACGGAAGAGGCAGAGGAGAACAATTTCTATAATGTGTACGACAAGCTGTTCGAATACATTTGGACCGCTCCTCTTTTCCATGCGTCCGACGCTGAAAAACTGAAAAGTTTCATAGAACGGCAGGAAGCCGATGAACAAGCCTTGCTCATCAGTGCCGTCATGCTGAACATACAACGATATTTCGACCCGCAAAAATATCGCCTGTTGCTTCATTTCTGCCGGACGGAGCATACGAAAGTCCGCGCACGGGCCATGACAGCTGCCGTGTGGACCTACATGCAATACGAAAAACGATTTGTCTACTATCCCGACCTCTCGGACGGACTATCATTGTTAGCGCAAGACGAACGCCTAAAAGGGGAACTCATCCTCCTGCAACAGCAATTCCTGCTCAGCCTGGAAACGGCTAAGGCTGAAAGGAAATTGCAAAATGAAATTTTCCCCGATTTGCTCAGAAGCAGGAACTACCAACGCAATAAAATGGGATTCGAGCAAATGGAGGAAGATTTGGCAAAAGCCTTACGCGGCGAACCGAATGCGGAATGGGAAAAGTTACGGGGCAACAAACAGTTGGCCGACAACATGAAAGCCATCATCGCCATGGGTAAGGAAGGGATAGACATCAACTTGGGTACTTTTTCCTCGCTCAAAGGCTTCTCATTTTTCCAATCCGTCGCACATTGGTTCGCGCCATTCAACAAACGGAGACCTGAAGTGAAAGGCATCTTTCCCCCAAACGTACGGCACAATCCGATACAGATGCTTATGGAAGCCGGCAACTTCTGCGAATCGGACAAATATTCGCTTTGCATGATGCTCAACCAAATAGCCCCTTCGCAACGGGACATGATGATTTCCCAAATCGGATCACAGATAGAAGGCAACGAAGAAGGTCTACGGGATGTAGCCAAGGAAAGCATGAACATCGGCTCTGTCTACCGTAGCTATTTGCAGGACTTGTACCGTTTCTTTAAACTTCATCCGCGTAAGTCACAGTTTGACGACCCGTTCAAGGGAGACCAGTTATTCACCCGTTATACAGTATTGGAAAGTATGCTGAAAACACCGGCTTATTTGCGCGAGACGGCCTCGTTCCTTATGAAAAGGGAATGTTACCAGGATGCCATTGCCTATATGGAAGAAGCGCTCAAACACGAAACGGCAAACGCTGAAATGCTACAAAAGGTGGCCTTTTGCTATCAACATACAGACCGGCCGAGCAAGGCCATATACTATTACCAACAAGCCGACCTGTTGAGCCCGAATAACGAATGGATTCTGAAACAAATGTACTTGTGTTATTCCGCTTTGGGACGCTATGAACAGGAACTCGACTGCCTGAAGAGTCTGGAAGAAATGAACCCGGGCGATACCCGCCTGATTTCGGAAATCGGATTATGCCTGATGCAACTCGGACGCTACGAAGAGGCCGCCCAACGTTTTTATGAATTGGAATACAACGGGGAAAGAGTAGTACCGTCATGGCGGGCCATCGCCTGGTGCAACTTCAAGATGGGACGTCTGGAACAGGCAGACAGGTACTACCGGAAAATACTGCAACAGGACAAGGTGACATGGGAAGATTATCTCAATGCCGGACATACGGCATGGTGCCTGAAGCAAACAACGGAAGCCATCACCCAATACCAAAACTACCTCAGACTCTACCGCAGCAAAAGGAAGGATACGGCACAGCCTTTGCTATCCCCCTTTGATGAAGACCGGAAAGAATTGCTCCTACACGGATTGAACGATTTGGACATCAGCCTGATGCGGGACATTCTCCAACCAGAACCGGAAAGCTGAATGTCAAAATCAAATCAAGGGAATGAGAAGATGGTAGAACCATCCCATAAAGCGGCGTCCGAAAGAGCGCCGCTTTTTCCAATTCTCCGGAGTGAGTAAAGTAGAATGGTGTTTGTCTGCCTCGAAAATGTTCTGTAACTCACGGGTCGTACAGGAATCGATGATAAAAGCGTTCACTTCATAGTCGAACTTCAGGCTCCTGCTATTCAGATTAGCAGACCCGACCGTACAAAACGTACTGTCTACCATCATGACTTTCGAGTGATGGAACCCGTCCTCATAATAGTAAATATCGGCTCCGCGTTTCATCAATCTTTTGGCATGGTAGGCCGCCACATCGGGCATGACAGGAACGTCACACTTGGTAGACAACATGACCTCAAGCTTCACTCCGCGCTTCAACGCACGATATAAGGCCTTTTTCACACTGGGCACCAAAGTAAAATAGGGGTTCACAATCTGTATCCGTTTTTGCGCATTGTCAATAGCGTCTATATAGCTCCTGCGGATTATCGCCGGACTTCTCTTCGGTTCACGGTTGGCCACGCCTAAAAGAATGCCGGAAGAATCCGCGCAGGCTGTTTCTTTCAGCCCCCGGAAGTCAATCTGGATAGCCAAGCTATCCGGCTGATATTCCAAACTGTCGATCTTATGGTCGGTACAACGTTCCCACATTTCACAGAATATACGCCGGTAAAGGGGGACGCAATCTCCTTCCAAACGCATGTGCATATCCCTCCATTTACCGAACTCCGGACGGCCATGGATATAATAGTCGGCCACATTCATTCCTCCGGTGTACACCACCTTATCGTCAATAACCACAATTTTGCGATGATCGCGGTGCAAGGCGTGGTTCACCCATGGAAACACGATGGGGTCGAATACGACCACCTCAAAATGCCGGCTCTTTAATTGCCAGAGATGTCTTTTCCGCAAGGGGCGGTCGTTACTGACATTACCAAAATCATCGTAAATCACCCTGACCTTTACCCCTTCGCGCACCTTTTTATCCAATAAGGTAAACAAAGCTTTCCCGATAGAATCATTGCGAAAATTAAAATACTCCAGATAGATATAATGACGGGCCTGCTCTATCGCTTTGAACATGTCTTCAAACTTTTCCGCACCGCTCGGTAACAACGTCACCCGGTTACGGGGCGTAAACAGTACACCGTTCTCTTTCAAGTCCTCTACCGTGAGAGAATCACTCGGGCTTGCCTGTGCCATAGACACAAGCCCCAACGACAACAAAACGCCACAGAATATGACACGCCATTTACTCATAATTGTTCCCACACCTCGACCTGAGCCGAGGCCTTCAATCCTTTTTTATAAATTTTATATTGAATACATTGGTCAGAACATACAACTGAAGTGGTCTACCACGCCCAACAAATGTCGGTCATCGTCCACCACCAAAACCGTATGTATCTTGTTATTGTGCATGATATCTTGAATCTTGGCAATCTTGGTATCCGGCGACACGCATTTCGGCGTACGTGTCATCACCTGCTCCACCGGGACGTTGAAGAACTTGTCCTGCAGACTTTCCATGGCGCGCCGCACATCGCCGTCCGTTATCAACCCGACTACCTTATCATTTACCATCGCCACACACAGACCTAACTTGCCTTTGCTCACATGGATAATGGCCTCGCCCAACTTCATTCCGGGAGGTATGACCGGCAAGTCGTTGCTGCGCATCACATCATGCGCAGTGGTCAAGAGGCGTTTGCCCAACGTCCCGCCGGGATGGAACTGTGCAAAATCCTTTGCCTGAAAATGACGCATCTCGATGAGCGCACAGGCCAAGGCATCGCCCATAGCCAAAGTGGCCGTAGTGGAGGATGTCGGTGCCAAATTCAAAGGGCACGCCTCATGGCTGACCTTGACCACCAAATGGCACGTGGAATACTTGGCCAACAAAGAATCGGGATTTCCGGAAATGCCAATCAAAGGAATATGATGTTCCAATAAATAAGGTATGAAACGAAGGAGTTCATCGGTCTGGCCGGAGTTGGAAATGGCAATGACGACATCATCAGGTGTCATCACCCCCAAGTCGCCATGGAAGACATCCAGCGGATTGATGAAAAAAGCCGGTGTCCCCGTACTCGCCAACGTAGCGGCCATCTTGGCACCGATATGCCCGCTTTTGCCCACTCCCGTTATAATTACCTTTCCGGTACAACGGAGCATCAAATCCACCGCAGCATCGAAATGTTCATCCAACTGAGGTATCAAATCCAAAATGGCCTGGGCTTCGTCGCGGAAGCACTTGACGGCAATATCTTTCACTTGGCTCATAGCAATGATGCGATTACGGTTTCCAAATCTTTCAGATACAACATATTCGGGCCGTCGCTCATGGCTTTCTCCGGGTCGGGATGCGTCTCGAAGAAATATCCGTCCGCACCGAACGCTTTCGCAGCCAAGGCCATGGCCGGCACGAACTCACGGTTTCCACCGGTCTTTCCGCCTGCCGCACCGGGCCGCTGCACGGAATGCGTACAATCCATGACCACACGGGGGACAAAGGCTTTCATATCCGGAATATTACGGAAATCCACCACCAGGTTATTGTAACCGTAAATATTGCCGCGCTCGGTCAGCCAAATCTCCTTTGCTCCGCTCTCCTGCGCTTTTTCCACGGGGTATTTCATGTCAAGTCCCGACAGGAATTGAGCTTTCTTGATGTTGACAATCTTACCGGTACGGGCTGCCGCTACCAACAAATCGGTCTGACGGCACAAAAAGGCCGGTATCTGCAGGACATCCACCACTTCGCCCACCGGAGCGGCCTGAAAACTTTCATGAATATCCGTCAGGAGCTTAAGACCGTACTTCTCACGCACGTCATCCAACATCTGCAAACCCTTCTCCAGTCCGGGGCCACGATAAGAATGCACAGAAGTACGGTTGGCTTTATCAAAAGAAGCCTTAAAGTAAATCTCTATATTAAATTTCTGCTTTATCCGAACCAGCTCGCACGCCACCTCGTCCAACAAATCAGCGGATTCAATCACACACGGACCGGCTATAAATATAGGGGTCATCACAATCTGTTTTAATAATACAATATGCAAAGATAGCGAAAGGCAAGCGCAGAGACAAACGAAAAACAAAGTTTTTCAAGTTTGGCATTCCATTACGCATCCGCAAAGATGACTTACTACACATACGCCCCATTATCAGCAGGACGTTCCGTTTGAGGTGCCGGATAATTGGGTGTGGTGTAAGTTGGATGATTTAGCTTTTTACAAAAAAGGACCTTTTGGAAGTAGCCTAACCAAAGCTATGTTTGTTCCTAAAGGCAAAGATACATACAAAGTATATGAACAGAAAAACGCTATACAAAAAGACCATAAGCTTGGTTCTTATTACATTTCAACGGAAAAATATTGCTCACTGAGTGGCTTTGCTGTTCATCCATATGATATAATCGTTAGTTGCGCTGGGACTATTGGAGAAACTTATGTTTTGCCACAAAATATTCAAGAGGGAATTATCAATCAAGCTTTGATGTTAATACGCTTATATAATCGTGAAATTGAACGTTTTTATCTACTTTATTTCGATTTTATTCTCAAACAAGAAGCGTATAAAGAAAGTAAAGGAACGGCTATAAAAAATATTCCACCCTTTGATGTGTTAAAAAACTTCTTTATTCCAATTCCACCCAAAGAGGAACAAAAAAGAATATTGAGCGAGGTTGATAAATGGATGTCTTTTGTTGATGATATAGATACTAATTGTAAAGACTTACAATTGTACATTAAGCATACCAAGAGCAAAATCCTTGACCTCGCTATTCATGGTAAGCTCGTTCCACAAGACCCGAA
>OOBB01001036.1_pt1 | contig 10962 bp, 9 predicted proteins | sample 1671661 | NCBI WGS metagenome assembly OOBB01 (sample SAMN06348179, study PRJEB24527) | human gut metagenome | biome: human gut; feature: ankylosing spondylitis patient; material: feces | host: Homo sapiens | place: China | collected 2015-10
ATTATGCAATAAATAACATAAAAGAGGGTGCGCCATAGACTTATGACACACCCTCCTTTTGTATTTTCAAATAATTTCTTTAAAATTATTTCTTTTTCTTCAATTCCAACTTCGGAATCTTGACTTTCTGACCTGGCTTCAACAGGGAATTACCATTCAGAGCTTCTACGTAACATTCCATTCCTGGACCTAAGTACTTTTGGCTGAGCGACTTGATGGTTTGTCCTTCTCTTGCCGTAACAACCTCGGAAACACCAATGATACGATAGGCTCCGGTTCGAACACGGGCATCCTGGTCGTATTTGCTGCTTGCCTGGGCAGCATGCTTTTCAGTCTGCTTTCTGGCTTCTTCTTTCTTCTTAGCTTCTGCAAGTTTTTTAGCCTCCTGCTGCTTCTTGGTTTCTGCAAGTTTCTTTGCATCAACCTGCCTTTTCGCATCAGCCAAATTCTTTGCATCAGCGAGTTTCTTGGCTTCCAAATTCTTCTTAGCCTCAGGCGATTTTGCATCAATTGATTGATTGTCTGCGGCAGCACCCATATTCTGTTCGGCATTTTCGGCTTTTTTGACAGCTTCGCTTGCCTGCGCCATTCTTATACTATCCTCGATAGCCTTTTTGCGAAGAATTTCTTCCTGCGTTGAAGCAGACTTGGTTGGCGCCTTCTTCTCTGCCGCAATCTGCTGGTAATTATCCAACTGTAGAGCGAGATGATCACGCTGGGCAGCCATCTTGCCATAATTAAAAGCAAACCAGCCAAAGCCTCCTATCATTGCCAGGAATACTACGCTCGCTGCAATAACCAGATAACGAGGCAAAACAACATGTCGCTTATCGGTTACCTCATCTGAAGAAGGAGTTTCCTCATCTGAAGAAGCTTCCTCTTCAATAGGAGTTTCTGTAAAGTTTTCCTTATCAGAAGGAACTTTCTCTACAATAGGAGTTTCTGTAATAGAGTTATCCTCACCAGAAGGAACTTTCTCTGCAATAGGAGTTTCCTCTGTTAATGTCGATTCTTTTTCTTCATCAGAAACAACAGACTCAACTTCATTCTGAGCTGGAACTTCAGATTCCTTTGTTTCCAATTCAGAAGTTGCAGATTCAGATTCTACCGGTTCAGATACTGCAGGTTTAAATACAGCAGGTTCTGTCGCTGCAGGTTCTGTCGCTGCAGGTTCTAATCCTTCCGGTTTCTTTTCTTCCGGTTCAGCAACATTTTCCTGAGACAATCTCTCTCCTATCACAATCATTTCATCGCTAACAGGAGCAGCGTTTTCTTCATCCAAAAAATCTATCACACCACTTGTTGCAGAAGAATCCTGTTCAACAAAAGATTCCACGGAAGAATTTTCAGAATCAGAAACACACTCTAACGTAGAATCGGATACAGGACCATCCTCTTCAGCATTTTCAAATTTTCTGTCGATTTCATCGAAATCAACACCATCATTCACCACAACGGTCTCAAACTGGGCGAAAGGCTTGTTCACAATCTCCTTCAGAATATTATCGGGCGTGAAGGAAATCTTGTCACGGCCCTCGATGAGGATTCGCTCGCCCGTGTTCACATCCACGCTTTCACGATCCTTCACCGCCATTACCTTGAAAGTACCCAGCCACTTCATCTTCACGAGCTTATCAGACTGAAGCCCCTCGTTGGCAACATCAAACATCTTTCTGATAAACAATTCGGCATCCTGCAGACTGATTCCCGACTTCTCTGCCAGGCGCTGCGCCAAGTCGCTTAAACTAATCTTACTCATAGTCTTCACCTCCATTCTTCAGTTTTTCCTTGACACTGGCCACAGGGCGAAAGCCGAGTACGAGCTTAGGCGGAACAAGCTGGCGCTTCTTGGTAGTAGGATTAACAACCACACGCTCCAAGCGCTTCTTTACTTCAAACGTACCAAAGTTGGGGATAGAGACAGCCTCACCATCCTCAAATTCAGCAATCATAGCATCTATCACCTTGCGCACCATCTTCTGGGTGTCGTCCTGTGGATAGCCAGTCTGCTGAGCAAGTTCTGCAATATACTCCTTGTTATTCATTCTGATGTCAAAATATTACCTCCCATATTACTTTACCACTTCTCCGTAGAGATCAAACTCCTCACTCTGGGTAATCTTCACATTGTAGAAGCAACCCACGCGCAGACGCTTCTCTCCTGCCTTGATCAGCACTTCAGGATCCACCTCTGGCGAGCAGAATTCGGTTCTTCCGATATAGTAATCACCCTCCTTGCGGTCGATAATCACCTTCAGTATCTTGCCCACTTTCTCAGCCTCTACCTCTGCGCTGATTTCCTGCTGCAGAATCATCAGTTCGTCAAGACGGCGCTGCTTCACCTCGGCAGGAACATCATCCTCGTAGTTATTGGCACTGTAGGTACCCTCCTCCTCAGAATAAGCAAAGGCACCCATACGCTCAAAGCGCTGAGTACGAACGAATTCGAGCAACTCGTGGAAGTCTTCCTGAGTCTCGCCAGGGAATCCCACCATCAGAGTAGTGCGGATATGAATGCCCGGCACACGCTCACGGATGGTCTTGAGCAGATCGATGGTTTCCTGCTTGCTCACGTGGCGATGCATTCTGTTGAGCATATTGTCGCTGATATGCTGCAGGGCGATGTCAAGATACTTACATACGTTTGGCTTCTCGCGCATCACATCGAGCAAATCGAGCGGGAACTGGTTAGGATAAGCATAGTGCAGACGGATCCACTTCACACCCGGAATATCCGCCATGCGGCTTATGAGTTCGGTGATGTGATGCTTGCCGTCCAAGTCCACGCCGTAGTAGGTGAGCTCTTGGGCGATAATCTGGAATTCCTTCACACCATCGGCTACCAGTTGGCGTACCTCGTCAAGGATTTCATCCATCGGACGAGAAACGTGCTTGCCGGTGATGATAGGAATGGCGCAATACGCACAGCGGCGGTTGCAACCTTCAGAAATCTTGATATAGGCATAATGATGAGGAGTAGTGAGATGGCGGGTTCCACTGCAAGCAGGCACATCAGCCTTGCCCAGTTCCTTGAGCAACTCCTTATAATTAAACTTACCATAAAACTTATCCACCTCGGGCATCTCAGCCTCCAGTTCCTTCTGGTAGCGCTGTGAGAGACAACCCATCACATAGAGTTTGCGGAGTCGTCCCTCTTCCTTAGCCTGGATGAACTCCAGAATGGTATCGATACTCTCCTGCTTGGCATCCTCGATAAAGCCGCAAGTATTGATGACGGCAATTTCACCCTGTGGGCGTTTCGGGTCATGAACGCAGTGGTAGCCATTGTCCTCGAAAAGCTTCATCAAGGTCTCACTATCCACCAGATTCTTGGAGCAACCCATGGTTACTATATCTATCTGATTTTTCTTCATTCTTATCCTACTTATCCTAATAATAATCTTAATCTAATTCTTTTCTCGACTATTTTACATCGAGCTTCATCTAATTCTTTTCTCAAAGTCTATAAGCACCTGTATTCTAGTGCTTAAATAGGGAGTCAACAAATTCAGACTTATTGAAGAGCTGGAGATCCTCCATGCCCTCGCCCAGTCCGATATACTTCACTGGCACCTTGAGCTGGTCGGAGATACCGATTACCACGCCCCCCTTGGCCGTACCATCGAGCTTGGTGATGGCGAGCGAAGAGATATTGGTAACGGCAGCAAACTGCTTAGCCTGCTCAAAAGCGTTCTGTCCGGTACTTCCATCCAGAACGAGCATCACCTCATCCGGAGCCTCAGGCATCACCTTCTTCATCACCTCCTTGATCTTCTTCAACTCATTCATCAGGTTCACCTTATTATGAAGGCGTCCGGCAGTATCAATCAGCACCACGTCGGCACCGTTCGCCTTGGCGCTCTGCAGGGTATCGAAGGCCACGCTGGCAGGGTCAGAACCCATCTGCTGCTTCACCACTGGCACCCCTACTCGCTCGCCCCAGATGCTGATCTGTTCCACGGCAGCGGCACGGAAGGTATCGGCAGCACCGAGATACACCTTCTTGCCAGCCTTCTTAAACTGATAGGCGAGCTTTCCTATGGTGGTAGTCTTGCCCACACCATTCACACCCACTACCAGAATCACGTATGGCTTATGATCGGAAGGCAAATCCCAGTTTTCATTGTCATCGGTATGATTTTCCTCTAGGAGGCTTGCAATCTCTTCTCTCAGGATTCTGTTGAGTTCTGAGGTAGAAACATACTTATCTCTTGCCACGCGTTCTTCGATACGTCGGATGATCTTCACGGTAGTCTCCACACCAACATCGGATGTGATGAGCACCTCCTCCAAATCATCGAGCACGTCATCATCTACGGTTGACTTACCAGCCACCGCACGCGCCAATTTTCCAAACACGCTCTCCTTGGTCTTTTCGAGGCCTTTATCGAGAGTTTCCTTTTTTTTGTTGCTAAATAATCCGAATAATCCCATAATTATAGCTATATTTTTTTGCAAAGATACGAAAATATTTGAAACTAGGAGCGTTTTCCCTAAAAAATATTGTTAACTTAGCAAAAGAATGTATAAATAATCGCTTCCTTATAGAAATATATCAAGTTATTTTTATACCTTTGTATGTTAGAAGCGCCTCCGAGTTCTTAATACTCGGACGAGGAGGACAAGACATTAAACATTTAAACAACAATCATGAAAAAGATATTTATCTCAATACTGATGCTGATTCCTGCTCTCACCATGCAGGCGCAGAATGTGCTTACCCCTGAGCAGCAGTTGGAAAAGGCGCAAAAAGAGTTGGAGGAAGCCAAGAAGGCCCTGGAAGCAGCCAAAGCTCAGGCAGAAGCTGCCAAGGTGAAGGCGGAAGCTGAAAAAGTAAAGGCGGAAGCCGAGAAAACGAAAGCGGAAGCTGAAAGATTGAAGGCTGAAGCTGAAAGAATGAAGCAGGAAGCAGAAAAGCTGAAGAAGAATACTGAGAATTCGGTGCCTGCTACAAAGCTGGTGCCTGCTACCAAGAAGGAGAATACTACCGAAACTTCAGAAGGTGCGGGATGGGTCGTGCCAACCATGACAGAGGAGGTAGAAGAGAAAAAGGTGGAAAAGACTGCCGAGGGCGTGGTGCTCAAGGAAGATCCGAAATACCTGGCGGGAGCCATCCAGCTCAATGCCGAGGGAAAAGTGGAATTTGTTCTCGACACCCAGGCAAGCGGAAAGAGTGCAGACGAAATCTACAACATCGTTTTCCAATATATGAGCAAGCTCATCAAGAATGAGCAAAACATCAACAGCCGCATCGCCCTGGTGAACAGAAACAACAAGAACGAGCAGATCATCGCCTGTATTATGGACGAATGGTTTGTCTTCAATCAGTCGTTCATCTCTCTCGACCGCACTGAGACCAAGTACCAGCTGGTGGCAACCATCAGCGACAACCATCTCCACCTCTCCATGACCCGAATCGTATTCAACTACGAGGAAGGCAGAAGTACCGGTTTCAAGGAGCCGGCAGAGAAAGTGATTACCGACAAATATGCCTTGACCAAGAAGAAAAACGACTTGGCTAAGATCTACGGGAAGTTCCGCCGCGGAACCATCGACCGCAAGGACCAGATCTTCAATGATCTGACCAAACTTGTTAGAAAATAAAAATCATCTTATAAAATATGGATCAGACAAAAGATAACAATATAACAAACACCCCACAGAGCGAGGAAACCGCAAAGACTCAGCCACAGAGCGAGAGCCACGAGGCGTCTCAGACACAGCCACAAACCAGCTATGCCGTGCGCCCAAACCGTCGCCACCACAGAAGACTGGAGTATGCAGACAAGAGCAATATGCTCGTAGCCAGAAACTGGCTCAACATTGGATTCATGCTCTTCGCCATCGTAGGCGTCATCCTCTGGACACAGATGGACGACCGCACGATTGCCAATGTACTGCTGATCATCGGCGTAGTCTTGAAAATTGCCGAGGTTTGCATCCGACTATTCAAAAAATAAGAAAGGTTTGCATCCGACCATTCAAAATAGGCTTGCATCCGCTTATTCAATAAATAAGAAATGAAGAAAATATTATTCTCTACAATCCTAGCTTGTGCTGCAACTCTACCAGTTGCGGCACAACGCGATTTTACGGATTTCAACAATAACGAGGACTCGCAGTTCCGCCCACAGACCGGCAACCGAATCAACACCGACTCGCTGGGCACCGACAAGGAGATTCCGAAGGGAATCAGGGTATGGACTGTGGATGAGAGATTTGGAGATACCCGGGCTGCTATGGTCGACACCATGCAGGCAATGTACCAGAATACCACCTTAACGGAAGGACTGCGCGGAGAGTACAACACCCTGGGCAACATGGGTACCGCCCGCATCAACCGCATCTTCATCGACCGACGCAATACGCAGGGCAACTTCATCTTCACCGAGCCATACGACAACATCGTTACCCCGGTGAGTGACTTCCACTTCACCAACACCTACTCGCCTATCACCAACATCACGCTGAATAGCTGCGGTGACAGAACCAACGGTGAGGATGACTTCAAGGCAATCTTTGCGGTGAATGCCAACAAGCAGCTGGGTGGCGGATTCCGATTCGACTACAAATACGGTCGCGGCTACTACGATGCACAGAGCACGGCGCACTTCAAATATACGATGTGGACTTCTTATCTGGGCGACCGCTATCAGGCGCACTTCCTTTTCAGCACCAACCACCAGAAGGTGACGGAGAACGGAGGTATTACCAATGATGACTACATCAAGCATCCGGAGCTTTTCACCGAGAGTTTCGCCACCAACGAAATACCGACCGTGCTGCAGCAGAACTGGAATCGCAACGACAATCAACACATCTTCTTCACCCACCGCTACAATGTGGGCTTCAGCCGCAAGGTGAAGATGACCGAGGAAGAAATCAAGGCCAAGAAATTCGCCATGGAGTCAGCAAAGGACAATGCAGCCGAGGAAGCCAAGGAGGAGGCAAGAAAGAAAGCAAGGGAACAAGGCAGGGAGTTTGACGAAAAGGCTTTCGACAAAAACCAGAAGAAGCAGTTCTCTGGTCGCCCTACAGATGCAAAGATTGCCGGCGATGAACCTGCCAAGAACAACAAGGCAATAGTTGCAAACAAGGCAGCCCAGGACTTCAAGAGCGACAGCACTCGAATTGCAGTAAACAGCAAGGCAATGGCAGACAGTCTGCTCTCCATAGAGAAGAAGAAAGCGCAGGACTCACTCTTCTACAAGACAGAATATGTTCCGGTAACCAGCTTCATCCACACCGTGCAGTTTGATAACTACAAGCGCATCTACCAGGCTTACCAGACTCCACAGAACTACTATCTCAAGGAGTACTACAATGCCGGCAAGTTTACAGGCGATTCTATCTACGATCAGACCCGCCACTGGCGCATCAAGAACACCGTGGCAATGGGAACGCTCGAAGGATTCAGCAAGTGGGCAAAGGCTGGTCTGAAAGCTTTCGCCAGCTATGACCTCCGCCACTACGAACTGCCGAATACAGAAGGCGGATTCGAGAAATTCAACGAGCATGCGCTGAGCGTAGGCGGTCAGCTGAGTAAGACTCAGGGCAAGACCCTTCACTATAATGTAGTGGGCGAGGTAGGACTCACCGGAGTGGATGCCGGCACCTTTGCCATTGATGGAAGCGCAGACATCAACCTGCCATTCCTGGGTGACACCGTACAGGTAAGAGGCGATGCTTTCATCCATCACGAAACGCCATCGTTCTACTATCGCAAGTATCATGCCCGACATCTCTGGTGGGATGATGATCTGAGCAAGATTATCCATACCCGCATCATGGGAACTCTGAGATTCGGCAAGACCAACACCACGCTGCGTGTGGCTGTGGATGAAATCAAGAACTATACTTATTTCTCACAGCAATATACGATTACAGAAAATGGTCTGCGCACAGGCGTGACAGTGACACCAATGCAGAGCGGCGACGCCATCAATCTGATTACAGCGCAGCTGCAGCAGGACTTCAAGTTCGGTATTTTCAACTGGCAGAACATGATTACCTACCAGCATACCAGCAGCAAGAGTGCCCTGCCAGTGCCAGACCTCAACGTATATACCAACCTCTTCATCAAGTTCAAGGTGGTAAAAGTACTGAATATCGAGTTGGGTGCTGATGCCAGATACTTCACCAGCTACGAGGCTCCGGACTATTCTCCTTACATCGGTCAATATACCGTGCAGGGCAACGGCGAGAAGAACGTGAAGGTGGGCAACTACCCTATCGTCAATGCCTACGCCAATGTTCACATCAAGCACACCCGCTTCTTCGTGATGATGAGCCATCTGAATGCAGGACAAGGCGACAAGAACTACTTCTTCACCCCTCACTATCCGATGAACCAGCGAGTTTTCAGAATGGGTGTAAGCTGGAACTTCTTCAACTAGGAAGCGAATCTTTTCCACAAGAGATTCTTCTGAAACAAAATAGAAGCGAATCTTTTCTTAATGAATAACAACAAGGAGCGAGGTTCCCCAAAAACCTCGCTCCTTATAATTTAAAAGCAACAATATGATGATAAAGACAAATTCTATCAAAGCATGGTTTCTCGCCGCCCGCCCCGTCACCCTTTCGGCAGCGGCAGTACCGGTGATGCTAGGAGTAGCCCTGGCATACAAGGATTCCAACGCCCACAGCCAATGGGTTCCAGCCCTGCTCTGTCTGCTCTTTGCTTGGGTAATGCAGATAGACTCAAATCTGGTAAACGACTTCTTTGACTTCAAGCATGGCAACGACGACGAAACCCGATTGGGGCCAAAGAGAGCCTGCGCCGAAGGCTGGATTACCATGAAAGCCATGAAATGGGGCATCATCTTCACCACCCTTCTAGGCTGCATCATCGGTCTGCCCCTCGCCTTTTACGGCGGAAAGGAGATGATCATCGTGGGTATCTGCTGCGTACTCTTCTGCTTCCTCTATACCACCAAGCTGAGCTATCTGGGATTGGGCGACCTGCTGGTACTTCTCTTTTTCGGCATCGTGCCAGTCTGCTGCACCTATTATCTGGTAATGCCTGAAGGAATGCAGACTGTATCAACGGAAGCCATACTTACCTCCATCGCCTGCGGACTGGTAGTAGATACGCTGCTCATTCTAAACAACTATCGCGACTACGACAACGACATCAAGGCGGGCAAGAAGACACTGATCGTTCACATCGGCAAGAAAAACGGCGAGCGTCTCTACTGCGCACTGGGCAACATCGGTATCCTCATCATGATTGGAATCAACATCTATGGTGCACTTGCCTACGATGCAGATACTAAGTTTTTGCCTTTCGCCGCCACATATCTCGTGGTGCACAACCGAACATTCGCCAAGATGAGGAAGATAGGAGAAGGCAGAATGCTGAACAAGGTACTGGGCTACACGGCTCTCAACATCTTTACCTTTGGTATGATCTCTACCTTCATCATCCTTGGAATGATGTGGTAATCCCAGAGATACCCGCCCCCTCTGGAATGGCATGAGAAGATTCTAGAATGAGAAGATAACATTCAGGAATAATAATTATATAATGTACGCGCGTACATTATATATATAAAAGAAGAAAAAGAATGAAGCAACAAGTAAATCTCGAAATCATGCAGTTTGTGGAAACACAGATTCTGCCCAAATATACAGAATTTGGCGAGAGCCACGGATTGCGCCACGTAACCCGTGTCATCAAAAACGCCATGAAACTCGTACCTGTAACAGGTGCCGACATCGATATGGTTTATATCGTTGCCGCCTACCACGACCTGGGAATGAGCGGTCCGCGCGCCATCCACCACCTCACCAGTGGCAAAATCCTCCAGGCTGATGCCAGACTGAAGCGCTGGTTCACTCCCGAGCAGATTAAAATCATGAAAGAAGCCGTGGAGGATCACCGCGCCTCCTCCAGTCGCCAGCCCCGAAGCATCTACGGCAAGATAGTAGCCGAAGCCGACCGCGACATCGATATTCACGAAATCTTTCTTCGTGCCATCGAATACGGAGAGGAGAACTATCCCGGAAAAGGAAAGGAAGAGCAATGGCAGCGGTTCGCCGACCACATGGACGAGAAATATTCCCGCAACGGCTACATCAAGCTCTGGATTCCTAACTCACCCAATGAGAAGGCTCTGAAAGAGCTGCGGAATATCATTGAAGACAAGACAGAACTCAGGAAATATTTCGAAGAAATATACGAAGAGCTCAGGAAAAAGAAGTCTTGACCCTTGAGAGAAACAAGGAAAAGGGAGTTCTGACTTTTGATAAAGAAGATTTTTCGAAAAAATCAGCAGAAAGATTTGGTAGTTTCAAAAGATTGCATTATCTTTGCAGTATAGAAAATCCAAAGACTTCTATCAATAGATGATAGCCTATGCTATGTCTATTCGACAAAGATATAAGGGTCGTGTCGGTTCGATCGGGATACTCATCAAATTACACTTATGAAACCGAGAAGACTTCTCTTGCCTATGGCGGGCCACATAAACTGACATGTCAACTAAGCTGCAAAGCCGGTGGATTACAAAAGCGGAGAGCTCTCAAATGTTTATGACATTCGGAGTTTCATCACATCATCGAGCGACCCTTTCCTACAGGAGGCAGATTTCCAATAATTGGTAAATCTGCCTCCTTTTTTGTTGACAAAGTCAGCTTATCCCCTATAATTCCTCCCAAAAACAAGAAAAATCAAGAAAATATGCATATTTCTTGAAAAAAGTTGCAGAAAAATTTGGTGGAACAAAAAAAATGTAGTATCTTTGCACCCGCATTTGAGAACGATGCTTGTTGATTTGGCAACAATATCCGATTGGAAGGTTGGGTGAGTGGCTGAAACCACCAGTTTGCTAAACTGACGTGCGGGATTACCGTACCGGGGGTTCGAATCCCCCACCTTCCGCAAGCGGAGTTCAAGATTGCATCGTTGGTCGATTCATCTAATGGTTAGGATACAAGATTCTCAATCTTGGCATAGGGGTT
>OOBB01001044.1_pt1 | contig 10898 bp, 10 predicted proteins | sample 1671661 | NCBI WGS metagenome assembly OOBB01 (sample SAMN06348179, study PRJEB24527) | human gut metagenome | biome: human gut; feature: ankylosing spondylitis patient; material: feces | host: Homo sapiens | place: China | collected 2015-10
GTAGTATTATTGAATAGAACAGACTCGGCTTTCGTCAAGGGCGCAGTGAGTGGAGCGGATGGCAGCTTTGTCATCGACTCTTCCTGCAACGGCGGAATCATCAAGGTGACATCCGTAGGCTATAAGACAATCTGCAAGGATTGCGAGGGCGAGAATGTGGGCATCATCAAGATGGAAGAAGACAGCAAGATGCTCGGCGAAGTAGTCGTGAAATCATCTCTGCCTAAGACTATCCTGAAGAATGGCGGAATGACAACAACCATTGTCGGCTCTGTTCTTGAGAAGGCAGGAACCATGGAACACCTGCTCGACCGCATCCCTAACGTTTCTGCCCAAAATGGCAGCATCAAGGTATTCGGACGTGGTGAGCCTGTTATCTATATCAATGGACGACAGATGAGAGACAAGAGCGAGCTGGACCGTTTGCATTCCGATAACATCAAGTCGGTGGAAGTCATCACTAACCCTGGTGCTCGTTACGCAGCCAGCACCAAGGCGGTCATCCGTATCACAACGAAGAAGATACAAGGCGAGGGCTTCGGATTTGACGCTACAACAGAAGGATCGTACGACGAGAAAAAGAACATTGGAGGATATGGCAGGCTGAATATGAACTATCGCAAGAATGGATTAGAGCTAGGCGCATACGCTTTTGGAGCAAGACAATACCAGCCAGACAATAAAGACTTACAGCAGAAGACTTATCTTGACAAGACTTGGAACCAGAAAAGTGAGATAAGACAAGTAGGTATTATCGAAGCCATGAACTTTCGATTGGATGCCAGCTACCAGTTGGATGCCAATAACTCTATAGGTGCCAACTTTGGTTTTCTAAGAAATCCAAAACAAACATGGAACGGCGATATGAGTTCTTCTATATTGCAAGACGAAGAATTGTCTGAAAGTTCTGATAGTCATGCTGATTTCTTTTGGCAGAAGAATAATCTTTCAAGCAACATTTACTATGTGGGAAAGATTGGCAAACTCGGCATCGACTTCAATACCGACTGGCTATGGTCGAAGGAATACCAGAACGATGTTACCAAAGAGCAATACCAGGAAGTGGGGATGAATGCACAAAGCCAGACGGTTCATAGCTTGACTAACAAGAACTATCATTTGCTCGCTTCCAAGCTGGTTCTTTCTTATCCATTATTAGGTGGTGAATTGTCTTTGGGTGGCGAATATTCTAACACCCATCGTACCTCAAAGTATCAGGTTGTGCCAACCAACTTTGTGTCGGATGATGACAGCCGTATTACAGAAAGCATGACTTCTTCATTCTTGACCTATTCAAGAGATTTCGGAAACGTGAGCATGGAGGCAGGATTGAGATACGAGTACATCGACTTCAATTACTATGAGTATGGCAAGTATGTGCCAGAGCAAAGCAAGTCGTACGGCAATTGGTTCCCATCGCTCAGCGTGTCGCTGCCTGTGGGCAATGTACAGATGCAGCTGAGCTATGCAGCCGACATCAATCGCCCTTCCTATCAAAATTTACGCAGCGGCATACAGTATGACAACCGCTACACGTATGAAACGGGAAATCCATTCTTAGTGTCTGAGATAAGCAAAAATCTCAACTACGAATTGGCTTACAAGTGGTTGACTTTCGACATGACCTACAGTCATACTTCACATCCAATTATGTCAACAGTGGAGACTTATAAGGATAATCCTGCAATAGGCTTGTTGAAGCCTTTGAATGGGAATTCGTATAATGACGTAGAGGCATCCATCAACTTGCGCCCTTCGTTTGGCATTTGGTATCCTTCGTTTACCGCATCCGTTGACAAGCAATGGTTTGATATGGAGACGCACGATGGAAAAGCGCTCAACAAGCCAATGGCTTCTTTCCGTTTTGACAATACGCTCAACACCAAATTGGGAATGTTTACGTTGATGATGTCGTATATCACGAAAGGCCATGAAGAGAATCAGTATCTGTACAAGCCAATGTTTTGCACGAATGTTTCTGCATATAAGGCTTTCTTGAAAGACCGTTTGTCGTTTCAGCTCTTCATCTATGATTTGTTCGGGACAAACGATAGCCACATGATTGCTCATTTTGGCAAAATAAAGGAAATGGTGTATGATGGACTGTCAACAAGCAAAGTTTCGCTTACTGTACGGTATAAGTTCAACACAACAAGAAGCAAATATAAGGGTACGGGTGCTGGAGAAAGCCAGAAGAACAGAATGTAATCTGTCTGCAGCATCCGGTAATGGTGTAATGACAATAAATCTCTCTATAAATGAACAATCCAATAAAATTGTTGATTAGTGGCGCAGACATGGGAAGCTTGATAGCTTCCTGTGCCTTGCGCCATGACTTCCATGAAAGCCCTCGGCAGGAAGATAGATTTCAAATCTATCGCATAGAAAAGGATACGCTGACGATGGAAGATGTGGATGCATGCGACTTGTCGGGCATCCGATATGCGGTGAATGCAACCTTGCATGACAACGAAGCCTCTTTTGCTTTCGATGAGAAATGCAAGGAGCAGGGCATCCCCGTTATCCATGCCGTCAATCTTGGCAAGGCTGCCTTTCTCGCTGTAGAGAAACCGAAAGGCTATCCATTCAGCGAAGTAGTGAAAAAAGGTTCGGATGATTTCCGTTGCTCACTGGGCAAGTATATCTCTCAGTATGGAATGTTCTGGCAGATGCCTGTGCCTTGGATAGATGAAGCCATCAGGCATTATTCTGAGGAGTCATTCCCGCAACTGGGCATCGGGGCATATATTGCCGCCGGCTATTGTGCCAACATTCTCGCAAACCTTGCGGAAGGCAAGGAGGTGAAATACTTCCCCAAGTTCTATCTCTCGCCATTGTTGGAAGAGATATGATTGCGATTATATCATCTGATAGTTAGTGGCATGAAACAGCGCTTCGGCAATGTTCTTCACACCTATCTTGGCGAAAAGGTTGCGCTTGCAAGCCTTTATCGTATCCACCGACTTGCATAGTCGGTCGGCAATATCATTCATCGTGTAACCTTGGGCAGACAATCTCAAAACATCTCTCTCAGTCTCGCTCAAGGTTATGCCTTCTTTCTTTTCCCACTTATGGCGCAATGTGGAATATTCAAAATAGCTACGCTCACCATTCTTCTGCATGATGATATGCCCCGGTTCATCGGTTGCTGCCAATGATACGGTGCAGAGGGCAAGCCAGATTCTTCCATCATCAGAAAGAAGTATCGGAGTAAGGTGATGATGAATCAATCGGCTATGTCTGCCATTGGTAAGATGAAAATCGTACGAGATGGTATAGTCCAGACGGTCGCCCACAGGCAATTCATTGAAAAGATCAAAACCTTTCTTGTTCACTTCGAGCAGCATCTGCAGGTCAGCATCCGGAACATGGTCGATATACATCTGATAGCCTGCGTCCATCAACTGCTCCGGTTCCAATCCGCAGAGATAAGCGAGGTTATCTGATGCATAGATGAAGTCCTGATGAAAATAGTCGATGATATAGACGCACTGGTAGGTGCTGCGGGCAAAGGCCTTTGCCGCATTCACCAATAATTCAATCTTCTCGTAATCTTCTCTGTTGATATGATTCACCTCGTTGGAATGGAGGAAGAAATCGTCTTTTTCTTTATTCATAAGCTATTCTGAATATTACTCTTTCTATCTGTTCTCCGATAAGCCATCGGATCTCTTTTAAATACGCTATTCGGCTACAAAAGTACATATTTTTATTTGATTACAACTCTATTGGATTGTTTATTTACAGATAATTAACCGTAAAAGCAGATGAAGCCATAGAGATCACCGAGATAAAAAACTCCCCAAACGCATATTTTAAGATATTAGATAGAGGGGCAACTGCAAAAGCGTGTGGATGTAATATACTAAAGTCTTAACTCCTCTGCGACCGCAACGAGCGATAACTTCTTTAACTTCTGAACTTGCGAAACTTGAATATACAATGGTATTTTGAGCCGATTCAACATAAACTAACCTTCAGAAATAGCTTCTCAAAAACAGCAATTATAATTTTATTCTCCTTTCACAAACACCAGAATATACTTATAGTCAATCACTTAAGTGTGAAAGGAGAATTCAACACCCCAGTACTACGGCTATCATGGGAAACGACAAAAGAACCAACTGCGCTTACCACCGCACCATTTACCTTGAGCTGAAACAACAATAATAATCAGCCGAAAGGACTATTAATATAAGGAGAAGGCAACTTAGTCTAAAGGAGAAAGCAACTATCACAAAAGGAATAGAAAAGGCTTCTTTGTATCGGATGACCCGGGTCATCCATATAGATGACGGGAGTGAGCCATATAGATGACCCGAGTCATCCATATAGACGACCTTAGTCATCCAGCCGATAAATCGCCTCTTTTCGCCTGCCAATATCTATCCCTCATCCTTCTAGTTACTATGCTTCATCCCAACATTCATAACAAAGACACCCACTATTCATTATCAAAATACCTGCTATTTACTATCAAGACGCTCATTATTCATTATCAAAACATCTATTATTGACTATACCAGATCCTTGCCCCACCTATACCATACTCATTAAAAGCAAGGCACATCGCCAAATTTAAGCTTAGCCATCAATTATCATCTCAAAATAAAGAGGTTTTTCCTTTCACACTTAACTCTCTCATTTTCAACACAATCCGCATTCCGTGAAAGGAGATTTATTATCTACCTTAAATATTTTCAGCAAATTTATCCCCCTAAAATTGGGTGGATTCAAAAAAGTAGTACCTTTGCACCCACCACTCATCCATATTAGTGCCATTTTTATTTGGTAGTTTAAGAATAAAAGATTACCTTTGTATCGCTAAACAGAAAGAAGAGAACGATGGCTATAAAATATGATCAGCAATTATACATAGGATACTCCAAGACATTCTACAATCTAAAGATTTTGGTAATATGTTAAACAAAGTAGATAAAAGAATAACTGAGCAAAGCTCACTCTACGAGCATCTGGAAAAGATGAGCGTGGATGAACTCACCGCTCATATCAATGCAGAAAACAAGAAGGTGGCTGTGGCAATAGAACAAGCATTGCCTGCCATTAACCAACTGATTTCCGCCATCGAAAGGCAGCTGAAGAAGGGCGGAAGGCTCTTCTATGCCGGTTGCGGAACGGGCGGAAGACTGGCTACGCTCGATACCATCGAAGTGCAGAACACCTATGGCATCGACGGTTCGCAGATACAGGCCATCTTCCCGGGAGGCATCGGCTGCCTTACACAAACCAGGGAATCAAGAGAAGACGACCTGGAGAATGGCTGGCATCAGCTCTGCGACAAGCATATCTCAAGGCAAGATTTCGTGCTGGGCTTCTCGGCAAGTGGCACTACTCCCTTTGTACTCGCCATCCTGAAGCATTGCAAGGAGGCAGGTATTCCTACGGGATGCATCGTCAACAATCCCCACGCTCCCATCGCCCAGGCTGCTGATTATCCTGTAGAAGTCATCACGGGACCGGAGTTCGTAACGGGAAGTACCCGCATGAAAGCCGGTTCATCGCAGAAGATGATTCTGGATATGATCAGTACTTCTCTTCAGATTCGTCAAGGACGAGTGGAAGGCAACAAGATGGTGAACGCCAAGCTCATCAATCATAAACTCATCGACCGTGCCTGCCGCATCTTCATGGAACGCAATCCGGAATATACGGATTACGAAGAAGTAAAGCAACTGATTCTGAAAGCTGGAAGCGTGAAGAAGGCGGAAGACCTGCTGAAGAGTAAAAGCGATTTAAATGCTTAGATAGAGTTAGACAAAACTTCACCTTATATAAAAATAAGAACTATCAAGACTTCACCTTTATAAAATAGGAATATCAAGATTTCACCTTATATAATAAGACAATATGGAAAAGAAAGCAATTGTAATGGGTGCCACATCGGGCATCGGAATGGAAGTGGCGAAACTGCTTGCAGCAAAAGGATGGCAGGTAGGAATAGCCGGAAGAAGAATCGAAAGATTGCAGGCTCTGATTTCGCAGGGCGGCATTACCTGCTATCAGCAAATAGACGTAACTTCTCCCGATGCTCCTGCCCAACTTCAGGAACTCATCGATAAGTTGGGAGGCATGGACTTGTATTTCCATAGTTCAGGCATTGGCTGGCAGAATAATACGCTGGATATAGAAAAGGAATTGAAGACCGTGGAAACAAACGGCTTGGGATTCACAAGAATGGTGGATACGGCATTCAACTGGTTTGCCGCCCAGTCTTCTACTCCTACCAATAAGAGTAAGTTTTCTGTTCCTGAAAGTAAGAAGAAGTCAAACCATGCCTATCAGAATTTCCGCATTGCCTGCATCACTTCCATCGCCGGAACCAAAGGTCTCGGTGCAGCCCCTGCCTACTCTGCCACCAAGCGATTCCAGAACCATTATCTGGAATGCCTGTCGCAGCAGGCACGGATGCGTCATCTCCCCATCGCCATTACAGATATCCGACCAGGTTTCGTAAAGACCGACCTCATCGCAGGCAGCAGCTATCCACTGCAGCTCAAATCGGAAGACGTGGCGAAACATATAGTGAATGCTATCGAAAACGGAAAGGAAGTTAAGGTGATAGACTGGAGATATGATATCCTCGTCTTCCTCTGGCGACTCATTCCTAGATGGTTATGGACGAGATTGAAGATTACAACATAACAACTTTATTCCTTTCTGATGACAATCGTCTTGAACCAGTCTTTCAATACTCCAGCATATTGATCCTGCGAATCAGACAGCAGGATGACAACCTGGGAACCATCTTCCAGCATAGGACCAAGACACATACCTTCGTAATTGGCAAAGGAACGCTTGGAAAGAGACAAGCCGGTTTTCCATTCCGTGAGCAATCTCTTTTTCAAGAAAGGAGTATCTGATGAAAACTTCTCTTTCATAGAAAACTCCTCAGAATTCAAAGGATTGATCAGATAGAGCTTGCACTTGCAGAAAGCACCTATCTTGATCTTAGGAATAAATGCCTCACGCTCCAGAACCAGAAGCTGTCCATCGGGCAAGGCACAAAGCTCACTCACACCCATCACATAGATATCTGCTTTCTTATGGGTAGAAGGTTGATCCATCTGATAGGCATAGGTAGTCATATAACGAGAGTCTTTCTTGCTATTCACTTGCTCGCTATACTCTTCCTTGTTACTATCTTCCTTCATCTTTCCCCAATCAAGCCTCATCAAACGAAGCTGGTTGGTCAATCCGTTTTGAGGAGTAGCAGGCTGTCCGTCCTTGCGAAGCGTGCTCTCAGGTATTGTCCAGAGATACTGATGGACGGAATCAAAAGCCAGAGACTCAAAATTATAATTAGGATAAAAATCAGATGAAGCCCATCTGCTTTCCCAAAGGTTCTGCCGATAGCCAACCTTGGCAGTATCCGCCGAAATAGGCAGAATAGGATACTCCTTTAAACGGCAATATCCTTCGCTTGCTATCACCAAGGTAGAATCAGAAACCTTCACGATGGCTTCATGGTCAAATCCCTTCTCCAGCCCCTGCCAAGGCTTGCCGTCGTTCAGCGTTCCATCTGTTCTCTCGGTAAAACCCAGGTTCTCTACCTGTTCCAGTTCGCCGGTCTTGGGATTCACCTGAATTCGGAAGTTGAAATACAGAGCACTATCCGACTTGTCGCTTACCACCGCATAGATATCATCATACAGATGAGCAATGCCGCTGTAGTTGCCCGCAGCCACTGTATTAGGAAAAGCCTTCTGAGAATTCTCTCTCACTACTTTCCAATCCTGTGCTCCAGCCAACAGACTGAATGCCAGGAAGATGGTCAGGATACTACAACGCAGCATAGGTAAGAACAAACTCCATGGTTAATTCGAAATCCACATGCGCCGTCTTTCTGCTCTTGAGATTCTCCACATCACACGACCAGTCTGCCATCGTATCAAATGGCTTCACCCGCATATCCTCAAACATCAGGTTTTCCTCTGAGAATAACTTGAAGACCGTTTCCTTGGCACACCAATGCACCAGCTTGGCATCCAGATCTTCCGCCTTCTCATCCTTGCGCAGGAATTTGGATGCGATGCGCTCTACCCTATCGCTGAAGTATTCGATATCCACCGCCACTTCCTGATTTTTGGAAAGGATAAGCGCAGCATAACCCTTGGTATGCGAAACGCTGATATGATAACCACGGAACAATGGCTTTCCAGCCTCGTTGTGGGTAATGTCACCCGCATGAGAAAGCAAGCCCTTGGAAGCCCCGTTCGTCTTGAGCATCTCATACATTAATGCACGAATGGCAAGAAACTCCAGTTTCCTGCCATCGTTCTTATATTTCTCTTCCATCTGGGAACGGTAAGCCTGCAGAAGTGGATATGCTTCAACCAACTGTTCTACAGTCTCATCCATCTGCCATAAGCCCAGACTCACTCCCGGATAAACTTCTCGTATATTGACAACTGCCATACTATATAATCAAAATATTACAAATATAAGGAGGATGAACTACTTGGAGGAATTCTCCTCTTCGTTTCTTACCGGATGTACCGTCACCTTAATCTTGCTGATGCGACGCTCCTCGATATTCATCACCTCAAAAGTATAGTTCTTATAATCTATCTTCTCGTGCATACTTGGGAAATCACCCTTGATTTCCAAGAGCAGACCAGCCAGAGAATCTGCATCGCCCTCAACCTCCTCGAACTCTTCGTCATCTACATTCAGAATCTTGCAGAAGTCTGAAAGCAAGGTCTTGCCTTCGAAGATAAATGTATTATAATTTAATTTCGAATAGAACTTCTCCTCCTCATCATATTCATCATTGATCTCGCCAACGATTTCCTCCAGGATATCCTCCAGGGTTACGATACCGGAAGTACCGCCAAACTCATCTACCACAATGGCGATATGAACCTTATTCTCCTGGAACTCACGAAGCAGATCATCTATCTTCTTGGTTTCAGGAACGAAGTAAGGAGGACGAATCAAACTCTGCCAACGGAAGTTGGATGTCTTCGTCAGATGAGGCAACAAGTCCTTGATATACAACACACCACGGATATTATCCGTATTATCCTGATAAACAGGAATACGGCTGTAGTTGTTCTCTACAATACACTTCAACACCTCAGGATAGGTACTGCGAATATCCAGGTCAACGATGTTCTGACGAGTAGTCATCACCTCCTTGGCAGTTTCATCGCCAAATCGGATGATACCCTTCAGCATGCTCTGCTCGTCCTTGATATCTTCCTTGTCGGTGAGTTCCAGAGCCTGTTCCAAATCATCCACACTCAGGACATGATTCTCTTTCTGTATAATCTTTTCAGCAACGATTCCACTCTTCAGCAGTACATTCTCCAATGCCCAGAACACCTTGCGTGCAAACATAATGCCGCCCACACATCTACGGCAAAACTTGAGAGGATCCTGTCGGGCATAAACCTTAGGCATAATCTCTCCGAAGAGCAAAAGCAAGAATGTAAGGATTACCGTGATGATAAGGAACTGAAGCCAATAAGCCTTAGGACCAAACTCCACGATTCCGGCAAAAACATAATTGAGGAGCATGATGATGGTGACATTCACAAAGTTATTGGTTATCAGAATGGTAGCCAATGTACGTTCTGAATCCTCACGCAACATCTGAATTTTCTTGTCACAGTCAGTTTTCTCGTCCTCCAGTTCCGCAACATCCGCTGGTGATAAACTAAAAAAAGCGATTTCGGAACCACTGGCAAAAGCTGACATACCAAGCAGGATAGCTGCCAATATAGCAGCTACAAAAACACCAGTAGATGGCTGCAAGAGCAGCACATCACTAAAAGCATCCGTTATGGTCGATATATCCAATTTCTGAGCTTAAAATTTAAAATGGTAAATCTTTGTTCTCAGTAGTCTCTGCAGGAGATGGGGTTGATGAAGCAGGAGCTGAAGTTGGAGCAGAAGCTCCCGCCCGCGAGGTCAGCATCTCCATATTATCAACGTATATCTCGGTGATATTATGTCGCTTACCCTGCTTGTCATCATAGAGTCGATAGCGGATCCGGCCTTCCACATAGAGTCGGTCGCCCTTGTGTACATACTTCTCCACCACCTTTGCAAGACCACGGAAGAACACGAGGTTATGCCAATCGGTATGATCTGGTACTTGCATACCATTAGCCAGGGTGTAACCTTTCTCCGTTGTCGCAAAAGACACTTGGGCTACCGCCTGATCTGCATCATAATAATGCACAACAGGTTCCTTGCCCACATTACCAATCAACATTACCTTATTCATAGTTTCCTAATAATTATCTTTTTACTTCCACATTCCCAGATAGCGGAAATGGAAATTCTTACCCTTAGCTGAAGGGAACTGACTACGAGAGTCAACTCTCTCCTTCAAGTGCTCTACAATACGAGTGTAGCAATCCAACCCCGACATAGCCTTTACATGAGCCACGAAGTGAGTATCTCGGTATTCAAACTTTCCCGTAGCAGGCACCATCACAACACGCTTGAAATCCAAAGATCCCTCGTACCAGCCAGCCAACTCCTGTGTTAGATTCAGCATTACAGGATTCTCCTGGCGTTCTGCAGGCGCAGACGAACGCAAGGCCTTCTTATCCTTGAAATCCTGCATCGTAGCAGCAGCCGTCTTGATAACTATGAAATAAATACGAGGACGAACTTTATAACGTTTAGGATAGCAAACATCGCTAGCGGCGTAATCTCTAATATCTGCCTCTAGCTCAGCATCCATACCAATTTCCGGGATACCTTTCAAAAAATCTATTGCTTCATCGACATTATTTACTAATGTCTCCTGATCGAAATATCTTAAATATAAATTCATAATAGGTATGTTTCTCTATTTTCAAATAAAATAGAGCGGAAAACGGGACTCGGACCCGCGACCCCAACCTTGGCAAGGTTGTGCTCTA